>Ga0153915_10003574_pt1 | contig 14269 bp, 12 predicted proteins | sample Opewatmetagenome_2_FD_107003 | JGI IMG/M metagenome (GOLD analysis project Ga0153915, IMG submission 107003) | Freshwater wetland microbial communities from Ohio, USA - Open water 3 Core 3 Depth 3 metaG | ecosystem: Environmental > Aquatic > Freshwater > Wetlands | place: USA: Ohio, Lake Erie... | reverse complement strand
TCGACCGACGGGACGTAGACCTTTTCAATCGACGGGGAGAACGGCGCGGGAGTCGCCGGGGCCGCCACGCGCACCACGGGAGCCGCAAGGGAATCGATCATCTCCTCGGCGAAAGTCGCCGCGATCTCCGCTCCCAGCCCGGCCCGCTTGGGGCTTTCCTCCACGATCACCAGCCGGTTCGTCCTGGCCACCGACGTCTTCAGCAATTCCCAGTCGAAGGGGACCAGGGAGCGCGGGTCGATGACCTCCACGCTGATTCCTTCTTTTGAAAGGAGCGCGGCGGCCTCGAGGGATCGGTGCATCATGAGCAGCGTGGCCACGACGGTCACGTCAGCGCCTTCGCGGCGCACGATTCCCTTGCCAATGGGCACCGTGTAGTCGCCGTCGGGGATCTCGCTGGAGGCGTCCACCGTGCCGGACTCCGAGCGCGGCCCCTTGGAGCCGTAGAGAAGCTTGTGCTCGAAGATGAGCACGGGGTTGCCGTCCCGCACCGCGGATTTCAGGAGGCCCTTGGCGTCGTACGCGGTGGCGGGCACGAGGATCTTGATGCCCGGAAGCGGCAGGAAGAACGGCTCCATCATCTGCGCGTGCTGCGCGCCGCGGCCGGTGACGCCCACGGGCGCCCGCATGACCATGGGCACCTCGACCTTTCCGCCGGACATGTAGCGCATCTTGGCTACCTGGTTGGCCACCTGGTCCATGGCGCAGAAGAGGAAGTCCCCGTACTGCACGTCCGCGATGGGCCGCATGCCCATCAGCGCCGCGCCCAGGGCCACGCCCATGAGACCGGCCTCGGCGATGGGCGTGTTCACCATGCGGGAGGCGAACTCCTTCTCCAGCCCGAAGGTGACCGTGAACGCTCCGCCCCAGCCCCCGGGGATCCCGATGTCCTCCCCGATGCAGAACACCTTCGGGTCACGGCGCATTTCCTCCGCGATCCCTTCGCGCAGCGCTTCGGCGATTCCGAGTCTCTTCCCGCTCATACGAACATGCCCTCCAGCGCTTCCTCGGGCCGGGGCTCGGGGGCGGCAATGGCCCGATCCACCGCCGTCTGCACCTCGGCCTTCACCTCCGCGCGGATCCCGTCCATGTCCGCCTGCGCGCAGATCCTGTCAGCCAGGAGCTTCCTGCCGAACCTGCCGATGGGCTCGTTGGCCAGCGCCTTCTTCTTCTCGTCCTCCGGCTGGTACAGCGCCGGGTCCCGGCGCGAGTGGCCGGTGATCCGGTAGGTCATGAGCTCCAGCAGCGTGGGGCCCTTGCCCTGCCGCGCCGCCGCGGCCGCTTCCATGGTGGCCTCGTAGACCGCAAGGACATCGTTGCCGTCCACGGTCACACCCTTCATGCCGTAGGCGGCAGCCCGGTCGGAGATGTGGGGCGTCTTCACCGTCATCTTCACCGAGGTGGAGGCGGCGTAGAGGTTGTTCTCCACGACGTACAGCACCGGCAGGTCCCAGATGGCCGCCATGTTCAGCGCCTCGTGGAAAATCCCCTCATTGGTGGCCCCGTCTCCCATGAACGCCACCGCGATGCGCTTCTCACCCGTCATCTTGTAGGCGAGGGCCATGCCGGCCGCGATGGGAAGGCCGCCGCCCACGATGGCGATGGCCGGAAGCATCCCCTTGGAGAGATCGCCCACGTGCATGGAACCGCCCTTGCCTCTGCAGCAGCCGGTCACCTTCCCGTACAGCTCCCCCATTACCTCGTCCGCGGTCAGGCCCCGGGCGAGCGCGTGGCCGTGGGGGCGATGGGTGGAGGTGATGATGTCGTCGGGCTCGAGCGCCGAGCAGACACCCACGCCGCAGGCCTCCTGGCCCTGGTACTGGTGGATCGTGCCGGGCATCGAGCCTTCCAGGAAAAGGAGCTTCACCCGGTCCTCGAACTCCCGCAGGAGGACCATCCTGCGGTACAGCCCGAGAAGCCAGGCGGGGTCGTACGTGCGAGCCTTCATTCCAATCCCCTTTCCAACAGCTGCTTCACGCGCGCCAGGAACCGCGCGGCGGTCCCGCCGTTGACCAGGCGGTGGTCCACGGAAAGCGTCATCGAGGCAAGCGGGACGATCCGCACGGTCCCGCCCACCGCGACCGGCGTCGGAACGGCGGCGGCAACGGCCAGCGCGGCGGCGTGCTCGGGCGCGATCACCGCGTCGAAGCTGTCCACGGGATACGCGCCGAGGTTGCTCACGAGGAAGCAGGTGTCCTGGGAGTCCGACGCTCCCAGTGACCGGGCGCGCGCCCGGGCGGCGAGCTCCTCGATGTCGGCGGAGATCTCGTCCAGGCCGCGCGCGCCGGCGTTACGCACCGCGGGGGCGAACAGGTCCTCATCCACCCCGATGGCCACGGCGATGTCGGCGGCGTCGTGCACGCGGACCTCGGATCCCGCGAGCCATCTTCGGAACACCGGCATCTCGGTGAGCGCAACCGCGCAGGCCTTCACGAAGAACGCCGTGAAGCTGCGGGTGCCGGGGCCGCTGCCGCGCGCGGCGATGGTCCGCGTCATGTCGACCCGCATGGTGACGTGATAGACGGGTTTTTCCCGATGGCTCTGGGAAACGCGCGAGGCCACGACGGACTGCAGCGCGCCCAGGCCGTATCCGGGGCCCGGACCGGGCCCGGCGCCGGGCCGGTCCCCGGGGGCCGCCGCGGCCGCGCCGGAGTCCCTCGCCCCCAGGACGTCCTGGCGCGTGACTGCCCCGCCGAGTCCTGTTCCCCGGATGGCGGACAGGTCCACGCCGTGCTTCCTGGCAAGGGCGATGAGGGAAGGGGCCGGTCTCCGCGCCGCGGCCGTGCTTCCCAGGGCGGTCGCAGGGGCCGGTGCGCGCAGGGGCCGCGCAGCGGCTTCCACCGGCGCTGACGCGGGTACCGCGGCCTGCGGGGCGGGCGCCGAAGCCGGGTCCGCCCTGCCCTGGATCGTGGCGATGGGGTCTCCCGAGGCAACCGCGGACCCCTCCGCGACGAGGCGCGAGAGCAGCGTCCCCTCCGCCGCGGACTCCACCTCGCTCACACCCTTGTCCGTTTCCACCTCGAACAGCGGCTCGCCGAGGGCCACGGCTTCCCCCTCGCGCTTCAGCCAGCGAACGAGGGTGACGGTGCCCTCCACCGTGCCGAGATCCGGCATGCGCAGCGTCGTCATCCCTGTGCGTTCTCCCTGAGGTGAGCAAATGCCCACCATTTCAACTTTGCTCATTCTCGGGCATTCCCGTCCGGCTGTCAACCTTTGAGGGCCGGAAGTTTGACAGCGCAACCCCGCCATGCTATCGTAAGCAGATGAATGAAGTTGGGCATTTGCCCACCAGTCCAGTTTCCCGGGCCGATCTGGACCAGGACCGGCTGCTGGTGAAGGTGGCCCGGCTGTACTACGAGTCGGAGCTCACCCAGGCCCGGATCGCCCAGCGCATGCGCCTCTCGCGGAAGAAGGTCCAGCGCCTGCTGGATGCCGCCAAGGAAAAGGGCGTGGTCCGCATCGTCGTGGAGCCGCTGCAGGGCGTGCACGCCGAGCGCGAGAGAGCCCTGGAGGAGCGCTACGGTCTCGCGGAGGCGGTGATCGTGGAAACCTCCGCCTATGGCGACCAGTCGGTCGTGGCGCGCGAGATCGGGGTGGCAGCCGCGGACTACCTGCTGCGGGTGGTGCGTCCCCGCGACCGCCTGGTCCTGAGCTGGGGCGGCACCCTCCTGGGCATGGTGAACGCCTTGCGCCGACATCCCCACCGGGAGCTGAGCGGCGCGCAGGTGATTCAGGGGCTCGGCGGCGTGGTGGACCCCAGCCGGGACACGCACTCCTCCGAGCTCGTGCGGCGCCTCGCGCAGTTCCTCGGCGGCCGCGCTCTTCCCCTGCCCGCGCCGGGGGTCGCCGGCAGCCGCGCGGCACGAAACGCATTTCTTCGCGATCCGCACGTGGCACGGGTCATCGAGGCCGGGCGCCAGGCGGACCTCGCCTTCGTGAGCATCGGGGCGCCTCGCCAGGATTCCATCCTCGTGCGGGAGGGGACCATCGTGACGTGGAGCGACCTGGAGGCGCTGAAGGCGCGCGGCGCCGTGGGGGATTTCAACCTGCGCTACTTCGACGCGGGCGGAAAGGCGCTGGCCTCCGAGCTGGACGACCGGGTCGTGGGCCTGGCCCTGGAGGATTTCCGCCGCATTCCCCACGTCGTCGGCCTGGCCGGCGGCGCGGCCAAGCTGGATGCCATCCGCGGCGCCCTGGCGGGAAAGCTCGTGCACGTGCTGATCACGGATCACCTGACCGCCCAGCGGTTGCTGGAGGACGAGCGCCCCGAGGACCGCGGGCAATCGCCGCGCGCCGGGCGCGGCTCTAAAGGAGGAAATCGATGAGCGGGAAGACCATTGCCGTCCTGGCAACCCTGGACACGAAGGGCCGGGAAGCCGAGTTTCTTCGGGAGCAGATCGGCGCACACGGCCAGAAGGCGCTGCTCGTTGACGTCGGTGTGGTGGGCACGCCCGCCGCGAAGGCCGACATCACCCGGGAAGAGGTGGCGGAGGCCGGCGGTTCCACGCTGGCCAAGCTCCTGGAGAATCCCGACCGCGAAGTGGCTGCTCCGCTCATGGCGGAAGGCGCCACTGCCCTCATCGCGAAGCTGGCAAAAAAGAAGAAGATCCACGCGATCATGGGAATGGGCGGCACGCAGGGCACGACCCTATGCACCCGGGTCATGCGCGCGCTGCCCTACGGGTTTCCCAAGGTGATGGTATCCACCATGGCTTCCGGCAACGTGGCCCCGTGGGTGGACATCCGCGACATCACGATGATGTTTTCGGTTGCCGACATCATGGGGCTCAATCCCGTGACGCGGAAGATCCTTGCCAACGCGGCCGGTGCTGCCTGCGGCATGGCCGACGTCACGGTGGAGATGGAGACCGGTGACACCAACCTCGTGGCCATCACCACGGTGGGCATCACCACGCAGGGCGCCATGAAGGCGGCCGAGATCCTGGAGGCGGCGGGGCTGCACACCATCGTCTTCCACGCCATCGGCGCGGGCGGCCGCGCCATGGAACAGATGATGAAGGAAGGGATCATCGCCGGCGTCCTGGACTACTCCACCATCGAGGTGTCCAACGAGATGTACCACGCGCTCCTGGCCGGCGGGCCGGAACGCTGCAGCACGGCGGGCAAGCACGGCATCCCGCAGGTGGTCGCCCCGGGCGCCATCGAGGTCCTGGTGTACAACGAGCCCGAGACCGTTCCCCCTCCGTACAACACCCGCACGCTGATCCGGCACAGCCCGAAGATCACGGACGTGCGTCTGAATGCGGAGGAAATGGCGGAGGTGGGCCGGGAGCTCGCCCGCCGGCTTTCTTCCACGAAGGACCGCGCGGTCTTCATGATTCCCATGGCCGGGTTCGACTCCTACGCCGTGAAGGGCAAGGGCTTCTACGATCCGGAAGCGGACGCCGCGTTCATCCGGGAGCTCACCGCCAACCTGCCGCCGAACTTCGAGGTGGTGAAGCGGGACACGCACATCGAGGACCCGGTGTTCGCCACCGAGGCGGCGCGGACGCTCCTTTCCCTGATCGAGGCGAAGAAGCAGGCCGCGGCGGCCTCCGGGAAGAAACGGGCAGGGAGGTAGCCATGGCGAAGCGCTACTCCCGAAAGGAGTTCCTGGCCCGGCTTCGCGCCGAGATCGCCCGCGGGAAGCCACTGCTCATGACCGGGGCAGGCAACGGCATCGCAGCCAAGTTCATAGAGAAGGGCGGGGTGGACATCCTCGGGGTGTACAACACCGGCTACCTGCGCATGCAGGGCTACGGGTCGCTCGCCGGGATGCTCCCCATCGGGGACGCCAACGAGCTGGTCTTCGACATGGGGCGGCGCGAGGTGCTTCCCCAGGTGAAGGAAGTGCCGGTGATCGCGGGACTGAACGGCGTGGACCCCCTGAGGGACATGCGGCTGTTCCTGGAGGACTGCCGGCGCATCGGGTACTCCGGCGTGCACAATTTCCCCACCGTGGCCTGGTACGACGGGGAGTTCCGCCGCACGCTGGAGGGAACGGGGCTGGGCTACGAGCACGAGATCCGCATGCTCGTCACGGCAAAGGACCTGGACCTCCTGGCCATCGGCTACGCGTTCAACCCCGAGGACTGCGAGCGGCTGATGAAGGAAGCCGCGCCGGACATCTTCATCTTTCACGCCGGCATCACCCGCGGCGGCTCCACGGGCTACGCCGGCGCAAGCGGCATCGAGGACACGGCGAAGCGCAGCCAGCAGCACTACGAGATCGCCCGCCGCATCAAGCCGGACGTGATCCTGCTGGCGCACGGCGCGGCGCTGGTGGACCCGGCGGACGCGCAGTACATGCTGGACCACACCGACTGCGACGGGGTGCAGCTGGGCTCCAGCATCGAGCGCATGGCCATCGAGAACCCGCTGCAGGAGAGGACGAAGCAGTTCAAGGCAGTTCACTTCGGCCGCCGCTGACCTCCATGGTACGCGTGGTCTTCTTCGGCAGCTCGGACAGCGTCTTCTCCAACCGCCACTTCCGGCAGCTGGCGGCCTCTGGCTGCACGATCGCCGCGGTGGTCGATGTCCCGCCCGAACGGCGGGTGAGCACCAATGCTTCCCGCCCGGAGGGAGGCACGTTCGTGCAGACGGCGAGAGCGGCGGGTATTGCCTGCTTCCAGCCGGCCCGTGCCGGCGATCCCCGGTTCATCGAGGAGATGAAGGCGCTCCAGCCCGACTTGTTCATGGCAGCGGGGTACATGCTGACGCTCGGGCCGAAGCTCCTCGCGGTGCCGCGAATCGTGGCGGCGAACTTCCATGCGTCCCTGCTGCCCGCCTACCGCGGGAAGCACCCGGTGTTCTGGGCGCTGAGGAACGGGGAGCCGGAGTGCGGGCTGACCGTGCACGAGATGTCCGCCGGGCTCGATACCGGGGCCATTATCTTCCAGGTAAGAGTCCCTGTCCTGCCGTCGGACTCCGTCTCCTCGCTCTACGAACGGATCATGGCGGTGAGCCTTCCCCTGGTTTCCCGGCTCGTGGAGGCCGCCGGTCGTGGAGACGTGCCGCGGAGGCCGCAGCCGGTGGAAGGCGCCTCGTACTTTGGAGCAACGGCGGAAAAGGATTTCCGCATCGACTGGTCCATGGAGCCGGCCCGTATCGTTCGGTGGGTGACCGCCACGCCCGGTCAGTGCTTCTTCGCGGCCGCAGGAGAGATCAAGATCTTCCCCCTGGACGCTGCCGCGTCGCCCGGCCGACCCGGAGCCCGGCCTGGTGAGCTGTTGCAGTTGGGCCGCGCATCCTGCCTCGTTGCGGCCAACGGCGGCGCGGTGGAGATCCGGCGGGTCCGTGTCGGGGACGGCCCGGTGACCGGCGCAGGCGATGCGCTGGCAGAGATGGGCCTCGCCGAAGGCGGGACCCTGGGAAAAGCCTGATGTCCAGGGTTGCGTTTTCCCGCCTGATGAAAGACGCCGAGGCCCGGGGATACGCGGTGGGCTACTTCGAGAGCTGGAACATGGAATCCCTTTGCGCGGTGGCGGACGCGGCGGAGGCCGCCCGGGCTCCGGTGATCCTTGGCTTCAGCGGCATCGCGCTGCCCCGGCCGGACCGGCGGATGCCCGAGCACCTGCGGGACTACGCCGCGCTGGGCGCCGCGGTCTGCGAGCGCCTCTCCGTGCCGGCCTGCCTCCTGTTCAACGAGTCGCCGAGCGAGTCCTGGGTCCTGGACGCGGTGCGGCAGGGGTTCGACCTGGTGATGTACGCCGATGAGGAGGCGGACTATCGCACGCTCGTCGAGGTCACGACCCGCGTCTGCGCCGCCGCCCACGACGCCGGGCACGCCGTGGAAGGAGAACCGCACTCCCTGCCGGGTGTCGCGGGAGACCTGGTGGACGTCCCAGGCGAGCGGCACCTGACGGACCGGCGGCGGGCCGCTCAGTTCGTGAAGGAAACGGGCATCGACGCCGTCGCCGTGAACGTCGGGCAGGCCCACCTGCACGGCCGCGGAGAGGTGCGGCTCGACCTGGAGCGGCTGGACGAGCTGCGTCATGCCGTGGACGTACCCCTCGTTCTCCACGGCGCGACCTCCGTCTCCCGCGACGACCTGCGGGAGGCGATCCACCGGGGGGTCCGCAAGGTGAACGTGGGAAGCGCGATGAAGCACGCGTGCATCGAGGCCATGCGCGCCTCGCTCGCCGCCACCGGCGAGGCGTACAACCCGTACGAGGTCGTGGGCTCGGGAACGGACCGGGACGTGATGACGGCCTGCCGCCGCGCGATCCAGGGGGTCGTGCGTGACTATATGGGTCTTTTCGGCAGCGCGGGGAAAGCCGACGGCTTCCCGCGGTCACCGTAGGTGATATTCCCAACACTCAAGAGGAGGACAGGTCATGGTTCACATCGGTATCAACACGGACAACTGGCGTCACGAGGACAAGCCGCTGGACTACTGCTTCCAGTTCATCGCGAAGCAGGGAGTGGAGTACTGTGAGCTGGAAGCCACGGGAGGGGTGGAGTTCTTCGAGGGGCTGGGCTTCTCTCCCTTCGTGCCGCTGAACAGCGACCCGCTGGAGCTGCGCAAGAAGATCGACAAGTACCACCTCAAGGTGTCGCAGCTCGACGTCTCCTATCCCATCAACCGCTGGGAGTGCATCGACTTCATCCGCCGCGGCATCATCTTCGCAGGCCAGCTCGGCGTTCCCTGGGTGGACACCACCGACGGCGCGCACAAGCTCCCCGGTCTCTCGGACAAGGAGCAGATCGACCGGATCATCTACCACATCGGCGAGTGCCTTTCCGTGGCGGAGAATCACAAGGTGGTCATCAACGTGGAGCCGCACGGCCCGTTCACGACGAGCCCGGAGTATCTCCTGAAGATCGTGGAGCACTTCCAGTCTCCGTGGGTGAAGATCAACTTCGACACCGGCAACAGCTACATCGCCGGGCAGGATCCCCCGAAGTTCCTGGAGCAGGTGGCGAAGTACGTCACCCACGTGCACTGCAAGGACGTGAGCCCTGCCCTGGCGGCCGCCATGCGCGGGAAGGAAACCGGCATCTCCGCCTCCGTGGTTCCCATCGGCAAGGGAGTGAACGCGGAGAACATCTCGAAGTGCATCAAGGTCCTGGAAGCGCGCAAGTGGGACGGGGTGTTCTGCATCGAGAGCGACGGGGAGAAGAACGTGGTCGATTCCGTCGCGTGGCTGAAGACGCAGATCGCTCACTAGAGCGCGGCCGCCCGCCTGCAACCGCGTGGCCGCCTCCGACCGGAGGCGGCCACGCTACTGGCCTGCCTCCAGCGTCTTCTCCCAGAACATGGCGCCGGGCAGGGGATTGCGGCAGTACGGCGGGATCTGCCGGAAGCCCATGCTGCGATACAGGGTGACCGCGCTCTGCAGGCGGTCCAGCGTGTCCAGGCGCATTTTCCCGTAGCCGAGACCTTTCGCCTCTTCCACGATTCGATCTGCCAGGAGCCGCCCGATCCGAAGGCCGCGGTACTCGGGCCGGACGAACAGCCGCTTCATCTCGCAGATGCCCGGCGAGAGCTTTCTCAGCGCCACGCAGCCGGCCGGCTCCGCGCCGCCGGTGCCGGTCTGGACGTGGGCAAGGAAGAGCGCTCCCGTCGGAGGGGCGTATTTCCCCGGCAGGCCGGCCAGCTCTTTTTCGAAGTCCTGGAACGACAGATCGGCGCCGAGGAACGCCGCGTACTCCCTCATGAGCACCCGGGCAGTTGCGATGTCGGCGGAGGACTGCGCGCGCTCGATCAGCGGCGGCGTGGAGGACCTCTTCTCCAATATCCTCTCCGCGGACCTCAGGCTCTCCACCAGGGCACGGGCCTCTTCGTCGCTCAAAGAAGAGACCAGCCCCTCCGTGCGCGCGTTGGATGCGGCATCGATCTTTACCAGGGCTTTCCTGCCTCTTGCGGTGAGCTCCAGGACGAGCATGCGACCGTCCGACGGATCCCGACGCAAGGCGACGAGCCCCAGTGCGGAAAGCCGTTTGGCCACCCGGCTCAGGTATCCCATGTCCGCGTTCAAGTCGAGCCGAAGGCCGCTGAGCGTGTGCTCGCCCCGGCGCCCGATCTCGAGAAGGACCCGCGCCTCGGTGAGAGTGAATTCCGTGTCGAAGTGGTAGCGGCTGAGAAGCCCCACCTTGTTCGTGTAGTAGCGGTTGAAATGCCGGATATCCTGGATGACTGCCTGGCGATCTTCTCCCATGAGCCCGCTCTCCGCCTTTCGATGGACCCATGATACTCCATTTTAGTTGCCTTAGTCAACTAATCTGCGGTAGCTGGCAAAAGCGGCACGGGCCGCAGACCAGGACCCCAGACCAGGGCCACAGATCCGGGCGGGAAGATCCGGGCGCGAGGCGCGGGAGCGGGTCTACGGGGTCTTGAGGAGGTCCGCCGCCGCGATGCCAAGGTCGCTGTCCGGTGAGATCGCCACAACCCGGGACAGCGCCTGCCGAGAGCTTTCCGCGGCCCCTGCACCCCGGTAGCCCACGCCCAGGAGAAAATGGTAGAGGGGCGCGCGGCTCGCATCCTGTGCCAGCCAGGCCCCTTCTCCTGCGAGCAAGGCTGCAGCGTCGGCAAACGCCGAGGTGTCGAGCAGCAGCCGTGCTTTCAGAAGCACGAGATCCCCTGCCCACGCCGCGCTCGGGAGCGGCGCAAGACCCCCGGCCAGCTTCCACGCAAGGCCCAGGTCTCCTTTCAGCGAGTACGTCGAGGCAAGGTAGAATCGAATCTCGGGAAGCTCCTCGCTGCTCGCGGACAGCTCCGCCTGCCGCAGCACCTTCAATGCATCGTCATACCGTCCCGCCTTGATGTCCGCCTTTCCCGCGGCGAGGAATCCTTCGGAGCTGCTTTCCACCCATAGCTCGTCTTCCTCGGCGTTTCCCACGTTGCCGGCGCGTGCACCGGAAGTGGTGCTCTGAGGCGTAGATCTGCCGGATGCCAGTGCGCGCAGCGAAGCCGCGATCGCCGCGCCGATTCCGCGCGTGGAGACGGTCTTGTGGCGGGCAACGACTTCCCTGACGGAGTAGATACCGGGCCGGGTCAGGATGAGGTCGATCCCGGCTCCCTTCAGCTGGACGCATCCGACGGGCTCGACCCGGATGGTTGCCTCCATCGGCACGGCATCCCCGATGGAAAGCGGTCTCCAGGTGGAGCCGCTTCGAATCCCGGCGGAGCCGTCCAGATACGACACGCTGAGGTCCTGCGCCCCTGCGGGCTGCGCCGCGACACACAGGCACGCCAGAAGGATCCCCTTGGCGAGCTTTTTCATCCCGCGCTCCTCGAAGGCGGTATTCGCCGCCGCTACCCACGGTGGGAGGTCCAGTATAGCCCGAGCGCGGGTGCAGGAAAAGTGTGGCCGCGCCCCGAAGGACGCGGCCACTGACAGATTCGACTGTCTAGATGCCGGACCACCTCTGGTCAGGCATATTCGATTCTAGCTTCACGTCGCACCCCCTTTCCCCGCACCGAAGCGGGATCGTGATTTGCCGTCCGCGCGGTCGGACATCCCTCCCGCCGGCGCGCAACGCGCGTCAGCAGTCGGGCATAAAAAAAGCCATCTCTGTGATGGCTGTGCATTCCCGATTGCCCAGCCATCAGGCATCGACCTGCGGGTCAATGCCTCCAGAGGTGTGGCTCTCAGACAATCGAATCTGGAGCTAGGGTACCGTGACGCAGGCTCCCTGTCAAGCCGAGCCAAAGTATTCCTTCATGGGCGTGAAATAGAAGTCGATCCAGCCCTGGCGGTATTCGGCCCCCTGCCCGCGCGGAATGTTGGTGTGCACCAGCGTCACCCGGGTCCCTCCGGAGGCCTTTTCCAGGAGCACTTCCAGCCGGGAGTCGGGGTCTTCTTCCGCGAACTCGGTCGTGCGCCACGACTGCACGATGCGGGCACCCGGCTCCAATTCGAGGGTCGTGCCGCTGATGTAGCCATCCCCGGCAGTGAACTTGCCGCCCACCCTCGCAGTGACCGTGGCGCCGCTGCCCGTCATCGCCCCGTGGCCCTTGCTGCTCATCCAGGCCTCGTAGATGGCCTTGGGATCGGCAGGGATCACGGCCGACACCCTGATGGAATCCGTCTTCACGCAGTCTCTCCCTTCTACTGGAGGTTTTCCGCGGGGCCCTTCTCCGCAAGCGCTTTCTCCGCGCTGCCGTTCCCCCCGCGGGGCAGGGCCCAGGACCACGCGAGCAGCCCCAGCGCAATTCCGGCCGCGATGCCTCCGGTGGCCAGGAACCCGATGCCGACTCGCGTGGCCAGGTGCCGCGCCGCATCGGCGACTGCCGCGATGAACGAGGGGGAAAACCCGCTGGTCTGCAGGCGCGCGTTGGCCAGGCCCCACTGGACCCAGGGCGCCGAGATACCGGCGATCACCAGGATGCCAAGGAGGAGGGTACCCGCCGCGGGAACGAGCAGGGGCCAGCCGTACCACTGGATCCGCTCGCGCGTCGTCTCTCCACCCACGAAGGCGGCTGCAGTCAGGAAGCCCGCGCCGAACACCAGGAGAATGATGCCGGCAGCCAGCAGCCAACCGAAGATGTGCAGCCGGGGACCGCCGCGGACATCCTCCAGGTGGAGGGAGGGGCCATCGCTGAGCCGCAGCGTATCCGGAATGGAAGCGAGGAACGTCGGCATTCCCGCCAGGATGATCGACGCGGCCTGGTCGACGGAAATCGAGGAGGGGCGTGAGACCGGAAGATGACCCGGGGTCACTCGGAAGGCTTCGCGGCCTCCGCTCACCGGCAGGTCTTCCGCCAGGAGCCGGGCGAACTGGCGGCCGGCTGCCCCTCGAAGGGCCGCCTTGACCGGCATCGTGTCGATGGACGGGTCAAACCTCGATGAGCGGCCGTCGAAAAAGTCAAAAACCTCGTTGACGATGCGCACGGCCTGGCTGCGCAGGTACTCGGGGGTCAGGACGACGCGCGCAGCCCGGCCGACGGACCGCCACTGAAGGCCGCCCATGCCCTCGATGCCCGCCGACGACCAGGTGGCGGAGGACACGGCGTCCGGCACCTCGTACAGCCGCGCGTCATCGAGGATGTCGAGGTAGAGCCCGCGGTCCATGGTCCAGGTGGACAGGGAGATCGTCAGGAACGCGGCCGAGAGAAAGGGACAAGCGAGAAAGATGACGATCAGGATTGCCGGAACGCGTCTCATGTCGTCCGCTCCTTCACACGTGCAGGATACCGCCAAATCGGGCTGGATGCCAGCGGGCGGCGAGTGGAGATTCTGACCATTCAACACCGCCGGTGACGGCTGCCGTCCCTGTCTGCCCCCGGAACGTGATCCGGCTCACCTTCCGTTCTGGACACTGAGCCCCGCGGCCGGGCATACTCCGAGCACGATGAAGAAGATCCGGGTGGGGGTCGTGTTCGGCGGCAGGTCCGCGGAGCACGAGGTCTCGCTGCAGTCCGCGAAGAACGTCCTGGAAGCGCTGGACCGCGCCAAGTACGAGCCGGTCCTGATCGGCATAGACCGGGAGGGCCGCTGGAGGCTGGACGAGCAGACCAAGGCGCTCTTCGAATCCGCCCGGCCGCTTCCGAATCTCTCGGCCGATTCCCCGCGGGAAGTCGCCCTCGTGGCCCGCGGGGAGCAGAGCCGGCTTCTCGATCTCTCGGGCGACCGCGAGCTGGGGAAGCTGGACGTGGTGTTCCCGGTGCTGCACGGCCCCTACGGGGAGGACGGGTCGGTCCAGGGGCTGTGCCGGCTGGCCAACCTTCCCTGCGTCGGCGCCGGGATCCTCGGGTCCGCGGTGGGCATGGACAAGGACGCCATGAAGCGCCTCCTCCGGGACGCCGGGATCCCCATCGCCCGGTTCGTCACCCTCCTGAGCAGCCGACCCGCGCCGGCCTTCACCGAGCTGACGGCAAGCCTGGGATTTCCGCTGTTCGTGAAGCCCGCCAACCTCGGATCCTCGGTAGGAATCAGCAGGGCGGAGAACGCCGCGGAGTACCAGCGCGCGCTCGCCGAGGCGTTCGAGTACGACACGAAGGTCGTGGTGGAGGAGTGCATAGTCGGCCGGGAGATCGAGTGCGCGGTGCTCGGGAACGACGAACCGCAGGCATCGATCCCCGGCGAGATCGTCACCGGCGGCGGGCACACCTGGTACGACTACCAGGCGAAGTACATCGACGAAAAGGGAGCGCAGCTTCTCATTCCCGCGCCGCTGGATCCGGGCGTGGCAGAGAAGGTACGCTCCATGGCTCTACGCGCCTTCACCGCCCTGTGCTGCGACGGCATGGCGCGGGTGGACATGTTCTTGAGGGAAAACGGCGAGGTGCTGGTGAACGAGATCAACACAATCCCGGGGTTCACCC
>Ga0153915_10003573_pt1 | contig 14270 bp, 14 predicted proteins | sample Opewatmetagenome_2_FD_107003 | JGI IMG/M metagenome (GOLD analysis project Ga0153915, IMG submission 107003) | Freshwater wetland microbial communities from Ohio, USA - Open water 3 Core 3 Depth 3 metaG | ecosystem: Environmental > Aquatic > Freshwater > Wetlands | place: USA: Ohio, Lake Erie... | reverse complement strand
TCTCGCGGAAATGGTCGCGGTAGTTCGCCGCCGCGCAGAAGATGTTGTTGGGATAGAGCAGCGGCGCGGCGAGCGCGATCTCGCTTTTGGCAAAGGTCTTCGCGCCCTTGCCCGCAGCCGCCGCCACTTCGGCGACCAGCGGCTCCGCAATGTCCCAGGCCTGGATCGCGGCGATCATCGAAGCGCCGTCGAATGCGCCGTTGCCGGCCCGGGTCTTCAGCGCCTCGAGCCCGCTCTTGAGGTCGATCACGATGTCGTCCACCAGCACGCCGGCGCGCGGCGCGGCGTCCGATGCGGTGTAGCTGACCAGCCGGTAGCTCATGAATCGTCTCCCAATTTTATTTGCGGCAAGGATGGCATGGAAAATTCCGGCTTGTACACCGGGATCGCCGGAACGTCCGGCGCCTAGCGCAACAGGATCATCGAGATCGCCGGCACGTAGGTGATCACCATCAAGGTCGCGAAGTTGATCAGCACGAACGGGATCACCCCGCGATAGATCATGCCGAGCGGCACGTCGAAGATCGCCTGCGATGCGAACAGATTGAGCCCGAACGGCGGCGCGTACATGCCGATCGATAGGTTCACGGCCATGATGATCCCGAAATGGATCGGGTCCACCCCGAACGCCTGCGCGATCGGCAGCAGCAACGGGGTCAGGATCATGATCGCCGCCGGCGGCTCGAGGAAGCTGCCGATCAGGAGAAGGCCTAGATTGATCGCGAGCAGCGTCGCCCATGCGGGCATCTGCAGCCCTTCGATGAACGCGACGATGTGCGCCGGGATGCCGCTGGTCGTCAGCATCCAGGAATAGATTCCCGCCGCGGTCACGATGATCAGGATCTGCGAGATCAGATAGGCCGCGCTCAACGTTATCCGCCACAGCTCGGCCCAGCCGATGTCGCGATAGATGAACATCGTGACCACGAACGAATACACCACCGCGATTCCCGCGGCCTCGGTCGGCGTGAAGATGCCGCCATAGATGCCGCCGAAAATCACGACCGGCGTGCCGAGTGCCCAGCTCGCCTCCCGGGTCGACGCCCAAATCTTGGACCAGCGCGCCTTTTCGGCGGCCGCGACCGTGTGAAGGCGCGAATAGCCCAGCACATAGGCCGCATCGACCGCCCCGATCAGAACGCTGGGGAGGATGCCCGCGGTGAACAGCGCAATCGCCGATTGCTGCGCCGACATGCCGTACAGGATCATGGAGATCGAGGGCGGAATGACGACGGCGATCGCGCCCGACGAGGCGATCAGGCTCACCGAGAATCGGTCGCCGTAGCCGCTTTCGCGCAACGCCGGGAGCACCAGCCGTCCGACCGCGGCGACGGTCCCGACCGCGGTGTGCGACATGGCGCCGAACAGTTCGGAGGAAGCGACGGTGGTCACCGCGAGTGAGCCACGCATGCTGCCGGTGATCGAAATCACCCAGACGATCAGCCGGCGCGCGATGCCGCCCTGGCCCATGATCTCGCCGGCCAGCAGAAAAAACGGAATCGCCAGCAGCGGAAAATTGTCGAGGCTCGCGAACATGTAGGTCTGGATCGTGGTCATCGGCACGCCGACCACGAACACCGCGGCGAGCAGCGCCGACACCAGCAGGATCAGGTAGATCGGCAGGCCGATGAGCAGGAGGATCACCGGCAGAACGAAAAACGCGAAATTCGCCGACATCAGTGCCCGGTCTCGATCTCGATGGCGCGCGACAGCCGGCCGATGACGCGGGCCAGAACCAGGATCGCGATGATCAGAAACCCGAGCGGCAGCATCGCCTGCGGGTACACCAGCGGAAAATCCGCGGCCTGGCTGCGCTGATCGAATTCATAGAGCTGCTCTATCACCGGCCAGGCAAGCACGGCGAGCAGCAGGCTCACTGCGATGATGGCGCACTCCGACAAGTAATCGAGCGCGACACGCACGGCCGGCGGCAGCATCTGGACGAACACGTCCATCCGGATCTGGCGGCCGTCCCAGCCCACCACGCAGTTCCCGAAGAACACGCAGCCCACCATCAGGAACAGCATCATCTCTTCGGCCCACTCGATCGGGGCGGACAGGAAATAGCGCCCGATGATGTTGGCGAAGTTGATCGCGACGCTGATCAGCAGCAGCACGGCTGCAGCGGCGTGCACCGTCTGCGCGAGTCTCTTGGCGGCTGTGAACATTAGGGGCCACGGGGGCGGCGCAGCCGCGCCGCCCCGACGCCAATGACTACTTGTCTCGCTTGGCTGCCGCGACCATCGCGTCGTACATCGGCTTGATCTCGGGCTTCGACTTCACGATGTCCGCGCCCACGTTGGCGAGCTTCTTCATCATCTCGGCCTGTTCGGCGTCCGACAGCTTGATCAGCTCGCCGCCTTTTTCCGTCCAGACCTTCTCCTGCGCCTTGATGAAATCATTGGCCCAGGGGATCACTTCCTTGGCCGACTTCAGGCCATCGTCGACGACGATCTTCTGCAGATCGGCGGGCAACCCGTCGTGCCACTTCTTGCTGATGGTCGCCAGGCTGAACACATACTGGTGCGCGGTGACCGTGTTGTACTTCGCCGCGTCGTAGTAGCGCAGCGCCGTCACCACCGGCACGCTGGACAGCGCGCCGTCGATGGTGCCTTGCTGCAACGCCGGCAGCACGTCGCCGAGGCTCATCGGCACCGCCGTGGCGCCCAGGATCTTAAGCGGCTCGGTCTGGAACGGCGAGGCGAGGACCCGGAACTTCTTGCCTTGCAGATCCGCGAGCTTGCGGATCGGGGTGCGTGAATCGATCGCCATCGGGCCGGAGAAGAACAGCCCGACCCCGATCAGGCCCTTGGCGGCGCCGGCCTGGAAGAACTCCTTGGTGAAGGCCTCGTCCTGCACGAACTTCATCGCGTGCGCGTCGCTTTCGAACAGCGCCGGCGCGCTCAGCACCTCGAACCGCGCATCGACCCCGACCAGGAATTCGGGCGGCCCGATCCAGCCCTGGATCGAGCCGAACTGGGTGCCCTGGATCTGGCTGGGGATCGGGCCGAGCTGGCTTGCGGGATAGATCTCGCCCTTGATGCGGCCGCCCGAATCCTTTTCGACCGCGGCGACGTAGCGCTTCATGAATTCGTGCTGCGTGTCGTTCAATGTCGCCGTCGAGAGCTTCATGACGATCGGCTGCTGTTGTGCGCTCGCCGCGCCGGCGGCGAACGCAGCCGCGCACATCACGGCTGCCGCTAGTTTGCTTTTCAAGGTATGCCTCTCCGTTCCAAGCTGTCCGTACAACAATTCCGCGGACTCATAGCATGAGTCCGAGAATGCCCGCCAACCCCTCCTGGAGACGATCACGATGAAGTTTGGCTTGTTCGATCACGTCGACCGGTCCGACCGGCCGCTCGCGCAGCAGCTCGACGAGCGCATAGCCTACGTCGTCGCCGCCGAGCAAGCGGGATTCTACGGCTACCACGTGGCCGAACATCATGCGACGCCGCTCAACATGGTGCCGGTACCGGGCGTTTGGCTCGGCACGCTCGCGCGCGCGACCACGCGCATCCGGCTCGGCACGCTGGTCTATCTCCTGCCGCTCTATTCGCCGCTGCGGCTGATCGAGGAGATCTGCATGCTCGATCACCTTAGCCACGGCCGGCTGGACGTCGGCGTCGGCCGCGGCGTCTCGGCCTACGAGCTCAATTACCACAAGGTCGATCCCGAAACGTCGCGCGAGGTGTTCATCGACGCGTTCGAGACGATCCTCGCCGGGCTCACGCACGATCGTCTCACACGCAACGGAAAGTACTTCTCGTACACCAACGTTCCGATGGAGCTGAAGCCGCTGCAGCGGCCGCACCCGCCGTTCTGGTACGGCTCATCGAACGAAACCGGCGCCGCGTGGGCCGGCGATCAAGGGCTGCACTTCTCGACGCTGGGCGCGAGCGTGCGCGCGAAAGCGAACATCGATGCGTACAAGACCGCGTTGGCGAAGCGCGGCGGACCGGCGATCGCGAGCGGCGATTTTTCCGGCGGCGCGGCGATCGGCGCCGTGCGGCACGTGGTGGTCGCCGACAGCGACGGCGAAGCCTTGCGCATCGCGAAACCCGCCTACGATCATTGGTACGGCAATCTCACCAAGCTCGAGCGCGACAATGTCGCAGGCCCGCGATTCGCGCGCAGCATGGTCGGCAACCTCGACGAGGCAATCGCGGTCGGCTCGGCGCTGATCGGCGCGCCGGCGACCATACGCGCCGCGATCGAGCGGCAGGCGAAGGAGCTCGGCATCAACTATCTGATCTGCGACTTCGCGTTCGGCACGCTCGGCCCCGACCAGGTGCTGCGCTCGCTCGCATTGTTTGCCGCGGCGGTCCAGCCGAAATTTGCCGATCGAGCCTAAGTCTCTGGCAGGTCGTGCTTATTCTGTCTCTCTGTCGGAAATTCTTACGTCTTTTAGCCGATGCGGCCATTCGTCGCGAATTTTGTCGGAAAAATTTACGATAAATCCTGCGTCGATCTGGTTAAAGCCTTCGGCTAAACACCTAACCAATTGTAATTCCATGGTTTAATTAAACTGGCACGATTCTTGCTAAGAAACAGGTGAACGGTGCGCACGCGCCGAATCGATAAGTAGCGGGTGTGGGGAAGATTCCGGGCTGACAGTTAACCCTGTCCGGAAGTCCTATTGTGCAGCGCTGGTCGGTTCTGAAATTACTGGGGTCGGTCGCGGTCGTCGCGAGTGTGGCGGGCGTGATCATTTCCATCGGCGGGCGCATGGATGAAGCGCCGGCGGTGAGCGGTGGTCGCGGCTCAGCCGACTTCACTATCTCGACCGACCGGACCGCCGCGAACACGGCGACGCCCGAGCGCGTGCGGCCGAAACTGCGCGATTTCAGCACGGATGAGGATCTGCTCTCCGCCGACGCCACCCCTCGGAAACCGGCGACCACCTCAGCGCCCTCGGCGCCGATCGGCATCGGCGGACCATCGCTGCTGGTTGCATCGGCCGACGACAAAGACAACCAAAGCGACCCGATCATCAATGTGAGCGCCGACGGAATCGGCGACTCGACTGGATACAGCGGTAGCAACGGCGGTTCGGCCGGGCAATATTTTGGTCCGATGAGCGGTGTGCCGGGCAGCGGTGGCGGCGGCGGTGGGGGATACTACGGCGGCGGTGGCGGCGGTTCGTACGGTGGTTCCTATGGTGGCGGCGGGTTCGCTGGCGGTGGATACTCCGGCGGCGGTTATTCCGGCGGCGGCGGGTCGAGCGCCCCGACCAGCTCCAATACGCCGCCTTCATCGAGTTCGACGCCGGCAACGACCTGCACCACGTCCTCCGGGACTTCGTCGACCGGGTCGACCGGCTCGACCAGCGGCACGACGCCAGGAAGCGCGCCGTCAGGCGGCACGACATCCGGAAGCGGATCGAGCTGCACGACGACCGGCGGCTCGTCGGCTGCCGGCGAGAGCCTCGGCTTCAACGCTGGCTCATCCGGCGTCGATATGCAGATGATATCCGCGCCTGTGGATTCGACAACGAGCGGACCGAACGGCCAACCGATCGTCGTCGGTGGCACCACCACCCCTCCGGCCGGCCCGAACCAGGGTCCGACGATCGGCACCACCAACACGATAACCGGTCCGAACCAGGGCACGACGAGCGGCACCACGCCGCCGGCCGGTCCGAATCAGGGCGCGACGACTGGCACTGGCACGACCACGTCGCCGCTGCCGCCCAAGCCGGAAACGCTCGGCAACGGCAAAAGTTCGGTCACGTTGATCGGCACGTTCTCGGAGCACATAACGGCGACTGGCTATGACCAGTGGGTCGAGCCGTTTTCGATTACGCTTCCGTCCGGCACCAAAATCGAGATCACCATCGACGCCGATGTCTTGCCGCTGCTCTATGAAGGCGAGGCGTTCGACGTCATCATCGCCAACGGCGGCCTGACCGGCACGTTCGCAGTCGACGGATATACCGACACCGGCATCCCTGAACTCTTCAGCAACTATTACAAATGGTGGTTCGAGCCGATCTATGGACCGAACACTTTGACGCTGATCGCGCACGATCCGCCGCCGCCCGATGGTCTGCCGGACGACGCGCTGCGGCTGGCCGTAGCGGCGGTCCCTGAGCCGGCGACCCTCGCGATCTTCGGGCTCGGCATGGTTGGGATCGGCTACCTCCGCCGCCGCCGCGCAGCCGCCTAATCGGCCCGCAGAATCCCGCCATCGATACCTGATCGTTTCGCGCGACCCGCCTTCCGGCGGGTCGCGGCGTTTTGGGGTTTGCGTTAGGCTGCGACGGTGGCGCAGGGCGAAATTGGCGATCAGGAAACGGCGGTACTCGTCGTCGGCGGCGGCCCGGTAGGGCTCGCGCTCGCCGGCGAGCTCGGCTGGCGCGGCGTGCCGTGCGTTCTGCTCGAGCAGGGCGATGGCGTGATCCGCACGCCCAAGATGAACGAAGTCAATATCCGGACCATGGAGTTCTGCCGTCGCTGGGGCATTGCGGAGGACGTGCGCGCCTGTCCGTTCCCGGCCGATCATTCGCTGGACGTCGCGTTCGTGACCAAGCTCGGCGGCCGGGAGCTCGGGCGCATGCACCGGCCGCCCAAGCGCGACCAGCGACCCACCGCGACCAGCCCGGAGCATCTGCAGATCTGTTCCCAGCTCTGGTTCGATCCGATTCTCGGGCGATTCGCGGCGCGATTTCCGACCACCGCGATTCGCCACCGCTGCCGCATGGAGGAGTTCACCGAGACCGCCGACGGGATCACGGCGCGCTGCACCGACATCGCGTCCGGCCGCGCGTTCACGGTGCGCGCGCGCTACCTTGCCGCGTGCGACGGCGCGACCAGCGCGATCAGGAGAAGCCGCGGCATCGGTTTGACCGGACCGGGCGTCCTCGGCCGGCCGCTGCACGTCTATTTCCGCACGCCCGACCTCCTGGGGCAGGTCGGGCAAAAGCCCGCGGTGTTCTTCCTCGCGCTCGATCACACCGGCATGTGGGCCAACATCCGGGTGATCGATCCGGCGAGCGGGCTTTGGCGGCTGATGGTGATCGACACGCCCGAGGGGTTCGACCCGGCTTCCGCCGATTTGCCGGGGCTGCTCAGGCGGGCGACCGGTCGCGACCTCGCGGTCGAATGGGTCGGCGCCAGCAGTTGGACGCGGCGGGGCGTCGTCGCCGCGCGCTACCGCGACGGCCGCGTGTTCCTGGCCGGCGATGCGGCGCATCAGCTTTCGCCGACCGGCGCGCTTGGCATGAACACCGGAATCGGCGATGCGGTCGACCTCGCATGGAAGCTCGCCGCGGAGTTTGCCGGCTGGGGCGGGCCGCGCCTGTTGGACAGCTACGATGCCGAACGTCGGATGGTGGGAAACCGCAACGTCGCGATGACGACCGAATTCCACGAAGGCCACGCCGGCTATGAAGGCCTCGATTATCTCCACGCCGACGCGCCGGAGGCGGAGGCCAAGCGCCGCGCGCTGGGCGAGGCGCTGGTCCGGGAGATCGGCCGGATGTTCCGCACCGAGGGTCTGCAACTCGGCTACCGCTACGACGATTCGCCGATCTGCATCGATGACCGCAGTCCGCCGCCGCCGGACGACGTCGAGACCTATCGCGCGACCGCCCGACCCGGCGCGCGGGCGCCGCATGCCTGGCTGGATGACGGCGTTTCCACGCTCGATCTGTTCGGCGTCGGCTACAAGCTGCTGCGGTTCGGCGCGGATGGCGGCGCGGCGCACCGCCTGATCGAAGCCGGCCACGCGCACAAGCTGCAGCTCGGGATCGCCGACATCCGCGATCCGGCCGTCGCGGCGCTGTATCAGCGGACGCTGGTGCTGGTGCGCCCCGATGGGCACGTGTCCTGGCGCGGCGACACGCTCGAGCTGGACCCCGCGGCCTTGTTGGACCGCGTCCGCGGCGCCTGACGCCTCAGGCGCGCCGGGCGCGGCTAGCTCTCCGTTCCATCGAGCACCGCACGCAGGATGGCCGCGAGTTCGGGCTTTCGATACGGCTTCTGCAATATCGGGAAGTCGTCGTCGCCGTGGTCGCCGGCGAAGCCCGATGTGAAGAGCACTTTGAGACCCGGCCGCAGCTTCACCGCCTCGCGCGCAAGCGCGGGCCCATCCAGTCCGCCGGGCATCATGATGTCGGTAAACAGCAGATCGATGCGGCCGGCGGCGCGCAGTATCTGGAGCGCGGCAGGACCGTTTGGCGCCTCCGCGACCTGGTAGCCCAGATCGCGGATCTGGCGCACCGCCAGCCGGCGGAGATCGGCGTTGTCCTCGACCACGAGCACATGCTCGTCGCCGCCTATCGCCGCCGCAACCGGAGGCCGCGCATCGCTCGCCGTCGCTCTCGCCTGGCTTGCCGGAAGGAACAGCCGGACGGTGGTGCCGCGTCCTTCGATGCTTGCGATTTCGACGTGGCCGCCCGACTGCTTGATGAATCCGTACACCATGCTCAGCCCGAGGCCGGTGCCTTTGTCGCGGCCCTTCGTGGTGAAAAACGGCTCGAACGCGCGCGCGGCGACGTCGGGCGACATGCCGACCCCAGTATCGTTCACCGCGATCTCGATGTGGGGCCCGGGCCTGACATCCTTGTTGCGGCGCGCGTAGCCTTCATCCAAGCCGGCCTGGCGCACCGAGAAGGCGAGGCGGCCGCCGCTCGGCATCGCATCGCGCGCATTGATCGCGAGATTGAGGATCGCGGCCTCGAGCTGCGCCCGATCGACCACTACCTCGCCGATCGGTTTGGCGACATCGAGCGCAATCTCGATGTTTTCGCCCAACGTCGTGGTGAGCAATTTCACCGTATCGGCGAGCGCCTGGCCGATATCGAGCGGCTGCGGGTTCAAGGGCTGCTTGCGGGAGAACGCGAGCAACGAGTTGTTGAGATCGGAGCCCTTGACGCTCGCGCGCAATGCGTTGTCCACCAGCTCGCACGCTTCGGCATCGTGACCGATCCGTTCGCGCAGAAGGTCGAGATTGCCGATGATGACGCCGAGCATGTTGCGAAAGTCGTGCGCGAGGCCGCCGGTGAGCTGGCCGACGGCTTCCATCTTCTGCGCCTGGCGCAGCTGATCCTCGATCTCGCGCATAGTGGCTTCGGCCTGCGCCGCCTCGCGCCGCTTGGCGGCCTCGCGCAGCTCGCGATCGATCGCCGGCAACAAGCGTTTCGTATTGCCCTTCACCAGATAGTCTTTCGCGCCCGCGCGCATGGCCTCTACCGCGGTGTCCTCGCCGATGGTGCCTGACACGAAAATGAACGGCACGTCCTGGCCGCGCCGCTTCACCATCTCGAGCGCCTCGGCGCCGGTGAAGTTCGGCATCGAATAGTCGCTGATGATCACATCCCACGGCGCCTCATCGAGCGCGCCGACCAGGGCGTCCGCGGTGTCGACGATGCGGTACTCGGGTTCGTAGCCGCCGTTCTTCAACGCGCGCACGAGAAGCTCGGCGTCGTCGGCCGCATCCTCGAGGATCAGGACCCTGAGGGGCTTAACCATGGCGCGCTTCCGAGACCGTCGGCGATTCGTTGATCAGCAGCCAGTAGAGGCCGAGCTGGCGGGCCGATTCGATGAACTCGTCGAAATTCACGGGCTTGCGCACGTACGAATTGCAGCCGAATCGATAGCTAGAGACGAGATCCTGCTCCTCCTTGGAGGAGGTAAGCACGACGACCGGCAGGAGCTGGGTGCGCGGGTCCGCGCGGATGCGCCGCAGCACTTCGAGTCCGTCGATGCGCGGAAGCTTGAGGTCCAGGAGCACGACCTGCGGCAAGTCGCGCAGATCGCGTCCCGCGTAGGCACCGGTGCCGAACAGATAATCGAGCGCCTCGACGCCGTCGTGCGCGACGATGATTTCGTTGGCGATGTTGTTCTTGTGGAACGCACGCCGGGTAAGCGCCTCGTCGTCGGGATTGTCTTCGACCAGAAGGATGCTTTTCGTCGCCATTGGCTCGCTCGTGTCAGAGGGTGAAGAAAAACGTCGCGCCTTTGCCGGTTTCGGCTTCCGCCCAGATCCGGCCCCCGTGCTTCCTGATGATCCGCTGCACGGTGGCAAGGCCAATGCCGGTGCCGGGGAATTTGTTCGCATCGTGCAGCCGCTGGAATGCGCCGAACAACTTGCCGGCGTACGCCATGTCGAAGCCGGCGCCGTTGTCACGCACGAAATAAACCGCTTCGCCGTTGACGCCGCCGCGGCCGAACTCGATGTGAGCCGACGCGCGTTCGCCAGTGAACTTCCAGGCGTTGGCCAAGAGGTTCTCGAGCGCGACCCGCATCAGCCGGGCATCGCCGCGCGTGGCGAGATCGGGCGCGATCGAGACCTCGACATCGCGCGCCGGGTCGCGCTCGCGCAGCTCGCGCGCCACCTCGCCGGCGAGTGCGCTCAAATCGACATCGCCGACGTTGAGCTCGGCGCGGGTCACGCGCGCGAGCGTCAGAAGATCGTCGATCAAAAGCCCCATGCGCTGGGTGGCGCTGCGGACCCGGCCGAGGTGCGCGCGTCCGGTGTCGTCCAGCCGGTCGGCGCAATCCTCGAGGAGCGCCTGGCTGAAGCCGTCGATGGCGCGGAGCGGCGTGCGCAGATCGTGCGAGACCGAATAGCTGAATGCCTCGAGCTCGCCGTTCACCGCGGCGAGCGTCGCGTTGTCGTGCTGCAGGCGCTCGTTGAGCTCTTGAATCTTCTGCTGTGCTAGGCGCTGCTCGGAAATGTCACGGACGGTCGTGATGATCATGGGTCTGGAGTCGACGACGGTCACGGTCTGGCGGATCGTGACCGGAGACATGCGCCCATCGCGGGATAGGGTGGTCGATTCGCGCTCGTCGATCGGATTGCCGCCGGCCTGCGTCCGCTCGATCAGCTTCCTGCGATTTTCCATCGCGATGTCGCGCCGCTCGGGCGCGGTCAGATCGCCGACCGATGCGCCGACCAGGTGGCCGCGGGTGTAGCCGAACATCGCTTCGGCTGCCGCATTCACGACACGGATGGTGCCGTCGAGATCGCTGACGACGATCGCATCGGGCATCGATTCGACCAGCGCGCGAAAGCGCGCCTCGCTTTCGGCAAGCGCGCGTTCGCTCGCCTGACGGTCGCTCCGGCGTCGCAGCACGGCCCACGAAGCGGCCGCGAGGCCGAGCATCGCGAGCGCCGCCGCGAGGCCGTACGACGCCGAGGACTCGGGGGCGTACACCAGATATATGACAATGCAGGCAAGCGCCGCGAGCGGCAGGAACGCGAGCGCTGAGCGCCGCAGGACGTTGGCGGGGGTTGCTGTTGCAGCGAGCATCGCGCCACGAAATCCGTCGCAGGTTTTTAACCCAGGATGGTTGATGCAGTCTTAACGCGAACCGAAATAACCAATCGTGACATAGATTTGTCACAAACGCGGTTTGCGGATCGACGGGCGTCCTGCGACCTGGTTACGGGAGCGTGCAGCGTGGCCGGGACGGCGGCGCCCGGCAGTCGCCGTCACACGAACACCTACGCGGTGTGCGGCGGGCGGCCGCCTTCGAGCATCCGGCCCAGGCGCCGGCCGCCGAAGATGTGGAAATGGAGATGCGGCACCTCCTGGTGCCCGTCCCTGCCGAAATTCGACAGGGTGCGATAGCCGCCCTTGTCGACGCCGAGGAGGCGCGCGGTCTCGCCGATCGCGCGCACCAGCGCGGCCTGCTCCGCCGGCGAGGCGTTGTGCGCGAAATCGTCCATCCCGACATAGCGGCCTTTCGGGATCACCAGCACGTGCACCGGCGCCTGCGGATTGATGTCGTGGAACGCGAGCGCGTGCTCGTTCTCGTAGACCTTCTTGCACGGAATCTCGCCGCGCAGAATCCTGGCGAACACGTTGTTGTCGTCGTAGGCCATCATTTGCGTCCCTGTTTCTCGGCGATGCCCGAGGTGCCCTCGCGCCGCTCGAGCTCCGCCCATACATCGTCCGGCGCGAGGCCCGCGTTCGCCCAAAGCACCAGCAGGTGGTAGAGGAGGTCCGCGCTTTCCGCGGCGATGCGCTTGGCGTCGCCGCCCGCCGCCGCGAGCGCGGTCTCGACCGCCTCCTCGCCCAGTTTCTTCGCGATCTTCTCGGTGCCGGCCGCAAGCAGCGCGGCGCTGTAGGATGCCTTCGGGTCGGCGCCCTTGCGCGCGAGGATCGTCGCATAGAGCCGCGCCAGGATCGATGCGTCAGCCATCGGTGCGCTCCACCGGCCGCACGGGGAGCCCCGCCTTGGCGAGGTGCTGTTTCGCGGCCGCGATCGAGAATTCGCCGAAATGGAAGATCGATGCGGCGAGCACGGCCGACGCGTGCCCTTCGCGGACGCCTTCGACCAGATGATCGAGCGTGCCGACGCCGCCCGACGCGATCACCGGCACCGTCACGCCATCCGCGACCGCGCGGGTGAGGGCCAGATCGAAGCCTTGCTTGGTGCCGTCGCGATCCATCGAGGTGAGCAGGATCTCGCCCGCGCCGCTTGCCGTCATTCGCTTCGCCCACTGCACCGCATCGATGCCGGTCCCCTGGCGCCCGCCATGGGTGAAAATCTCCCATTTTCCCGGCGCAGTCGCCCGCGCATCGATCGCGACCACGATGCATTGCGCGCCGACCGTATCCGCCGCCTCCTTGACGAAGTCCGGGCGCCTGACCGCCTCGGTATTGATCGAAACCTTGTCGCAGCCGGCGAGCAACAGCTTCCGGATATCGTCAATCGTCCGCACGCCGCCGCCGACGGTGAGCGGAATGAAACAGCGGTCCGCGGTTTTGGCGACGACATCATAGAGCGTCTCGCGCCGCTCATGGCTCGCCGCGATATCGAGGAAGCACAGCTCGTCGGCGCCTTCGCGGTCGTACACGCTCGCCTGCTCGACCGGGTCGCCGGCATCGACCAAGTTCGCGAAGTGGACGCCCTGGACCGTCCGCCCGTCCTTCACGTCGAGGCACGGGATGATGCGGAGCTTGAGCATCACGCCGGCGCCGTTTCGCGCATCAGCGCGAGCGCGGCGCGCGCATCGATGCGGCCGTCATACAGCGCCCGGCCGCAGATCACGCCGGCGATGCCGGACCGTTCGTGGCGCTTCAGCGCGCGCAGATCCCCGAGCGACGACACGCCGCCCGACGCGATCACGGGCGTGGTGAGCGCGAACGCGAGATCGACCGTCGCCTCGATGTTGAGGCCGGTCATCGCGCCGTCGCGGTTCACGTCGGTGAACACGATCGCGGCGGCGCCGGCATGCTCGAATTTGAGCGCGAGCTCGAGCGCGCGGACCTGCGATGTCTCGGCCCAGCCTTCGACCGCGACCCGGCCGTCGCGCGCATCGATCGCGACGCACACCTGATCGGGAAATTTGCTGCACGCCTCGCGCACGAAGTCCGGGTCCTTCACCGCGGCGGTGCCCAGCACGACCCGCGCTACGCCCTGGCCCAGCCAATATTCCACGCGCGCGAGATCGCGGATGCCGCCGCCGAGCTGCACTTTGATGGCGCCGGTGGCGAGGATCGCCGAGACGGCATCGGCATTGACCGGCTTCCCCGCGACCGCGCCGTCGAGATCGACGACGTGCAGCCATTGGAAGCCCTGGCCCGCGAATTCGCGCGCCTGCGCCGTCGGATCGGTGTTGAACACGGTCACGCGGTTCATGTCGCCGCGCACCAGGCGGACGCATTGCCCCGCCTTGAGGTCGATGGCGGGGAACAGGATCATGCGCCGGCCTTGGCCTCGACCCGGCGCGTGCGCTTGGGCAACTGGCGAAGCTGCTTGGAATAATATCGTCCGCCGATCACCTGGCCCTCGACCATCGCGTAGTGCGGGTTGGTGCCCCAGAGGCTGAAGCCCATCGCCTCGTACAGCTTGATCGCCGGGCCCTGGGTCTCGCGCACGTCGAGGTTGATGAAATAGAACCCGGCCTTGCGCGCCGCCTCCTCGACCGCCGCCACCAGCCCGCGGGCGAGCCCGTGGCCGCGCGCCCAGGCGGCGACGAAATGCGTGGTCATCGAGGCGGCGAACGCCTGCGCTTCGTTGTTGCGCGGCGGCTTCACGAGCTGCGCCGAGCCCGCGATCACGCCGTCGAGCCGGCCGACCAGGAGCTCCCGCTCCGGCACCAGCAGCACGCCCTTCCAGTAGCGCTCCATCACGTCGCGCGGCGGCGGCTTCAGCCAGCCGAACCCGCCGCCGTCGATGATGGCGGTTTCCGCCGCGTCGCACAGGTCGGCAAGGTCGTTGCCGCGCAGCTCGGTCAGCCGTTCAACGGAGGTCTTGGACATGCGCGCTCACGGTCTCCAGGAGAGGAAGTTGCGGATGATGCGCAGCCCGGTCGCC
>Ga0153915_10003572_pt1 | contig 14270 bp, 9 predicted proteins | sample Opewatmetagenome_2_FD_107003 | JGI IMG/M metagenome (GOLD analysis project Ga0153915, IMG submission 107003) | Freshwater wetland microbial communities from Ohio, USA - Open water 3 Core 3 Depth 3 metaG | ecosystem: Environmental > Aquatic > Freshwater > Wetlands | place: USA: Ohio, Lake Erie... | reverse complement strand
GCACCACCTGCTCCTGTCCCGTCTCGGCTTCCCGGTCGTGTGCACCAGCGGCAACTTCTCCGAGGAGCCGATGGCGATCGAGGCGGACGACGCGCGGCAGCGCCTGGGCGCGATCGCCGATGCATTCCTCCATCACGACCGCCCCATCGTGCGCCACGTGGACGACTCGGTGGCCCGGGTCGTGGATGGCGCCTTGCTGGTCCTGCGCCGGGCGCGCGGCTTCGCGCCCCTCCCGGTGGAGCTCAAGGCCACGTTACCGACGGTGCGCGCCCTCGGCGGCCACCTCAAGAACGCGGTGGCCTGGAGCCACGGCAGCCAGATCATCGCCAGCCAGCACATCGGCGATCTCGACCATCCGCTCTCCCTCGATGCGCTGTGCCGGACCGTCCATGACTACGAACGCCTGTACGGGTTGCAACCCGTCGCGGTCGCCTGCGATCTCCACCCGGACTACGCCTCGACGCGGCTGGCGGAGGCCAGCGGGTTGCCGGTGATCCGGGTGCAGCACCACCACGCCCACGTGGCGTCCGCCCTGGCGGAGCATGACCTCGACGGAGAGGTACTCGGCGTCGCGTGGGACGGGACCGGCCTCGGCCCCGACGGCACGGTGTGGGGCGGCGAGTTCCTCCGCGCCACGGCCGTGGACTTCCGCCGGGTCGCGCGCCTGCTCCCGTTCGGGCTTCCCGGCGGCGAGGCGGCGGCGCGGCAGCCCTGGCGCTCGGCCCTCGGCGTGCTGTACGCGCTCGAAGGAGAGGCGCTGTGGGAGCGCGACTTGGCCCCCGTGCGCCATGCGCGAACTTGGAGGCCGGTGGTGGACTCGTTGCTCCGCGCCGGCACCTGCTCCGTCCGCACGTCGAGCGCGGGGCGCCTGTACGACGCCGTCGCGGCGCTGCTCGCGCTCCGGCAGGAATCCAGCTACGAGGCGCAGGCGGCCATGCAGCTCGAGCAGGTGGCCGCGCCCGGCGCCGCGGCCGCGTACCAGTTCACGCTCACGGAGCCGGCCGGCGAGGGCGCGGCGGCGGTCGAGGTGGACTGGCGGCCGGCGATCGCGGGCGTCCTGGAGGATCTCGGCCGCGGCACGGGGATCGCGACAGTGGCAGGCCGGTTTCACCGCACCTTGGCACAGATGATCGCGGCGGTGGCCGAGTGGGCGGGCCTCCCGCGGGTGGTGCTGACCGGCGGCTTCTTCCAGAACGCGTCCGTGGCGTCGCTGGCGGCGCGCGAGCTCGCCACGCGCCGCTTCGAGGTCGTGACCCACCGCCGCATCCCGCCGAACGACGGTGGCCTCGCGGTGGGGCAGGCGCTCGTGGCAGCCAGCCAGCTGCTCGCGCGGGGGGATTAGCCCATGTGTCTCGGCATCCCGGGTGAGATCCTCGAGACCCACGCTGGGGCGGGCGGCCTGAGGTTCGGCACCGTCCGGTTCGGCGCAGCGGAGCGGGAGGTCTGCCTCGAGTACGTGCCCGAGGCGCTCGTCGGCGACTACGTGATCGTGCACGTCGGCCTGGCCATCAGCACGTTGAGTCCCGAGGACGCCCAGGAGGTCTTCGGCTACCTCGAAGAGATGCAGGCGATGGCGGATCTCGGCGAGGAGATGGACGAGCTCGGGCGCGCGGAGGTGCCGTGAGGTACCTGGACGAGTATCGCGATGGCGCCGCGGCGCAGCGCTACGCGGAGACTCTCCGCACCATCGTCACCAGGCCCTGGACGCTGATGGAAGTGTGCGGCGGCCAGACGCATGCCATCGTGCGCTACGGCATCGATGAGCTGCTGCCGTCCGAGATCACGCTGATCCACGGGCCGGGATGCCCCGTGTGCGTCACCCCGGTGTCGATCCTGGACCGGGCGTTCCGCCTCGCGCGGCGGCCTGACGTCATCTTCACCTCGTTCGGCGACATGCTGCGGGTGCCGGGGAGCGCGGACGATCTGCTGCGGGTGCGCGCCGAGGGAGGCGACGTCCGCATCGTCTACTCGCCCCTGGACGCGATCGCCATCGCGGAGCGGGAGCGCGACCGCCAGGTGGTGTTCTTCGCAGTCGGCTTCGAGACGACGGCGCCCGCCAACGCGATGGCCGTGCAGCTCGCGGCCCGCAAGCGGCTCGCCAATTTCAGCCTGCTGGTCGCGCAGGTGCGCGTGCCTCCCGCGCTCGAGGCCATCCTGGCGGCGCCGGAGTGCCGCGTGCAGGCCTTTCTGGCCGCGGGCCACGTGTGCACGGTGATGGGGACGGCGGAGTACGCGCCGCTCTCCCGGCGCTACGGCGTTCCGGTCGTCGTGACGGGCTTCGAGCCGCTGGACCTGCTGCAGGGCGTGGCCATGGCCGTGCGGCAGCTCGAGGAAGGACGCGCCGACGTCGAGATCCAGTACTCGCGGGTGGTGCGCCCGGAAGGCAACCGCGTGGCCCGGCGCGCGGTCGAGGAGGTCTTCGAGATCACGGATCGCGAGTGGCGGGGGCTCGGGCCGATCGCGCAGAGCGGCTTCCGGCTGCGCGACCGGTACGTGGAGTTCGACGCCGAGCGGCGCTTCGCCGACGATACAGCGGCGTCGCACGAGGACCCCGACTGTCAGGCCGGCCTCGTGCTCCAGGGGAGGAAGCGGCCGCAGGAGTGTCCGGCGTTCGGAGGGCGCTGCACGCCCGAGCATCCGCTCGGCGCGCCGATGGTGTCGTCCGAGGGGGCGTGCGCGGCGTACTACCTCTACCGCCGCCGGCTGGCGCCGGCCGGCGCCGCAGGGACGGCATGATGGCGGAGATCGTCTGCCCCGTCCCGCTGCACGACGGGCGGCGCATCCTCCTCGCCCACGGCGGCGGTGGGCGGCTCACGCGTGACCTGGTCGAGCAGGTGTTCCTGCCCGCCTTCCGCAACGACGCGCTCGCGGCGCTCCACGACGCGGCCGTGCTCGAGCGGCCGGCCGGCCGCCTCGCCTTCACGACCGACAGTTTCGTCGTGCGGCCACTGTTCTTCCCGGGCGGCGACGTCGGCAAGCTCGCGGTCACGGGCACGGTGAACGATCTGGCCATGAGCGGGGCGCGCCCGCTCTACCTCAGCCTCGGCTTCATCCTCGAGGAAGGCCTGGCCGTGGACGATCTGTTCCGGGTAGTGGCCTCGATCCGTGAGGCGGCGCGCGAGGCGTCGGTGGCGGTGGTGACGGGCGACACCAAGGTGGTGGAGCGGGGGAAGGGGGACGGGATCTTCATCACCAGCGCGGGCGTCGGCGTCGTGGAGGCGCGGTCGCCGGTGGCGCCGACGGAAGTACGGCCAGGGGACGCCGTTCTGGTGAGCGGGCCCGTGGGCCAGCACGGAGTCGCGGTGATGGCCGTCCGCGACGGCCTCGCGTTCGCGAATCCCATCGCGAGCGACTGCGCGAGCGTCGCCGCCCCGGTGCTGGCGCTGCTCGAGGCCGGAATCGACGTGCACTGCCTGCGCGACCCCACCCGCGGCGGCCTGGCCACGGCGCTGAACGAAATCGCGGCGCAAGCGAAGTGCAGGATTGCGGTGCACGAGAGCGCCGTGCCGGTGAGCGCCGAAGTGGCCGGCGCGTGCGAGGTGCTGGGTCTCGACCCCCTCTACGTGGCCTGCGAGGGACGGTTCCTGGCCTTCGTGGCCCGCCAGGACGCCGACCGCGCCCTGGCCCTGCTCGCGGCGCGGGCGGACACGAGGCTTGCCGCACGCATCGGGACCGTCGGCCCGGCGGACGCGCGGGGGCTGGTGACCCTGAAGACGCTCGCCGGCGGCGAGCGGGTGCTGGATCTCCTTTCGGGCGAGCAGCTGCCGAGAATCTGCTGAACCCGTGTTAGGGTGTAGAGAGGGGCGCAGGCCACCCCCCTTTCGCCTGGCCTCCTGCCACTTCATCATCCACGACCGCATGCATCCCGCTCCCGGTTCCAGCGCCATCAAGTGCCGCGCCCTGGTCAAGCGTTACAAGGACGTGGTGGCCGTCGCCGGCCTCGACCTCGAGGTCAGCTCGGGCGAGTGCTTCGGGCTGCTGGGACCGAACGGCGCCGGCAAGACGACCACCGTGGAGATGGTGGAGGGTCTGGTTCCTCCGGACGGCGGCGACATCGAGGTCCTCGGCATGCGCTGGGATCTCGACGAGCGGGCGTTGCGACAGCGGCTGGGCGTGGCGCTGCAGGAGACGCGTCTTGCGGACCGGCTCACCGTCGAGGAGATCATCCGGCTGTTCCGCAGCTTCTACCGCACGGGGCACGCCGTGGATGAGGTGCTCGACGTGGTCGAGCTGCGGGAGAAAAGGAGCGCGTGGGTCGAGAAGCTGTCAGGGGGGCAGCGCCAGCGGCTCGCGATCGCCTGCGCGCTGGTCGGAGACCCGGACATTCTCTTTCTCGACGAGCCGACGACCGGGCTCGACCCCCAGTCGCGCCGCCAGCTGTGGGAGGTCGTCGCTTCGTTCAAGCGCGGCGGGGGCACCGTGGTGCTCACTACCCACTACATGGAGGAGGCGGAGCGTCTGTGCGACCGGGTGGCCGTGATGGACCACGGCCGGGTCATTGCGCTCGGCTCGCCCCGCCAGCTCATCGCGTCGCTCGGCGCGGACCACATCGTCGAGTTCGCCGTCGGTGACGGGCCGGAGCCCCTGCCCGAGGCCGCGCTGGCGGCGCTGCCGGGCGTGAAGGCGGCGCGGCGGGATGGGCCGCGCTACAGCCTCACGGTCACGGAGGCGCATCGGGCCGTGCCCGCGCTCATGGTCGAGCTGGAGCGGCGAGGGGCGGGAATGACCGAGCTGGTGACCCACCACGCCACGCTCGAGGATCTGTTCCTGAGCCTGACGGGAAGGCATCTGAGAGATACGTGATGCGTGATGAGTGATGGGCGAGAGTAGCCCGCTGCTGCAGCTCACGGTGGCGCGGCTCCGGGAGCAGCTCCGGCAGCCGAAGGTGCTGTTCTGGGTTTTCGCGTTCCCGTTGCTCCTGGCGGTGGCGTTGGGCCTGGCGTTCCGCAACCGGCCGCCGGACGTGATCCGCGTCGGCGTCGAGCAGGGCGGGGGCGCGGACTCCCTCGCGTACTTCCTGGGGCGCACTCGAGGGCTCAAGGTGGCGGTGCTCGCGTCGCGCCAGGCGGAGCAGGAGCTGCGCACCGGCCGGATCGCCATCGTGGTGGTGCCGGGGGACCCCATCGTCTACCGCTTCGACTCGACTCGATCGGAGAGCCGCCTCGCGAGACTCGCCGCTGACGACGCGCTACAGCAGGCGCTCGGGCGCCGCGACGTGCGCGCCACGGCCGACCATAAGGTGACGGAGAAGGGCTCGCGGTACATCGACTTTCTCATCCCGGGCCTGCTCGGGCTGAACCTGATGGGCACGGGGATGTGGGGCATGGGGTACGCGGTCGTGGACGCGCGGCGGCGGAAGCTCCTCAAGCGCCTGCTGGCCTCGCCGATGCAGCGCAGCCAGTACCTGCTCTCCTTCATCGTGGCGCGCCTGGCGATGCTCGGGCCCGAAGTGGCGCTGCTGGTGGGCTTCGGGATGGTGGCGTTCGGCGTCCCGCTGCGCGGATCGGTGGCGAGTCTCGCGCTGATCACGTTGATCGGCGCCATGTGCTTCGCGGGCATGGGCCTGCTGACGGCCAGCCGGGCGCAGACCGTCGAAACAGCGTCGGGGCTGATGAACCTCGTCATGCTGCCGATGTGGGTGCTCTCCGGCGTGTTCTTCTCGTCGGCGAACTTCCCGGCGGCCATGCAGCCGCTGATCAAGGCGCTCCCGCTCACCGCGCTGAACGATGCGCTGCGAGGCGTGATGATCGACGGCGCCTCGCTGGCCGCAGTGGCGGCGCCGGTCGCGATCTGCGCGGCGTGGGGCGCGCTGTCCTTCGCGGTGGCTCTCGGCATCTTCCGCTGGCGCTAGCTTCACGCCCGGGCCTCGGCCTGCGCATATTGCGGGCTCCACGAACGCTCTGGAGACGTTCCATGGTTGGTGGGTTCCTCACCGCAGTCGCGCTGGCCGCCATCCAGGGACCAGCTTCGCAGGCGCAGGTTCCTCCCACCCTCGATACCACGTCCATCCCCACGCTCGTGGTGCACATCACGGTGGACCAGTGCCGCGCCGACTACCTCGATCGCTGGCGCTGGCAGTTCACCGGCGGGCTCGCGCAGCTGCTCCGGACCGGCGCGGTCTTCACCGCCGCGTACCAGGACCACGCGGAGACGGAGACGGCGCCCGGCCACGCCACGGTGCTGTCCGGGCGGAATCCCGCGTCGACCGGGATCGTCAACAACGACGATGGGGTCTCGGATACATCCGCAGCCGGGGTGCTCCTGGACGTGCCGGGGCCCGGCGCTTCGCCGTGGCGCTTTCGCGGCACGGAGCTGTTCGACTGGATCGCCGCGCGCTACCCGGCCGCGCGAGCGCTCTCCGTGAGCCGCAAGGACCGCGGCGCGATTCTCCCGGTCGGGCGTGCCAGGCAGCAAGTCTACTGGTATCAGAGCGGGGAGTTCACCACCAGCCGCTACTACGAAGACTCGCTCCCCGCATGGGTCCGGACCTTCAACGCGGGCGTGGTCGCCGCACGCGCGCCGGGCCGGCGCTGGGACCTGCTCCTGTCTTCCGCGGAGTACGCCGAGCCCGACAGCGAACCGTATGAACGGGCTGGCAGGGACTTCGTGTTCCCCCACGTCCTTCCGGCCGACACCAACGCCGCGGCAGCGCTGGTCATGGTCATGCCGTGGATGGATTCGCTCACGCTGGCGCTGGCCCTGGACGGAGTGAATCACCTCGATCTCGGCCGGGGGCCGCAGCCGGACCTTCTCGCCGTCAGCCTCTCCACCACGGACGCCGTGGGTCACGCGTATGGACCCGACTCGCGCGAGATCCACGATCAGATCCTGCGTCTGGACCGCTACCTGGGCGCGTTCCTCGATTCGCTCGGGCGCCTGCGTGACCGGCGCCGCATCCTGATCTCGCTCACGGCCGACCATGGTGTGACATCGTACCCCGAGTGGTCGCGCGCGCACGGGGACCAGGACGCCCGGCGGGTCGTCGCCGACGGCCCGATCCGCGCGGCGTGGCTGGCGCTGGTCCAGCAGGTGGGGCCGGGGAACTGGATGGACTACCTGGGCAACGGGCTGCTGACCATGGACCGCACGGGCCTCGCCACCAAAGGTGTGAACGTGGATTCGGTCGTGGCCGCTCTGGCCGCCGCGCTCCGGCGCGTGCCGGGGGTGCTGCGGGTCGACACGAGGCAGACGCTCGCAGCGGCCGATACCGCGTCCGATGCGATCGCGCGCCGGTGGATAAACCTCGTGCCGCCGGATCTGCCGGCGGAGCTGATGATCACCCTCGAGCCGCACGACATCTGGAGCGGATCCTTGAGCGCCCAGCACGGGCAACCTTCCGACGACGACGCGCATGTGCCGCTGATCATATCCGGGCGCGGCGTAAGGCCCGGGCGGTATTCGACGCGCGTCAGCGTCGTGGACTTGGCGCCGACGCTCGCGTACCTGATCGGCGTGACACCACGCGAGCACGTGGCCGGAAGAGTCCTCACCAGGGGCATGCGCAGATAGTGGAGAGACGGGAAGCGATCCGGGCATGCGGGGCGGCGAGATGAAGGCCGTCGTCATCGCCAAGGCCGGCGGGCCGGAGGTGCTCGAGCTGCGCGAGGTCCCCGCGCCCCAGCCCGGCGTCCACGAGATCCTGGTGCGGATCCGCGCGGCGGGCATCAACCGGGCGGACATCCTGCAGCGCATGGGGCACTACCCACCGCCACCGGGCGCGGTCCCCGACGTGCCCGGACTCGAGTACGCGGGCGAGGTGGCGGAGCTGGGAGTGGGAGCCAGCGCGTGGAAGGTCGGGGATCGTGTGATGGGCCTCATCCCCGCGGGGGGGTACGCCGAGCTCGCCGCCGTCAACGAAGCCGTCGCGATCCGCGTCCCGGCCGGGTGGGCGTTCGAGGCGGCCGCCGCCGTGCCCGAGGCGTTCATCACCGCGCACGATGCGCTGTTCGGCCAGATGGGGCTCCGCGCCGGCGAGAGCGTCCTCATCCAGGCGGTAGGAAGCGGCGTCGGGACCGCGGCGGTGCAGCTCGCGAAGGCGTTCGGCGCCCAGACGCTCGGCACCTCGCGGACGCCGGCGAAGCTCGCGCGCGCGCGGGGCCTGGGCCTCGACGTGGCCATCGACAGCTCGCGAGAGGATGTGGCCGAGGTCGTCAAGCGCAAGACGGAGGGCCGGGGTGTGGATGTGGTGCTGGATCTCGTAGGCGGGCCCGCGCTGGCCGGGAGCATCGCGGCGCTGGCGCGGGGCGGCAGAATGATCGTCGTGGGCCTCACGGGAGGGCGGAGCGCGCCCATTGACCTCGGCGCCGTGCTGAGCAAGCGGCTCACGATCGTCGGCACAGTGCTGCGGGCCCGCACCCTCGAGGAGAAGATCGCCGTGACCGCCGACTTCGCGCGGCAGGTGCTCCCGCTGCTGGAGGCCGGGATGGTCCACCCGGTCCTGGAGCAGAGCTATTCAATGGCCGATGCCCCGGCAGCGCACCGGCGCCTGGAGTCGGACGCCGTTTTCGGGAAGCTGGTGCTGCGGTGGGACTAGTGCAGAGACCGGACCGGCTGTATGTGGTAGCTGGTAGCGGGCGGAGGTAGAGCATGCCGGCACATCAGCTGTCCGGGAAAGCGCAAGAGACTCTCGAGTACCTCGAGTCCGTGCTCAAGGAGTGCCACCACTTCGCGGCGCTGGTGGAGCAGTTCGCCACGGCACAGAAGGGCGGGGATGTCTACGCCTCTCAGCTGGCGCGGGAGCTGGGCCACCTGCGCCAGAAGGCGATGACCCACAATCTGGGGATCATTGCGGACTCGGCAGGCCAGCTGGGCATCATGGCGTCGAGGGGTGGCAGCACGATGATGAAGGGACGCATGCTGCGTGACGGCGTGGCGGCGTTCCAATCGCTGCTTGAGCGGAGCGCCAGGGCCGTCGTCACAGCCGACGAGTCGGAGCAGAAGGAGAAGGCGTTCCTGAAGCAGCGGGCGTCCAGGGCCTCGGCGGAGGCCGTCAAGGCCCGGGTGCTGGCCGAAGAGGCGCGGGAAGCAGCCAAGCGTGCCTCGGCCGGCGCGATCGCCGGGGCCGCACCTGCGGCTGGCAAGGTTGGGCCGAAGCCCGCAGCGCCGCCCGCCGCGGCGAAGGCGGGTGCGTCACCGGCGGCCACCGCCGTCGGAACGGCGCCCAAGCCAGGTCCTGCTCGTGCTGTGCCCGCGGCCGCGCCGGCGGCGAAGCCGGGGGCGGCGCCGACCGCACCCAAGGCCGGGACCACTCCGAAGCCGGGGGTTGCCCCGACGGCGACCGCGGCCGGGACGGCACCGAAGCCGGGGGTGGCGCCGGCCGCGCCCCAGGCCGGGACCATTCCGAAGCCGGGGGCTGTCCCCACGGGCCCCGGGGCCGGGACGGCGCCGAAGCCTGGAACTGCGCCAACCACGCCGGAGGCCGGTGCGGCGCCAAAGCCGGGTTCGGCACCTCCAGGCACCGCCGGGGCGCCCGGACCATCCCAGCGGACGGCACCTGCGGCGCCTCAGGCCGGGGCCTCCGCGCCCAAGGTGCCGCCCATCCCTGCGACTCCGAGCCAGGGGCCCGCCGCGTCGCCGGCCACTCCCAAACCCAGCGACGCCGCACCCGCCGAACCGCGCGAGAAGTGAGCCGAGAGGGATGGCGAACGGGGGAGCCGAATTCGGCTCCCCCGTTCGCCTCCTGCATCACCCGGTCACCCGTCACCCATCACGCGCAGCCTGCGCCCCGTATCACTTGAGCACGTATGCGCTCAGCACCTTCACGTAGTTCGCCCGCTCGAAGGCCTCGGGGTTCGCTGCCGAGCGCTGGCTGAGACTTCCCCGCATCTGCCGCACGGACTCGTACTCGTGCTTCTCCATCCACAGCACGAGGTCGCGCTTGATCACGTCGAGGTGCTCGACGCCGTTCTTCAGCAGCGCCGATGCCGTCATCGCGACGGTGGCACCCGCCATCACCGCCCGAAGCACGTCGCGCGCCCCGTGAACGCCACCGGTCACGGCGAGATCCGCGTGGATCCTGCCATATAGCACTGCCACCCAGTGCAACCGGAGCAGCAGCTCGTACGGGCTGCTCAAGGTGAGGCTGCTGGTCACCTCGAGGGTGTCCGGATCGAGATCCGGCTGGTAGAACCGGTTGAACAGCACGAGGCCGTCGGCCCCGTGCTCCTCGAGGCGTCGTGCCAGGTTGGCCAAGGCGCTGAACTGGTGGCCGATCTTGACGGCAAGCGGAATCCGGATCGCCGACTTCACGTCGCGCACCAGATCGCAGTACTGCTGTTCGACGTCGGCAGCCGTCAGCTTCGGATCGGTGGGGATGAAGTAGACATTCAGCTCCACCGCATCGGCGCCCGCCTCCTCGATCTCCTTCGCGAACTCCACCCAGGCGCCGGGCGTCACGCCGTTGATGCTGCCGATCACAGGGATGCTCAGAGCCCCCTTGGCCTTCCGGATATGCTCCAGGTACCCGTCGGGGCCGAGGTTGTAGCCCCGCAGGTCGGGGAAGTAGCCCGGCGCTTCGGGGTTGCTCTCCGCGCCGGCTGCCAGCGCCCGGTCGAGCCCGATGCTCTCCAGCGCGAGCTGTTCCTCGAACAGTGAGTGGAGCACCACCGCCGCCGCTCCGGCGTCCTCCATGCGGCGCAGGTTGTCGAGGCTCTCACACAGTGGCGAGCTGGAGGCCACCAGCGGACTCGCCAGTCTCAGACCGAGATACGTCGTCGAAAGATCGATCACGACCCGCCCTCCGTGTTGCGCCCGCCGTTCCCCCCGTTCACCGGCATCGTCGCCCAGTGGGCGTACAGCCGCAACCGGTCGGCCACGTCGCGCTGCGCCAGCTCGGCTAGCGCCTTGGCGGCCGCGGGGTCGCTGTGCACCAGCATCGTGTAGCGCGTCTCGCTGTTGGTGTACTCCTGGAGCGCGAGTGACGGCGCTTTCGAGTCGAGCTGCAGGGGGTTCGAGCCCGCGGCCACCCGCGCCGGGTTGTAGCGGATCAGCGGCCAGTGGCCGGCCTGCACGGCTTTCTTCTGCTGGTCCATGCCGTGCACCATGTCGTAGCCGTGCGCGATACAGTGGCTGTATGCCACGATGATGGAGGGCCCGTCGTACGCGTCGGCCTCGAGGAATGCGCGCACGGTTTGCACGTCCTCGGCCCCCATCGCCACCCGGGCCACGTATACGCTGCCGTACGCCATCGCCATCAGGGTCAGGTCCTTCTTGGGGCCCGCCTTGCCGCCGGCGGCGAACTTGGCCACGGCGCCCCGCGGTGTGGCCTTGGACGCCTGGCCGCCCGTGTTCGAGTAGACCTCCGTGTCCAGCACCAGCACGTTGACGTTGCGCCCCGATGCCAGCACGTGGTCGAGGCCACCATAGCCGATGTCGTAGGCCCACCCGTCGCCGCCCACGATCCACACGCTCCTCTTGACCAGCGCGTCGGCCAGGCCCTCGAGCGCGCGCGCCTCCGGGTCGGGCAGCTCGGCCAGGCGCGCCTTCAGGTGTGCGACCCGCGCCCGCTGCGCCGCGATGCCCTCTTCGGTGGACTGGTCGGCGCCGACCAGCTCGCCCACGAGCCCCTCGCCGAGCCGGCCGGCCATCCGGCACGCCAGCTCCCGCGCGAACCGCGCCTGCTGGTCGAGCGAGATTCGCATCCCGAGCCCGAACTCCGCGTTGTCCTCGAACAGCGAGTTCGACCAGGCCGGCCCCCGCCCCTCGGCGTTCACCGCCCACGGCGTCGTCGGCAGGTTGGCACCGTAGATGGAGGAGCAGCCCGTCGCGTTCGCCACCACGGCGCGCTCGCCGAACAGCTGGCTCAGCAGCTTGAGGTACGGCGTCTCGCCGCACCCGGCGCAGGCGCCCGAGAACTCGAACAGCGGCCGGAGCAGCTGCACGTCCTTGACCTGGTCGGCGCGCAGCGCCCGGCGGTCGGTCTCGGGCAGCGAGAGGAAGAAGCTCCAGTTGGCCTTCTCCGCCTCCCTGAGCGGCGGCTGCGGCCGCATGTTGATCGCCTTGAGCTTCGCCTCGCTCTTGTTCTTGACCGGGCACACCTCCACGCACAGCGCGCATCCGGTGCAGTCCTCCGGCGAGGCCTGGAGGGTGTAGCGGCGGTCCTTGAACTCCCGCCAGCGCGCGCCCGTCGACTTGAAGGTGGGCGGCGCGCCGGTGAGGCGGGCCGGATCGAACACCTTGGCGCGGAGCACCGCGTGGGGACACACCAGCACGCACTTGCCGCACTGGATGCATAGCGCCTCGTCCCACACCGGGATTTCGAGCGCGATGTTGCGCCGCTCCCACTGCGCCGTACCGCTGGGGAACGTCCCGTCGTCCGGCATGGCGCTCACCGGAAGCAGGTCCCCGCGCCCCGCGATGATCTCCGCCGTGACGCGCTGCACGAACTCCGGCGCCTCCGCCGGCACCGCCGGCCGGATGTCGAACGTGCTGCTGACCTTCCGCGGAACGGCCACCTCATGCAGTTGGTCGAGCGCACTGTCGATGGCGGCGTAGTTCTTCTTCACCACCGCCTCGCCACGCTTGCCGTAAGTCTTCTTCACCGCGTCCTTGATCCTGCCGATCGCCTCGTCCCGTGGCAGCACGCCGCTGATGGCGAAGAAGCACACCTGCATCACCGTGCTGATGCGGTTCCCGAGCCCGGCGTCGGCCGCCACGCGGTAGCCGTCGATCACGTACAGCCGGAGCTTCTGCTCGATGATCAGCCGCTGCGCGGTCCGGGGCAGGTGATCCCACACCTCCTCAGGTCCGAACGGGCTGTTGAGCAATACGGCCGCCCCCGGCTCGGCCGCGGCGAGCACGTTCAGCCGCTCCAGGAACGAGAACTGGTGGCAGGCGACGAAGCTGGCCCGGCTGATCAGGTACGTGGAGCGGATGGGCTGCGCGCCGAAGCGCAGATGCGAGATGGTGATGCTCCCGGCCTTCTTCGAGTCGATGACGAAGTAGCCCTGGGCGAAGTTGTCGGTCTCTTCGCCGATGATCTTGATGGAGTTCTTGTTGGCGCTGACGGTTCCGTCGGAGCCCAGCCCGTAGAACAGGGCCCGGACCGTCTTGGGGTGCTCGGTGGAGGACGTCGGGTCGTACGAGAGGCTGGTCTGGGTGACGTCGTCCTGGATGCCGACCGTGAAATGGTTCTTGGGCGACGCGGAGGCCAGCTCGTCGAAGACGCCCTTGATCATCGCCGGCGTGAATTCCTTCGACGACAGCCCATAGCGGCCGCCGATGATCCGCGGGAACTCGGCGAATGGCGGCTCGTCGCCCGCCATCGCCTCGCTCACCGCCGTCACCACGTCCAGGTACAGCGGCTCACCGGAACTGCCCGGCTCCTTGGTGCGGTCGAGCACCGCGAGGCTCGCCACCGTCCGGGGCAAGGCCGCGGTGAGCTGCCGCGCGGAGAACGGGCGGAACAGCCTCACCTTGAGCAGGCCGACCTTCTCGCCGGCCGCCGCGAGGTGCGCCACCAGTTCCTCGGCCGCCTCGGCGCCGGAGCCCATCAGCACAACCACGCGCTCCGCGGCCGGGTCCCCGGAGTAGTCGAACAGGTGGTACGAGCGCCCCGTCAGCGCGGCGAAGCGGTCCATGACCCGCTGCACCACCGCGGGGCAGGCCGCGTAGTACGGATTGGACGCTTCGCGCGCCTGGAAGAACACGTCCGGGTTCTGCGCGGTGCCGCGAATCACGGGGTGGTCCGGCGACAACGCGCGCGCGCGGTGCGCCAGGATCGTCTGAGGGTCGATCATCGCCCTGAGGTCGTCCGGCGTCAGCTCCTCGATTTTGGCGATCTCATGCGAGGTGCGGAAGCCGTCGAAGAAGTGCAGGAACGGCACGCGCGACTCGAGCGTAGCCGCCTGCGCGATCAGCGCGAAGTCCGTCGCCTCCTGCACCGAGTTCGAGGCGAGGAGCGCGAAGCCTGTGGCGCGGGTCGCCATCACGTCGCTGTGGTCGCCGAAGATCGACAACGCCTGGGCTGCCACCGAGCGCGCCGCCACGTGGAGGACCGTGGGCGTCAGCTCGCCGGCGATCTTGTACATGTTGGGGATCATCAGCAGCAGGCCCTGTGACGCCGTGAACGTCGTGGCGAGCGCTCCGGTCTGCAGCGCGCCGTGCAGGGCGCCGGCGGCGCCCCCCTCGCTCTGCATCTCCACGACCGTCGGCACGCTGCCCCAGAGGTTCGGCCGCTGCTCGGCCGCCCACTGGTCGGCCCACTCCCCCATCGCGGAGGAGGGGGTGATCGGGTAGATGGCGATGACTTCGTTGAGCTGGTATGCGACCCG
>Ga0153915_10003571_pt1 | contig 14272 bp, 12 predicted proteins | sample Opewatmetagenome_2_FD_107003 | JGI IMG/M metagenome (GOLD analysis project Ga0153915, IMG submission 107003) | Freshwater wetland microbial communities from Ohio, USA - Open water 3 Core 3 Depth 3 metaG | ecosystem: Environmental > Aquatic > Freshwater > Wetlands | place: USA: Ohio, Lake Erie... | reverse complement strand
CGATGCCGTCGCGCCGCGCCGCCGCGAATGGCGCGTGGTGCCGATGTTGCTGCCCTATCTGTGGGAATTCAAGGGGCGCGTCGCCGTTGCGCTCGTGTTCCTGGTCACAGCCAAGCTCGCCAACGTCGGCGTGCCGCTGGTATTGAAGGAAGTCGTCGACGCGCTTGATCCCACCGCGGCGGCGCTTGCCGCGCCGCTCGCGCTGCTCGCCGCTTACGGGCTGCTGCGGCTGTCCACGACGTTGTTCGCCGAGCTGCGCGACGTGGTGTTCGTGCGGGTCACCCAGCGTGCGATCCGTCGCATCGCGCTTACCGTGTTCCGCCATTTGCACGGTCTCTCCCTGCGTTTTCACCTCGAGCGCCAGACCGGCGGTGTTTCGCGCGACATCGAGCGGGGTGCGCGCGGCATCTCGACGCTACTTTCCTACATGCTGTTTTCAATCATTCCCGTCATCCTCGAATTCAGCCTGGTCGCGTTCGTACTGTTCGCCAAGTTCGACTGGCGCTTCGTTGCCGTGACTTTCGTTGCCGTCGCGCTCTATATCGCCTTCACTTTCGCGATCACCGAGTGGCGCATGGACATACGGCGTCGCGCCAACGAGCTCGACTCGAGGGCCAACAGCCGCGCCATCGATAGCCTGCTCAACTACGAGACCGTCAAGTATTTCAACAACGAGGAGTATGAGGCGCACCGTTACGATGAGAACCTGCGCAAATACGAATCCGCCGCGGTTCAGAACGAAGCTTCTCTGGGCCTGCTCAACATCGGCCAGAGCTTCATCATCGCGGGGGCGGTGACGCTGCTGATGATCCTGGCGGCGCAGGGCGTGGTGGACCGGACGCTCACGCTCGGCGATCTGGTGTTGATCAATGGGCTTCTGATCCAGCTCTACATTCCGCTGAATTTCCTCGGCATGGTCTATCGCGAGATCAAGCAGTCGCTGATCGATATGGACCGCATGTTCCGGCTGCTCGAGGAAAACCGCGAGATCGCGGACCGGCCGAATGCCGTGACGCTGCCGGCAAGGCCGGCGATGATCCATTTCGAGCATGTCGATTTCAGCTACGATCCCAAGCGCCAGATCCTGTTCGACGTGAGTTTCGAGGTGGCGCCCGGCAGCAAGATTGCGGTGGTGGGTGCCAGCGGTTCGGGCAAATCGACACTGGCGCGGCTGCTGTTCCGCTTCTACGACGTGAACGGCGGACGGATCCTGATCAACGGCGTCGATATCCGCGACCTGCATCAATCGAGCCTGCGCGCCGCCATCGGCATCGTGCCGCAGGACACGGTGCTGTTCAACGACACCGTTTATTACAACATTCAGTACGGCCGGCCCGAGGCTGCGCACGATGAGGTGATCGCGGCGGCCAAAGCGGCGCACATCCACGACTTCATCGCGAGCCTGCCGGAGGGGTATGAAGCGCGCGTCGGCGAGCGGGGCCTGAAGCTCTCCGGCGGCGAGAAGCAGCGCGTCGCCATCGCGCGCGCCATCCTCAAGAATCCGCGCATCATGATCTTCGACGAGGCGACGTCCGCCCTCGATTCCAAATCGGAGAAGGCAATCCAGGCCGAACTCGTTCGCATCGCCCGCGGCCATACCACGCTCGTGATCGCCCACCGCCTCTCCACCATCATGGACGCTGACCAGATCCTAGTCCTGGATCACGGCCGCATCGTCGAGCGCGGGACGCATCATTCACTCCTGGCGCGCGGCGGCGCCTATGCCCAGATGTGGGCGCTGCAGCAGCAAGAGGACGCCGAGCGCGCCAAGAAGGAAGCAGCGACGGCGCGCGTGGCTGTCGCCTGAAAAGGCGTGAGGCAGTGAGGACGAACCCACTCCGGGCTGCAATGCCCGCCGCTTGCCGCTTACGCGTTTTTCACAGTTCTCCGCGGCAAAAATCAGTCTTTGTAGGCTTCGATCTGGAACAGGATCTTGACGTCGTCGCCTGCACTGGTGGTCATGCCGCTCATTCCAAACTCGCTGCGCTTGATCCGGGCGATGCCATCCGCGCCGCACAGCTGTCGTTTGTTGACCGGGTGCACGATGCATTTGAATAACGTGATGGTGAGACTGACCGGCTTGGTGACACCCAGCATGGTGAGTTCGCCATCGGCGCCCGCGAGATTATCGCCGGAGAACTTCAGGTTCCGGGACCGGTAGATCATGCTGGGAAACTGATCGACCTTGAACCACTCGCGCACGAGGTTGTCGCGCCGCTCGTTGCTGGTAACAAGCGAGGCCGTGTCGACCATGATTTCTATGCTGCCGGTTTTTGCCGCCCGATCGAGCGTGACCGTGCCGCTGGTCTTGCGGAACAGGCCGCGCACGATCGAGATGCCGCCGCCGTGCGATACTTCAAAACTTGGAGCGGTGTGCGCAGGATCAACGGTGTACGATTCCGGTGCCGCCCACACGGGCAGCGCGCACGTAAACGCCAGCGTTGCGATCCATTTCGACCTCATGCATGCTCTTTCATTGCGTGACGTATTGCCCTCGGTCCGTCCAGGATATGCAACGATTACTTCTTGACCGCCGGCCTGGCGGCGAAAACGATGCGGAACTTGATCTGCACGTCATCCGCGACGGTGTCCGTGTCCCTCCAGACGCCCTCGCCGATATTATATTGCAGGCGTTTTATGGTGAATGCGCCCTCGAACACCGCAGTCCCGGCATCTTCCTTGTAGGTGAACGGTGCGACGATATCAGCGGTCCTGCCTTTGATCGTGAGCGGTCCGCGCGCCTCGAACCGGCCGCCGCCCAGCGCCCGTATGCCACGGGACACGAATGTCGCCCGGGGGAAGGTCCGCACATCGAACCAGCTCTTGCCCTTGGCCTCGACATTGAAGTCGGGGAAACCGATATCGAAGCTGTCGACGTCTATTTCGATATGCACCTTGCTTGTTTCGGGTTTGGCGGCGTCAAATGCGATCTGGGCCGTGAATTTCCTGAATTCCGCTTCGACCGGGACATTTTCCTGCCGCGATATGCAGCTGATCCGGCTCTTGTCATACAGGACTGATTGTGCCGCCGCGGGGCCTGCGAGTTGCAGCAACAGGGCGCCGGCAGCCGCGGCCAGGCCATACAGCGACCTGATCGTCATTCTTTTCCTCGAGGCCTGATGGCCGGCACCATGCGGCTGAGCACCTCGTCACGGTCGACGAAATGATGCCTGATCGCCGCTGCCGCGTGGATGCAGGCGATCGCGAGTAATGTATAGTTGAGGGAGATGTGCGCGAGTTTCAACTGCTCGGCGAGCGGCTTGTCCTTGGGGACCAGGTCCGGCAGCTGCGCGAGTCCCAGATAAACCGTGGGCACGCCGGTGGCGGAGCTGTACAGCCACCCGGTAATTGGAATGATAACGATCAGGACGTAAAGCGCCGCGTGGCCGGCCAACGCAGCGTGTTGTTCCCATTGCGGCATGGTGGTGGGCAGCAACGGCGCCGGGTGGGTCAAGCGCCAGCCCACGCGGACCAGCGCGGCCAGGAACACGGTCACGCCGATCCACTTGTGCCACGAAAAGTATTTGAGTTTTTGCGGCGACAGCGGCAGGTCGACCATATACACCGCGAGCGCAAATCCACACGCGATCAGCACGAAGATCAGCCAGTGCAGCGCAATTGCAGTGTTAGTGTAACAGGCGGGAGCGGTAGTCGACATCATGAGGCTTGTGTACCGAAAACCATAAACAGGCAAGGCCGCAAGTTTATTCCAACCATGTGACAGTTTGCGATCCGCCTGACGAGGCGCGAGAACCTGTTTCATCCCGCATTCGGGAACGCGACCGTCACTAACGTGCCGCCATGGGTGCCCGGATTGAGGGATACCTCGGCGCCGTGGCTCTGCGCGATCTCGCGCACGATCGCCAGGCCCAGCCCGCAACCGTCGGCGCCGGTGCCGAGCACGCGATAGAAGCGCTCAAACACGCGCTCGCGCTCGCTTGGGGGCACACCCGGTCCGGTATCCTCCACGGACAGCACTGCCCGATGGGTGTCCGGTGCGACCCGTACCGTGACCTGACCGCCGGGCTGCGTGTAGCGGATCGCGTTATCGAGCAGGTTATTGAGCATTTCCCGAAGCAGAAACGCTTCCCCTTCGACCGTGACGCCCGTCTCGGGGCCGTCGAAGCCCAGGTCGATGTTGCGCTCGAGCGCGCGCGGCACCCACTCGGTGGTGGCGTCGCGCGCGAGCTGGGCGATATCGAGAGGTCGGGTCGCGTGTTCGCGCTTGGCCCCGGGTTCAGCGCGCGCCAGAGACAGCAACTGATTGACGAGCCGCGTGCTTTGTTCGGTCGCGGTCTGCAGTTGGTGCAAGGTGGCCTGCGCTTCGCCCGGCTGAGACTGTCGCAGCGCAAGCTCGGTCTGGGTCTTGATGCCTGCCAGCGGCGTGCGCAACTGGTGGGCGGCATCGGCAATGAAACGCTGCTGCGCCGTGAGCACCGCGCTGAGCCGTGCCAGCAGGTCATTCATCGAACGGATCAGCGGCCGCACCTCATTGGGCGCCTGTTCCTCGGACAAGGCGGAGAGGTCGCGATGCGAGCGGTGTTCGATTTCCTTTCGCAGGTTGATGAGCGGCGCAAGCCCCCGCCCTACGCCATACCACACCGCCAACGCGGCGGCCAGGATCAACAGGCCCTGAGGCAGGACCATGCGCAGAATGATCTCCCGCGCAGAATCGGTGCGCGCAGTGACGCGCTCGGCGACCTGGATCAGTACGGTGCCCTTGCCTGTTCCCGGCGGCACCGCCACCCGCAGAGTGACGACGCGGATTCCCCGGTCGCGGTATTCATCATCGTAGTAGCTGACCCGATCCATTCCCAAATCAGGTGGAGGGGGCAGGTCGGGTTCACCGGTGATGAATTCATTGTTCGGACCGGTGACAAGGTAATAGAGGCGGTCGGACTCGCGGGTTTGCAGCATTTGCAAGGCGATGTCCGGGAGGTCGACGTAGATACGGTCGTCGATGACCTTGACCTGTCGGCCGATATCGAGCGCAGCTTCGAGCAGCGCGCGATCGTATGCGAAATTCACGAAACGCTTGGCGATGTCGTAGTCGACGATGGCGCTGACCGACCACAGGACCAGCAGCGGTCCCGCAAGCCAGGCGACGAGCTGGCGGCGCAGAGTCCTAGTCTTGCCCATTGCCCGGTTTTTCGAGCAGATAGCCCAGGCCGCGGATGGTGCGAATCGTCACGCCCGCGGGTTCGAGCTTCTTGCGCAGGCGGTGGACATAGACTTCGATCGCGTTGGCGCCGACTTCCTCGTCCCATCCGTAGAGTTGCTCGGCGAGCTGCTCTTTATTGACCACGCGGCCGCTCCTGTGTACCAGCACTTCCAGCACGCCCAGTTCGCGTGCGGAGAGCTCGAGCGGCACACCGTTGAGGGTGGCGCGCCGGCCCGCGGTGTCGATGTGAAGCGCTCCATGCGTAAGCATCGAGCCACCGCCGGACTGGCCGCGGCGGATCAGCGAGCGCACGCGGGCTTCGAGTTCCGGCAGGTCGAAGGGCTTGGTCAGATAATCGTCCGCACCGAGATCGAGCCCCTTGACTCGGTCATCGAGCGCATCGCGCGCGGTCAGCACGAGCACCGGGATTTTCGACCCGCGGCGGCGCAGCCGGCGCAGCACTTCGAACCCGTCGAGCTTGGGCAGCCCGAGATCGAGTATCACCAGATCATAGCTTTGGGCGAGCAGCACGTGGTCCGCCTGGTCGCCGGCGCCGACGCAGTCTACGGCGTAATCTGCGTGGCGCAGCGAGCGCGTGAGACCGTCGGCCAGGACCGGATCATCTTCAGCTATCAGTATCCGCATGCAGCTTTAGCGTGCCTAACATAATGAACCACATGCGCGCCGGCCGTTGTGGCTGCGACCCTTCGGGCTGGCGCGAATTTTGGCCCATGGCATTGTCGCTCATCTTGCTAATGTTCGCGATATTGGCTGCGGTGAGCTTCGCGCCCGGCGCCAAGATCGTGCCAGCGCATCCCGCGGTTAGGCATTCTTAGGCCGTGACAGCGCCATAGCTTAATTAATACCACGATACAACTGTCCCAGTTCCTCAGGCCGGGGGCTTAACCTAACACAAAGCACATTCGGGGCCCACGGATTGCCGGTTGTAAGCTTGATGTAAGACTGCATGGTTATGTTGCAAAAAGGTCGAGCAGGACAACTGCGGCTTGCTCCGGGAGCTTTTGGCGGTTTGTTTGGTCTTTCCTCCTCGGAGGCCTGGCAGTTGCAATTGCCTGTGCTGAGCAGGTCATTGCAGGGCCTCTTTAAACTCCGCCGGGACAACCCACACTGTTCCGAGCGGAGTTTTTTTTGCCCTTCAACTTGCCGGTTAAGCGGGTTGTCCTAGCAACACAAAGGCAGCCCAATGGGCTGTGTTTTCGGCTTCGCAGATCATCCAGCGGTTTAATGTAAAACTCAAGATTCGGACCGGAAACGGCGTGTCGACTCAAAAACCTGTTGAAATATTGGCGCTAACCCTGTATTTTTCAACCACTAATTGATGGCCAATGCCGGCCACCAGGCAGGGAGGCTGATGTGAATAGGATTTTATTGGCGGTTATGGCGGGTTGCGCGCTTGCCTGCAACGCGCTCGCCGCGCAACCGGTCGCGACGGATCCTCCACTCGATTTCGCGTTCGCCGCCAAAGCGCGCGCGCCCGACCTCAAGTCAGCCGCGGTGCTCGTGGTGGGCCAGCAAGACGGTCGCGCACTGTATGCGAAAAATACCGATACGGTGGTGCCGATTGCCTCGATCACCAAGCTGATGACCGCGATGGTGGTGCTCGACTCGCAGCTTCCGCTCACCGAGCCCATCGTCATCGCCACCGACGACATCGACGACATCAAGGGCACGCGCTCGCGGCTCAAGGTGGGCACCACACTCACCCGCGGCGATCTGCTGCGGCTGGCGTTGATGGCCTCGGAAAACCGTGCTGCTGCGGCATTGACGCGCGCCTATCCCGGCGGGGCCCGCGCTTTTGTCGCGGCAATGAATCAGAAGGCGGTCGAACTCGGCATGTGGCGCTCGCGCTTCGTCGACGGCACCGGCCTTTCCAGCGACAACGTCTCGACCGCCGGCGATCTGGCGAAAATGGTGAGCACAGCCTACGGCTATACGGTGATCCGCGAATACACGACCGGTTCCGCCTACGCTGTCACGCTCGCCAGCGGCCGCACGCTGCAGTACCGCAATTCCAATCGCCTCGTGCAAAACCCGCACTGGACGATTGGATTGTCGAAAACCGGCTACATCAACGAGGCTGGGCGCTGCCTCGTCATGCAGGCCGTGATCGCCACGATGCCGGTGATCATCGTGCTGCTCGATTCATGGGGTAAGCTTACGCGCGTCGGCGACGCGAACCGCATCAAGAAGTGGATCGAAAGCAACAGCGACCGCCGCCCGGCGGGACGGCATCACGGCTAGACCGGCACGCCGCTGCTGGCTGGCGCGGACGGTGAGGCGAGAGGCGTAGCACCTCGGTCACGCCCCGCCTGGCAACGTACACCCTCGCGGACAACTCGAATTCGAGACGAAGGCACCGGAGATCCGTCATGGCGTTGCGTCACGCCCGCGTTTCTTTCCACGATCTCCAGCCGGACGCCGGCAGCTTCCTCGAGGACGTGATCACCGGATTGTCGCAGCCGCAGAAAACGCTCAGCCCCAAGTATTTCTACGACCAGCGCGGCTGCGAGCTGTTCGAGGCGATCTGTGAATTGCCCGAGTATTATCCGACGCGCACCGAGATGGCGATGATGCAGGCCCGAGTGCGCGAGATCGCACAGCGGCTTGGCCCGGACTGCGCGCTGATCGAGTATGGCAGCGGCTCGAGCCGCAAAACGCGAGTGTTGATCTCGGCGCTGAACCCCGTCGTCTATGTGCCGATCGACATCGCGGGCGAGCACCTCAAGGCTTCGGCCGTGGACCTGGCCGGGGCATTTCCGCGGCTGCGCGTGATCGCGGTCTGCGCCGATTATTCCCGTCCACTCGCACTGCCGGACCTCAACCATCTCTGCGCGCGGCGCCGCATCGTTTATTTTCCGGGTTCCACGATCGGCAACTTCACGGTGCCGGAGGCACGAGAGTTCCTGCATCATGCGCGCCGGCTCGTCGGCGCCGGCGGTGCCATGCTGGTCGGCGTGGACCTCAAGAAGAACCACGACGTGCTCCATGCCGCGTATAACGATGCGCGGGGCGTGACGGCGGCGTTCAATGTGAACCTACTTGCCCGGATCAACCGCGAACTCGGAGCGGACTTTGACCTCGTCGCATTTCGCCACCTTGCTTTTTACAACGCCGACGCCGGGCGCATCGAGATGCATCTCGCGAGCCTCACGGACCAGAAGGTCACGTTGAGGAGCAACGCATTCGCTTTTCGTGCCGGCGAAACCATCCACACCGAGAATTCCTACAAGTATTCGGTCGCGGAATTCCAGGCGCTTGCACGCGCCGCCGGCTTCGAGCCCGAGGCGTGCTGGACCGATCCTCAGCAGTTGTTTTCCGTCCATTACCTCGCCGCGCCGCGTTGAACGCGGAGCGCCGCCACGCAGACCTGAATCATTGCCAGACTTTTATCCGCAAGTGGACGGCATGGTCTGGTATGGCGTTTCCGGCCCGGCTGGAGTTCCAAACACGGTCGTCAGCCGCATCAGCGCCGAGCTCAAGAATGCTCGACATGCCCGACGTGAAGGAGCGCTTCGGCCAGCAGGGCGCTGACACGAACTTTCTGGCGCCGCAGGCGTTCGTCGCCTTCATGCAAGCCGAGTGGGCAACATGGGTCTCGGTGGTCAAGGCCACTGGCGCAAAGGTGGATTGACGCGGCTTCCCGCCTGGGGGTCGGTTGACAAAACCGCTTCCAGAATATGAACTTTCTGAAATGAGCGGTGACGCTGCCTGTTTCCGGCGAGACGGCGGAGCGGAATCATCGTGACCACAATACGGAATAACAAGCGGCGCGGTACTCATGAATGCTAAAATACGCCGCAGCGGGTAATCCCCGCTAGTTCTGCGCGGGCGCAATGCAGCACGGCGCCGGTCGCGCCTGCGGCGGCATTACGCGCCGCGCGCTTTTGTCTCCAAATCCACTCCGATGGCGATCCATCTCGTCGTGCTGATGTGCGTGCTGAATCATTCCGGCTACGTGGGCAGCCGGGTGGTGATGTCATTGTACGCGCTCAGCCTGGGCGCCGACCAGTTCTCCATCGGAATCATCATGTCCCTTTACGCATTGTGCCCGATGCTGCTCGCCATTTCCGCCGGAAAACTGGTGGATCGCGTCGGGCCGCGTCTGCCGATGCTGGCCGGCACGATCGGCACATTTGTCGGACTGCTGCTGCCGTACCTGTTCCCGGGGCTTGTCACCCTTTACATCGCGGCCTTCATGCTGGGAACGTCGTTCCAGTTTTTCTTCGTCGCGGTGCACGGTACGGCGGGCGCCATCGGCGGATCTGAGCATCGCGTGCGCAACTACACCGCCATCAGCATCGGGTTCTCGATCGCGTCGTTCTTTGGACCGATGATCGCCGGCTTCTCAATCGACTACCTCGGCCATCTCCCGGCGTATGTCGCGCTCGCGGCCTGCACGGTCGTCCCGGCGCTCTTGTTGTGGCTGGGACCCGATGTCCTGCCCAAAGCGGTGGCCGGAGCGGGCGGGGAAGAGCAAAAGAAAAGCGTTTTCGAGCTGCTGCGCGTGCCCAAATTGCGGAACACCTTCGTTGCCAGCAGCCTTATTTCCTCGGCGTGGGACCTCTATCAGTTCTACTTCCCGATCTACGGCCATTCGATCGGCTTGTCCGCCTCGGCGATCGGCGTCATCATCGGCACCTTCGCGGCGGCCGTCTTCGCGATCCGGATCGTGCTCCCGGGCCTGGTGCGCAGGTGGGCCGAATTCGACATCCTGATCTACACGATCGCGCTGGCCGGGGTTGCTTTTCTGCTGTTCCCGCTGTTCACGAACCCATACCTGCTGGCCGCCGTGTCGTTTCTCCTGGGCCTTGGCTGCGGTTGCGGGCAGCCGATATCCGGAACGCTGATCTACAATCTCGCACCGCCCGGACGGGCGGCCGAGGGCGCGGGCGTGCGGGTCATGTTCAACAACGTCACCCACACGATCGTACCGCTGCTGTTCGGCGGCATCGGCACGGCATTGGGTTTTGCGCCGGTGTTCGTGTCCTGCTCCGCGCTGCTGCTCGGCGGCAGCTATTACAGTTACCGCAGCGATCGCGCCGAAGCCATGAGACCGTGAACGAGTGAAGCCCCTCGCCCGGCCCGACCCCTCGGCCGTTGCGCAGGCGCTCCCCGGAGGCGGGGAGAGGGTGCTCGGGTTACGTTGTTACGCGTTCACCCGTTGCCCGGGTTTTGACACACGGTCCAGAAAACCGAGCATCGCCTCGTTGAAAATCTGCGTCTGTTCGATGTTGGAGAGGTGTGCGGCCGAGGGAATTATCTTCAATTCCGATCCGGGCAGGTTTTCGTGAATCGCGCGCGCAGCCTCCGGTGGCGTGCCGTGATCGTGCTCTCCGACCATGATCAGCGTGGGAATCCTGATTTCCTTCAACCGGTCCGTAACGTCGATCTTGGAGATCGCCTGGCAGCAGCCGGCGAAACCCGCGACGGGAGTGTTGCGGATGTCGTTGCCGATGCGCGCCATCACGTCCTTGCGCGCGTCGCGATAGGGCTCGGTGAACCAGCGCCCAAGCGTAGTTTCGACCAACGCTTCCATCCCTTTCTGTTGCGCGTTCTGGATGCGTTCTGCCCACATCTTCGCCGCATCGGGCGGGCGGCGGCTGGTGGTGTCGGCGAGCACCATGCTGCCGAAAACGCCCGGGTATTTGAGGGCGACGGTCTGCCCGATCATGCCGCCCATCGAGAGCCCCACCCAATGCGTCTGCTTGATCTTGAGGGCCTCCAACAGTGCTTTCACGTCGTCGGCGAGTTGCTCCAGCGTGTAATCGCCGGACGGTGCGCTGCTCTGGCCGTGGCCGCGCGTATCGTAGCGCAGCACGCTGTACTTCTTGGTGAGCGCCGGCATCTGCGGATCCCACATATGCAAGTTGCAGGCGAGTGAATGGCTCATGGTGATCCACGGGCCTTCGCCTGCGATCTCGTAGTGGATGTCGATGCCGTTGGCCTTGATTTTCATTGCTTTTCCTCTTGTGCGACCTCATTGCGGGGACCCCAGTATAACCGCAATCGTCTTCGCCCCGGGCGGGCCGGATTCATGTCCGGGGGTTGGGCCCCGGCCTTTAACGTGTTGTCCAGACCGGGGCATGCGGCGCCGCAGCAAGGCAGCGACTCCAGTACCCCCTTGAAATTCCGAAAACCGAACCTAAATTTGGTGAGTTGGCGAACTTCGTCAATGCCAAAAAACCTTTTTGTCTCAAACCATTCGTAGAGGAGTGACTGGTATGAAAATCCGTCCGTTACACGACCGCATCATCGTCAAGCGGTTGGAAGAAGAGCGTAAGACCGCCTCCGGCATCGTCATTCCTGATACCGCGGCAGAAAAACCCGATCAGGGGGAAGTGCTGGCGGTCGGGAACGGCAAGGTCACGGAGGACGGCAAAGTGCGTCCCCTTGACGTGAAAGTGGGGGACAAGGTTCTGTTCGGTAAGTATTCCGGCCAGACGGTCAAAGTCAAAGGCGAAGAGCTGCTCGTGATGAAGGAAGAAGACGTCATGGGCGTGGTCGAAGCCAAATAATTCTCGGAGGCAGCTATGGCAGCAAAAGACGTCAAATTTCATGAATCGGCCCGTCATCGGATCGTCGCGGGCGCGAACGTGCTGGCCGATGCGGTCAAGGTGACCCTCGGTCCCAAAGGCCGCAACGTCGTGCTCGATCGCTCGTTCGGCGCCCCCACCGTCACCAAGGACGGCGTGTCGGTCGCCAAGGAAATCGAGCTCAAGGACAAGTTCGAGAACATGGGCGCGCAAATGCTCAAGGAAGTCGCTTCGAAAACGTCCGATGTCGCAGGTGACGGGACCACCACAGCGACGGTACTGGCGCAGTCGATCGTGCAGGACGGCATGAAGTATGTGGCCGCCGGCATGAACCCGATGGACCTCAAGCGCGGCATCGACAAAGCGGTCGAAGCCACGATCGAGCAGTTGAAGAAACTGTCCAAGCCGTGCACGACCAGCAAGGAAATCGCCCAGGTCGGCGCGATCTCGGCCAACGCCGACGAGGCCATCGGCAAAATCATCGCCGAGGCGATGGACAAGGTGGGCAAGGAAGGCGTGATCACGGTCGAAGACGGCAAGAGCCTGCAGAACGAGCTCGATGTGGTCGAAGGCATGCAGTTCGACCGCGGTTATCTCTCGCCGTACTTCATCAACAACGCCGAAAAACAGATCGCCGTGCTGGATGATCCCTACATCTTGTTCCACGACAAGAAGATCTCGGCGATCCGCGATCTCCTGCCGGTGCTCGAGCAGGTGGCCAAGTCAGGCAAACCGTTGTTGATTATCGCCGAGGAAGTCGAAGGCGAGGCGCTAGCGACCCTGGTGGTCAACAACATCCGCGGCATTCTCAAGACCTGCGCGGTGAAGGCGCCGGGCTTCGGCGACCGCCGCAAGGCGATGCTCGAAGACATGGCGATCCTCACCGGCGGCACGGTAATCTCGGAAGAGCTGGGTCTCAAGCTCGAAAACGTGACGTTGAAGGACCTCGGTCGCGCCAAGCGCATCGAGGTTGAGAAGGAAAACACCACCCTCATCGACGGCGCCGGCGAGAAGAAGCAGATCGAAGGGCGCATCAAGTCGATCCGCCAGCAAATCGAGGAAACCACCAGCGACTATGACAAGGAAAAACTGCAAGAACGCGTAGCCAAGCTCTCCGGCGGCGTCGCACTGATCAAAGTCGGCGCCGCGACCGAAGTCGAGATGAAGGAGAAGAAAGCGCGCGTCGAGGATGCGTTGCACGCGACCCGTGCCGCAGTCGAAGAAGGCATCGTGCCCGGCGGTGGCGTCGCGTTCCTCCGTGCTCGCCAGGCGTTGAAGGATCTTAAGGGCGCCAACCACGACCAGGACTGCGGCATCAAGATCGTGTGGCGCGCGCTCGAAGATCCGTTGCGCTGCATCACCGCCAATGCGGGCGACGAACCGTCCGTGGTGCTCAATAAGGTGATCGAGGGCACGGGCAACTTCGGCTATAACGCGCAGATCAGCCAGTATGGCGATTTGCTCGAGATGGGCGTGGTCGACCCGACCAAGGTCGCGCGCTGCGCGCTGCAGAACGCGGCCTCGGTCGCGGGACTCATCCTCACCACCGATGCGATGGTCGCCGAGCTGCCGAAGGACGAGAAGCCGATGCCGCATCCGGCTGGCGGCATGGGTGACATGGATTATTAATCCACTCGCTCCCTCAACATTATGCCCCGCTTCGGCGGGGTTCTTTTTTTTGGTCGGGGCGCGTCAGCGGACGAGTAGCGTGATGTTGAAGTCGCCGCGCAGCAGGTTCACGGCGAAGCCGCGCTCCGCGCCTCGTAGTGCGGCCTGGAATTCCGCGAGCGTATGCACGCGCTTGCCGCTGACGGCGTAAATGATGTCACCAGGACGAAATCCTGCCTGCGAAGCGCGGCTCTTCTGCTCCACGGCCGTGACGATCAGTCCCTGGATACGCTTGTAAAGCGGGCTGCCGCGCTCGATCTCGACCACTTTCAATCCCGCGATCTGCGGCACCGGCTGTCCCTCGCCGCCGGCGACTTCCTGCGGCGCGGCGATCCGTGTGCGCAACGTACGCGCGGCGCCGCCACGGTATAGGCGCAATTCAATTTCCTCGCCCACGGGCGTCAAACCAAGACGCGCGCGCAGCTCCGCCACACTCCGAATGGCGCGCCCGTTGAGGCCGACGACGATGTCGCCTTCGCGCAGCCCCGCCTTCTCCGCCGGCGAGCCCGACTGCACGGTGGCGATCAGCGCGCCGTCGAGCGACGCGGCGCCGAGCTTCTTCGCCAGTTCCGGCGTCAAGTCCGCCATCTCGATGCCGAGCCGGCCGCGCCGCACTTCGCCGTAACGCGCGATCTGGTTCAGCACCGCGCGGGCCATGTTGGCCGGCACCGCAAAGCCGATCCCGACGTTGCCGCCGGCCGGGCCGATGATCGCGGTGTTGATGCCGATGAGCTCGCCGCGCATGTTGACCAGCGCCCCGCCTGAATTGCCGGGGTTGATCGAAGCGTCCGTCTGGATGAAGTCCTCGTAGCCTTCGTCGCTGAGGCCGGTACGTCCCAGGGCGCTCACGATGCCCGAAGTCACGGTCTGGCCGATGCCGAACGGGTTG
>Ga0153915_10003570_pt1 | contig 14273 bp, 12 predicted proteins | sample Opewatmetagenome_2_FD_107003 | JGI IMG/M metagenome (GOLD analysis project Ga0153915, IMG submission 107003) | Freshwater wetland microbial communities from Ohio, USA - Open water 3 Core 3 Depth 3 metaG | ecosystem: Environmental > Aquatic > Freshwater > Wetlands | place: USA: Ohio, Lake Erie... | reverse complement strand
TTTATTAGCGCTAAGTTGTAGGAAAGTGTGGGATGTACCTTTTTTATGGGCAACAGCAATTTACAGTTTTTGAAGTTGGCACATTCCCAACAGCCTTCATAATTCTTGTTCATTGCGCATGACCGTATTTCGCAATCAACAAAACCGCCGTTTTCTCGACATGGAGCTTTGCACTCGAGATTCTTAATTCCTGACAGTACGTCTAAAAAATCAGTATACTTCTTGAAAGCTGTGTTTGCTCCTGATTTTATTTGTGCATATTTTGCGAATTCAGCTTTGTTTAGTTGATTTTCGAATTTGTCGAGGGCTACGAATAGGCATTTGTTGGAGGGAATACAATCTAAGCAGTACAGTCCACAGTAGGAAGTAAGCCTTTTTTCGCCCATAAATGGATAATAACACGTTGGATAGTTAAGGTTTCTTAAAAAAAGGGGGTTGATGTCAGAGTTTAGCCAGTATTGACAGCGCTGCAACGGCTAGGAAGGCAATGCCAGTCCAGAACAAATCGCCGGTTAGGAACCACACTATGACTGCAACGATTATCGCAGGTATCAGCACGAGGAAGAGTTTGATGAGGATTATGATTATCAAGCCAATAATGACTAAGATTATTAGGAATGTGATATCTAATCCGCCTAGCCCTAAACTGTCAAGTATGGAATAAACGACTGCCAAAAAGAGTGCATAACCATTCATTTAGGCATCCTCATAAGAAAATTTGTTGAAGGTAGGTTATAAGTTTTACTAAACAGGATAGCGCTCAAACCTTTTAGGAGAATGTTAATTTTGATTTAATTCTTGGAAGAACATTTTTTTGCACCTGAATAACACCGAACACCGTTATTCTATACTTCTCATCACTTGTCTTTATTACGACTTCGTTCTTTACAAGTTCGCCAAGACGTGTGCTGGTAATTTTGCTGGTTTTGCCTAGTTTTACTTGCAACTCTTCTTTTGAGAGAGAATCGCTACTGAGCAAACCAAGTTTGTTTCCAAGAAATTGTCCTATAAGCCAAACTGATAAGGCTTCATTATCTGTCAGTTTATTCTTGGGCACAAGCATACTTGCGCCTTCATTTGAGAACGCGACTATGCCATTTAGGTCTTTGGCAAGCTGCTCTATGTCAATGTTGAGTTGGAGTTTTCGGGCAATCTCGAATGAGGGAATGAGTTGTTGGAAGAACTTACTAATAAGGAGCCATGCTTCTTGTGGGTTGGCTTCAAACTGCTGCTGTATGTCGTTATAATCTATTTGAACGTGAACTTTTTCTTGACTGCTCAACTCATCTTGCCTCTGAGTTTGGAGAGTACTTCCTCTTCAATCCATTTTTCTCCTTGGATAGTTAGCTTGAATTCGGGTTTGTTTGGGTCTGGTTTGAAGACCTGTCCACGCTTGGTCATCTCGTTGAGCCGCGCGGGAACCATAGCGCTTATGCCGCTGGATTCCAACAACTTCTGAACTTGTGCAGCTGTATTCTTTTTGTCATCTGACGCATAAAGAATCAAACCCACATCTTCATAATGCGTAAGCTTCTCACGTGTAACAATTACCGGGCCTTGCGTTGTTGGCTCAACGATGCCTTTTAGCTGCGATCCCGAAGGTGTTAACCTGTTGGATATGAAATCGGAGAGTTTCTCCACAAAGTTCTCAGGCATTGCTTCTAACATGCCAAGGATTTCTTCCGGCGTTTCGCCCTCGATAACGACTTCGCCAAACGATGTTTTAATTCGTGCTGCAATGTGTTTCACGGCTTGTGGCCTCGGTTACATGCTATACGCTGTCAAGCCTTTTTAGGATTTGCGGCAAAGCGCTGGCTTTTTAGAAAATAGGTCACTTAAGGCGCTCTTTTAGTAGTCTGCTTACTAACTCAGGGTTGGCTTTTCCTCGTACTTCTTTCATGGTTGCACCCATCAGCATTCCAAAAGCATTTTTGCCCAGGTCATCAACCGTTCGCTTGTTTGCTGCAATCACGCGGTCAACGATTAGCTCCAAGTCTGTTTCAGTAAACATTTTCAGGCCTAAGGCAGCAATTGCATCTTGGATGGTTTTGCCTCTGTTCTTTGAAAGCCAACTGAACACATCGGCTAATGCTTCTTTAGCAAGTACTCCTGAACCGACTACTTTAAAGATGCTTTTGATTTGGTCATCGCTGACGTTCTCACTCTCAATTCCTTCACGTTGTAACGCCTTCAAAGTTTCTGTCAAGAATGCCGCCACTGTGGAAGCAGCAACACCGCTTTCTTTCACTGTTACTTCAAACAGGCTATTATATTCAGAATCAACGAGCTGCTTAGCTAACTTTTCGTTTATGCCATATTGATTAATCAGACGCGAAAGCTTTTTGTCGGCTGGCTCAGGTAAGTTTGACCGAACTTTTTTCACGAACTCTTTGGTTATAGGTGTTAGCGGGATGTCCGTCTCCGGATACATCCTTGCAGCTCCAGGTCTTTGACGCATGTACCTTGTTGTTCCATCGTCTTTGGCTGTACGAGTCTCAGCGGGAACGCCTGTCACTAATTCTTTGGTCCGTTCCACAACCGCTTCAAGAGCATCCTCAACGTTCTCAGCTATGTCAGCCACGAACACGACGGCATCACCTTCTTCAGCGCCAACAACCTTGCATAAGGCGTCAACCTCTTCGGCCGTTATTCCGTAGTTTGGCATCTCGTCAGTGTGGAAGATGCCGCCGACCCTGCCCCAGAACTTTGCGCGGTCAGAAAGTTCTGTGCCGACTCGGAAGTCTGGCATAAGTTCGCGTTTGAGCAGCCCCGAAAAACTTGGGAGTTTTACTGCTAGGGCTTTTTGTTTTTTGTCGAGCGCTTTTCTTATGACTTTGCATTTTGTTTCTTTGAAGACGGCGGAAACATCAATGAAATACGGCTCTATCGCTTCAGCTTTTATGCCTCGTTTTCCTAATTCTTCTTTGAGGCTGATTAAGCCAAGCTGTCGCTTAACCTCAAACTCAACAACCGTCGAGATCAACTCAAGCTGTTGGACGCCTTTAATTTCAATTAGCGCGCCGTTTGGCAGAGACACATTCAAATCTTGTCGTATAGTGCCTAGTCCACGCATAACTTTGCCAGTATCACGCAGAATCCTGCCGATGGCAAAGGCAACCTCCTGCGCTTCCATGGGCGAATAAATCACTGGTGCAGTCGCAACCTCAATAAGTGGTATTCCAAGACGGTCGATTCGATAACGAATGATTTTGCCGGTGTCCTGAGTGCCCGTTTTGCGTGCTGCATCTTCTTCTAGGCTGGCTGCTTGCATTGGAATTGTTTTTTCTCCAACTTTAATGAAGCCGTCTAAAGCGATGATACATGTACGTTGGAAACCGGCGGTATTTGAGCCGTCTATAACTGTTTTGCGCATAACGTGTATTTCATCAACTGGTTGCATGTTCATCATTAATGCTGCCGTCAAGACCACCTCAACTGCATCAACGTTTATGGGGTGAGGTGGTTCTTCATCCATCTCGACCAGACATGCACTTTCGGGGTTAGCTTCATAGAGAATTCTAACTCCTTTCTGAAACTCAAAATATGCAGCTGGGTCTATCTGCCCGAGTTCGCTTTGGGTTGGTCTCAGTCGGCGCAGAAATGTGATTTCTGGTTCTTCTTTGAAGAGTTCAGGTAGGCAACTGCAGAACAGTTTTGAGTTGACGTTAAGTTGCTGGTGGATTTCTAAGCCAACTTTTAGGCCGATTTTAGCGTAATCAATTGCCAAAGGTTTCTCCTCCTTCAAAGATGCGTTCTTGCGGAAGCGTTCTAGGCGAGAATTCGCCTGCAATGTTGGTTTTTAGAAGTTTGATTGCTTCCATGGGGTCTTCGGTTTGCCCAAGCACCCACATCAGCTTGACAAGCCCAGTTTCAGGAAACATATCATCTAACGGCACAACGCCGAACGACAGCAAATCTCGTCCTGTATCGTAAACGTTCATGTTGATTCTCCCCCAAATACACTGCGAAGCCAACGCAACTACAACTCCTTTGCCTGCAGCGCGCTTGATCCCATCGAAGCAGTATTTGCTAACGTGCCCCAGTCCTGAGCCTTCAATCAAAATGCCTTTGATGCCGTTGTCCACGTAGTAGTCGATGATTGCAGGGTCAAGTCCAGGATAGAATTTCACTAAAGCCACTTTATCGCTAAAGTTTGGCTTAAGAATAGGTTTTTTCTTGGTGTCTCGATGTTGGTACTGGTCGGTTAGCATGGTTACTTTTTGGTTTAGAACTTTGGCGATTGGAAAGCCGTTTATTGATTTGAATGTGTCTCTGCGGCTTGTGTGGCATTTGCGTACTTTTGTGCCCCTGTGAACGATAATTGCTGTGTCCGAGACGCTTTCGTGCATGGCTAAGCCAACCTCGGCGAAGGGTGCTTCCCCAGCGGCTTTCACTGCGCCGATGAGGTTCGTTGCAGCATCGCTGCTTGGTCTGTCAGAGGAGCGCTGTGCGCCGACTATTACGACTGGAACAGGCAAATTCTGCAAAGCAAAACTCAATGCAGCTGACGTGTAAGCCATAGTGTCCGTGCCATGGGCAATTACTACTCCGTTAACGCCTTGCCCAATACGTTCGGCAACTTTTTGCGCTAATTCGCTCCAGTGTTTCTGCGTTATGTTTTCGCTATAGAGGCTGAACACAATCTCGGTGTCAACTTGGGCAACGTCCGAAAGCTCCGGCACAACGCCGTATAGATCGCTTGCAGAGAGTGCTGAGCGGACTGCTCCCGTTCGGTAGTCAACTCTGCTAGCGATTGTTCCACCAGTGCTCATGATGACCACATGAGGCAACGCTGGGTTTTGTTTTGGTAGTGGAGGAGCTGCAAAGGTGGGTTTTATTCCTTTGCCTGTTTTTTCAACAATCACCTCTGCGGTGGCTTGGATACCGATGTTGTAGCCGCTTTTCATTTTCACAATTATGGCTTCTTCCATTCCGAGCTCTGAGTGGGGAATCAGGATACCCTCGTAGATTTTTCCTTTGCTTGTTACTTTGATTATGTCTCCGACGCCGCAGCTGGATCGTTTAAGCAGACGTAGGGCTTCGCCTTTGTAACCTGAATTTTCAAGCTCACTCATCTTGTTTCACCAAGTTTTTTGAAACGTAAACTCCGTCACGCGTGTAACCCAAACGCATGTAATATCTTCTTGTTCCTAACGCGCTTATAACTAAAAGCTTTTTCAACCCAAATTCGTCTCTTGCCAACCGTTCCGCTTCGCCTAAGAGAACTTTGCCGTAACCTTTGTGCTGCCACGCGGCAGCGGAGTGTTTTCCGACTGGTACGAGTGGCCCGTAAACATGAAGTTCCCTCACAATCGCAGATGGCACGGTTAAGACTTCTGGCCGGCGAGCTTTCGGTGATGGAATGCGCAAGCGCAAGTAACCCAGCAAAACGTTGTTTTGCGGGTCTTCAGCGGAAATGAAGATTTCTGTGCCTTCTGAAGCGTCATAGTGTTGGGTGAGGATTTTGATTTTTTCTATGTCAGGTCTTATGTGGTCAACTTCTAAGCGGTGTCCGACTTCTCGGCACCGAATACATTGGCAATGTATGCCTTTTTCTGAGAGTTTTTGTTGGGCAAGTTCACGCAGGTTGCTCTTTTTTACTCCTGCCAAAATAAGTCTAGCTGGAATGTCGCGTTGTACACGCATAACTCTTATCCATGGCGGGATGGTCTTTTTGATTTCTGCTATGATGGTTGCCGCTTGTTCGGTTGTGTAGGGTGTGTATGTACCTTTCTGGTACCATTGGTGGGCTTTGGTGCCTGCGATTGCGAGGCAGGGGTAAATTTTTATCATGTCAGGTTTGAACGCTGGGTCGGTGAAAATACTTTTGAAGGCTTCGATGTCTTTTTGGGGGTTTGATCCTGGAATTCCAGGCATCATATGATAGACAATTTTTAATCCACAGTCTTTGGCTATTTGTGTGGCTTCTATCACGTCTGCCACGGTATGTGTTCTGCCAACGAGGCGATAAATTTGGTCGTCTGGGTTTTGTACTCCAAGTTCGATGCGTGTTACACCCATGTTGAGCATTTGGTCTATGTGGGTTTGTTTTGCCCAGTCTGGACGTGTTTCGACAGTTATGCCGACATTGCGGGTTTTGCTGACTTCCGCGTTGGCCTTTGCCTCATTCAGGCTTGCAGAGGTTTTCTTTGTTATTGCGTCTAGGCAGCGTTGGATGAACCATGTTTGGTATTCTAGGGGTGTGGCTGGGAATGTTCCCCCCATGATGATTAGTTCTATTTTGTCTACTTTGTGTCCGATGGCTGTGAGCTGTTGGACGCGACTTTTGACTTGTTGATATGGGTCGAAGTTGTTTTGTGTTCCGCGCATAGCTGCGGGTTCGTATCCCGTGTAGCTTTGCGGTGAGCCTTGGGCTGGTCCTCCTGGACAATATGCGCATGGTTCAGGTTGAGGACAGGGGTATGGTTTGGTCATGGTGGCGATAACCGTTACGCCGCTGATTGAGCGAGTGGTTTTTCTGCGAAGGATTGGGAGGATCTGTTTGTTTTCTTTTCGTGTAAGAAGTGAGATTATGTCTGCGTTTGAGGGCACCTTTTCTAGATGGTATTTGGCGGCTGTTTTGATTTTTAGGGTATTGACCTGGTTTCTTGTGGGGTTTGGTGTTCGTTTTAGGGTTTCAATGATTTCGCGAAGAGCTTTTTGATTATTCAAACTTGAAGTACCAAAATAAGGTTTAGATTACAAATAGATAAAGTGAACTAGCCAAAGAGAAAATTCTAACATAAAGAAGGTTTGCGTTTACATCCAGTTTTGCCCGGATTTCCTCTGCAGAATCACACGCTTTTCATAGTTGCGTCTGGTTCTGTTTTTTGGGCTTGGAGAAGTTTTTGGTGTAGCCTGGATTTTCGGGGTTTGAGACCTTACTTTTCCAGCTTTGGATAGTGAACCGTGAGTTGGCATATATTCACCGTTGGCACATAAAACATGAGTGTTACACTTAAACTTTACCCAACAAAAATAATCTTGTAAAAATTAAATTGCTGAAAACTAGTAATATATTTATCAGTAAGAGCCAATTTTGTTTAGAGCAACCTTTGGGGCAGAGGTCGCCGAGCATGGTCAAAGGCGTAGGCTTCAGGAGCCTATCCTGTAGGGGTTCGTGGGTTCAAATCCCACCCTCTGCACCAAATTTTTAAGCGCGTCAATCAGTAATGCTCTCTGTAAAGTATGAACCTCAAATGGAAGGTCGCTGCAATCGTTATCACTTTAGTTACCGTTATGTCAGGTGTGACAGCGTTTGTGATTAATACGACCCAGAACACGAAAGAGCAAAACGCCCTGATTCGGGTTGCCTGCGTAGGCGATAGCATCACAAATATGTCAGGTTATCCAGATAGTTATTCAGACAATCTTTGGATGCTACTAGGCGCAAACTACAACATCAGTAGGTTCGGCGTCGACGGAGCAACTGTAACACTTGGTTCTGAAAGACCATACATAAACCAGATTGAATTGCAGAAAGCTAAGGATTTCCAGCCAAAAATAGTTATCATCATGTTGGGAACCAACGATGCCCGACCAGACCTTCACAGGTTCAACGGAAGTTTTGTAGAGGATTATGAACGATTAATCGCGGAGTTTGAAGTACTCCCAAGCAAACCAAAAATTTGGATTGTCGAACCACCGCCAATTTTTCATAACGGCACAGGCTTAAGCACCGAATTTTTTGACAAAAATATTATTTCCAACATTCAACAGGTAGCAAAAGAAACCAATTTACCAATAGTCGATGTTTATTCGGCTTTGGCTTGCCATGAGGACTACTTTTGGGACGGAGTTCATCCGAGAATCGAAGGCTCTAAGGTAATCGCTGACGAGATTTACAAGGCATTAATTTCATCTATCACTTAGGTATTTTTTTGGCTAATTAACCGCAAGGTAAAATTACATCTTAAGTTCACTTTTGAAATTAGTGGTGTTGGAGACATTGCAGTGGGGGTATTTGAGCTTTCAAATAAGCGTAACAACCGTGAACCCAATAATAAAAATACTACTAATCACCGCTGTAACCTGCTCATTTGCATTGCCATCATTGTTCCCTTAAAGAAAATACCTTATATGAAAAGAATAATCGGTTAATAGCCAAAACTAAAAAAAAGAAAAATTACTCTCGTTTTATCGCGTTAATTTGATTCCGATTTCGCTCTACCATCCCTCTGGAGGCTCGCCGCTTCACCATTCGGACTGGCATCTTAATTGCATTAAAAAACTCTTATCTATCTGATTCCGACATATTACAAGAAAGCGATGAGACATGACACAAGAAACAGAAACAAAAATTAAAAAAGACCTTTACTCAGAAATCCAAAACCTAGAACAAAACTACAAAATAATTGCAAGCTTTATCGCAGGAAAAGACTATGACATTCTAACCATCAGCACAAGCATCCAAGCATTCAAAGACAGCCTAAGCCGAGCCAGCGCCTACGTCCTCGCCCTATACAATCTCAAAGGCAAACGCGTCAATATCCCCTGGGAACCACTCTTCACTAGCCTAGACTACGCACTAGCAACCTTTTCGGTTTCGCCAGCGCCAAAGCAGAAAGCAGCCGTTAAAGTAATTCTCTCCATGTCAAAAGAGCAGGTCGAACAGGTGCTATCGTATTTCTTAGCATTGAAAGAGATGCTGAAGTAACTATTTTTTTTCAGACTTCTGTAACTCGCGTCCTGTCAGGCTAGTGCCTGTCCACAAACTTATTACACTGCACGCAGAGAAATTCTAGTATGACTGCAGTAAATTCTGCCGGAAACCGAGATTCTAAAATTAAAGTTGCCAAGGATGGGCCATACCTTGTTTTTGGGAATATTCTACTTTTCAACATGGCTATAAAATGTGACGAGAAAGGAATTCCAATTGAATGGGGTATAGGCCAAAAACTAAAGACATCTCAAAACTATGCGCTTTGCAGATGCGGACAAACAAAAACTAAGCCCTTCTGCGACGGCAGCCACATCAAAGTCAACTTCGATGGCACTGAAACAAGCACACAAACTCACTCGAACCAGGCAAAAGAAATTGATGGACCCACCCTAAAACTAAGCGATATCGAGATTCTTTGTGCATCCGCACGTTTCTGCCACAGAGGAATGGACATTTGGCTGGCAGTTCCAAAATCGGACGACCCTGCAACCAAAAAAATCGCCGTCGAAGACTCATGCGACTGCCCCTCAGGGAGGCTTGTAGTTTTTGAGAAGGCGGATGGCAAAGTTGTTGAGCCGTCTCTTGAGAGAGCGATCGGCTTAATAATAGACCCAGCTATCGGCGGTGATGGTCCACTTTGGATTCGAGGCGGAATCCCCGTCTACTCTGCGGACGGCGTGCTTTATGAAGTTCGGAATCGGATGACGCTTTGTCGCTGCGGAAAATCCCAAAATAAACCCTTCTGCGACAGCAGCCACTACCCAGAAGAAGACAGAGAAGTGAAATGACCATGAATGTTTTTAGAAACGTGAAATATCTGAAAAATGATTCAACTTTGATGAAGTGGCAAGGCCTAAAGACAAAGCATATGTTCTTTTCCATGCTTCAGGATGGATTATGGGTTCTTTTATGGGCTAAAAACTTGTTTTTGTTTTACTGAGAAAAAGGGAAAAGAATGTAGATTGCCTGCTATGCTTCAGGTGTTGTTTTGCTGTAGATGATGTTGCTAATTCGAGTCACCTCAGGTTTTGAAACGTAAACAGGGCACGCCGTCTCTTTTTTGGTCTTTTCGTGTTTTACGTCACAGGTATGGAGCAGTTTGAAGGTTAGCAACTTTATTGTTCCTTCCGCTCTAAACCAAATGGTGTATTGTCCTTGCTTTTCTTTTACGATGGCCACTATATCTGATTGGAAATCACCTGTTCTATGGACGTATTCTTTGATTGTTCGGTTATGGGGGACTAATATTTTCATTTTTATCGTATAATATTTGCAGTCCCAACATGTGTTTACCATTGAGGCACCATACCCCCTCTTGCTTGTATTACAAAATAACAGTTTTTGTGAACGCTGTTTTACCCGTTTGTTCAAGTATAGTTAACAGGTTTAAGAAGTTGATTTAGCAAATCTTGTTAATTCCGCTTTGCTACAAACCGAAGATTTCCTTTAACAGTTAGCCCTTGGCATTTTCTATTGTTTGGCCAGCAATTCTTTATACTCTTTGTTGATTTCACCGCGTTTGTTTAGGATTACCGCGTTTATTTTGCGCCAGTCTTCGCTTATGGTTGGCCATATTGGACCACTTATGATCGTCTTTTTAACGTAATCATACAATGTTTTTTCACGTGTTATGATTCGTTTGTTCCAGTCAACGCTAATTACTCCTGAACGAGTTAAGTACTGAATGTTTCTTGCCATTTCGTTTGGGTTAATCGGATAATTAACGGCACTTGATAAATCTTCAGTAAATGAATCTATTGAGAATTCGTTCTCTGGTCGGAGGCTTATTACAGCAACCATGTCTTGCATGAATTTGACGCTCCTGCCAGAATAAACAGTTTTTACTTTGGGCACTAGAACCTGTTCTAAACGGTGAGCGTTACGTTTATAGAACCATCTTTTTACGGCTTCAGCTAGCAACGCGTAGGCACCTAGAATTCCAACCAAGGCCAGGTAAAATGCTGGTGGAGGTGGAACGAAATCGAAAAATTCTCCGACGGGGGTGTAGGGTACTAGTAAAGCAAAGGCAATGACGCTTAGCAGCATGATTGTTAGGTACTTGCTTGGCCTGCTCTTGTAAAATGGAACTCGCCGCGTTCTAATAATTAGCACTACTAGAGTTTGTGAAATTAGTGACTCTGTAAACCATGCGGTTTGGAACACAGAAGGGAACAACTCCGCGTCTATGGTAGCTTGGAAAAAGATTAACATAGTAAAGAAGGTCGCGAAATCAAAAAGAGAACTTACCGGACCTATGGTAATCATAAACCGTCTAATGAACGAAATATCCCATCTTTTAGGCTTTTCAATGTATTCAGGATCAACGTTGTCGGTTGTCATGACAGTTTGGGATGTATCGTATAGCAGATTGTTTAGTAGAATTTGAATAGGCAACATGGGCAAAAATGGCAAAAACAAAGAACCGCCAGCTGCACTGAACATGTTTCCAAAATTAGAGCTAACGCCCATCATAATATATTTCATAGTGTTTCCAAATGTTTTGCGGCCTTCGAGCACACCTTGAGCTAAAACAGTGAGGTCGTTTTTCAGCAAAATAATATCTGCTGATTCTCTAGCAACATCAACTGCATTGTTTACTGAAACACCAACATCCGAGGTTTTCAAAGACGGGGCGTCGTTAATTCCGTCGCCCATAAATCCGACAACATGACCGTTTTTCTTTAGAAGATTGATTATTCGGTCTTTTTGGGCAGGTGTTACTCTGGCAAAAACGTTTACTTCTTCAACGACTGCTGAAAGCGTTTCATCAGACATGTTGGAAATTTCATTTCCGAGAACTACTCCTTTCACTTCAAAACCCAATTCGCTGCATACTTTCTTTGTAACCAGCTCGTTGTCGCCTGTCAGAATTTTAAGCTCGACGCCTGCTTTGCTCAAAAGCTGAAGAGATTCTTTTGCTGTTTCTTTAGGCGGGTCGAGAAAAGCGACGAAACCCAAAAATGTCATATGAGATTCATCATTTACGGAGTAAACCGCTTTTTCTTCTTTGAGCTTCTTGCTTGCGACTCCTAAAACTCTTAGACCTTCAGCGCTTAAGTCGTAGTACTTTTGCTCAATCTTCTTACGGACACCATCAGAAATATCAGATATAACGCCATCAAGCTCGAAGTAAGAACAAACTTTGAGTACCTCTTCTGGGGCACCCTTAGCTATAAAGAACCTTTGCCTTTGCTGTTCAACCACAACTGAGACGCGCCGCCTAACGAAGTCAAATGGTACTTCGTCAACCTTTTGGAATTTTAAAATGTCAATTTCTTGGTGTTTAAGAATGGCTTCGTCAAGTGGGCTTTTTAGCCCTGTTTGAAGTCTGCTGTTTAAGAAGGAATACAGTAAGACTTTTTCGTCTTCTTTTCCTTCAATGTCTATGTGAAGCAAGAGTTTAATTTGGTTCTCAGTGAGCGTACCAGTTTTATCTGTACACAAAACGTTCATGCTGCCGAACGTTTCAATCGATGACAAACGCTTTACTATAACGCCCTTCTTAGACATTGCCATAGCACCTTTGGAAAGGTTAATGGTGATAATCATGGGCAGAAGCTCAGGCGTCAAACCAACGGCAAGCGCAACGGCGAAAAGCAAAGCAGTTAATATCCCCTGTGCATCAGGGTGAAAAAGGGCGTTTACCATGAAAACAAATAGTACTAAAAGAAAAGTAACTTGCATGATAAGGAAACCGAACCTTTTTATGCCTATTTCAAATTCGGTTTCAGGAGCTTTTTCAACAAGTCTTTGAGCGATTTTTCCATATTCAGTTGAGCCACCAGTCTTGACCACAACCGCTGTAGCCGAGCCACTCACGATTGATGTGCCCATGAAAAAATAGTTAGTCCATTCAGTAATTGATGATCCTTTGACTTGTATCGGTGATGATGTTTTCTCAACTGGAAATGATTCGCCAGTTAGGGCAGACTGATTAACGAATAAGTCTTTGGCTTCGATAACTCGAGCATCGGCAGGTGTAATATCGCCTGCTGACAAATAGATTATGTCACCTGGAACAATGAAGGGCAGCCTAATTTCTTGCTTAATATTATCTCGTAATACTGTTGCTGACGTGGCGACTTTTTCTCTCAATAACTCGGCTGCTTTTGAAGCGTTTGATTCCTGATAATACGCTAGGGAAACGCTGAGAAAGACCATGGTGTAAATTACTATAAAACTCGGAATCGACTGAAGAGCTGCAGAAATTGCCCCAGCTATCATCAAAATTATAACAAGCGGACTTTTAAAACGAGACAAAAAATTGATTATTGCTGCACGTTTTTTCTTGCGGGCAAGTTCATTTCGACCGTAAACCTCCAGGCGGTCTTCCGCTTCCTCTGAGTTCAGTCCTTGATGGGAAGTTTTCAAACGACTCAAGAGCTCTTCAGGAGGGAGACTTAAGACTTCGTCAGTGCTTAGAGTTGGCTGTATGGAGACGCTAGCTGACAATGGCTTTCTGTTTGACCCATTATGGCTATTTGGTCTTGAATCTACCATGAGCTATGCCTGCCATAAACTTTATAGAATACACGAGAACAGGATACTTAAAGGCGTTTCTCAATGTCCACGTTCTAAAAATCTGAGGATATTTTAAACTACAAAATGGGTTACGCCTGTCAATATATACTGAATGGCAATGGCAGAGATAAGAAGTGCCATAACCCGTGCGATTACCAATGAACCGGTTTTGCCTAAGACCCTGTAAATCTTGTTAATGAACCGAAGAATAACCCAAGTTAACGCCAAGACAACAATAACTGAAATAATAGTTATCAATATGCCGTACGTTTGAAGGTTAAATATGGTTGTTGTAATCGCGCCTGGACCAACCAAAAGTGGTATCGCAATTGGAACGGCGCCAAGAGTTTCGGGCGATTCGTCACTGTCATGCTTTGAGCCAGAAATCAAAATCCTAATCGATACTATAAGCAGTAGAATGCCGCCCGCGACCTCAAAACTATAGATTGACAAGTTAAAAATGGTTAAAATATATTGACCAGTAAAAGCGAAAACTAGAAGCAGAATAACGCCTACAAGGGTTGCGGTATTGTATAGTTTTTTTCTCTGATTTTCCGGAATGGCCTCGGTTAGCCCCATGAAGATAGGGATGTTGCCAAAAGGGTCAACAATAATGAAGAGCACGATGATTGCTTTAACTAAATCTCCAACGAAATCCAACTTCACATCCCCAAAACATACAATCAATTATTCGATAAAATATTACAGCAAACCTGATAGAAATATCAAGCAAATAGTAAAATCTGAAATTACTATTTAACGCTTTCTTCCCAACTAGCGACGCGATCAAGAACGTCTTGCACAGGCTGCCCACCGTAACTCCGAAGACGCTGCCTTAACTCCACCTGATCGACTACTGCTTTCTGAAAATCAAGCATCTCTTTGGCGCCATCGGTAAGGAAGAGGAATCCGTCTGCACCAGCTCGTGCACTTCGAACGGCAACTGTAAGCAATTCCGAAGAGGTTGGTACATCTTTGGGATTATCTCTTGGACCGTAAACGTAAAAGCTAACGTAAAACGGTTTCTTCAGCAGTTTCTTGAAGTTGCGTGTCAGCATTTCCCAGTACCAAGGGGTAGCATAGTTCTTGC
>Ga0153915_10003569_pt1 | contig 14274 bp, 23 predicted proteins | sample Opewatmetagenome_2_FD_107003 | JGI IMG/M metagenome (GOLD analysis project Ga0153915, IMG submission 107003) | Freshwater wetland microbial communities from Ohio, USA - Open water 3 Core 3 Depth 3 metaG | ecosystem: Environmental > Aquatic > Freshwater > Wetlands | place: USA: Ohio, Lake Erie... | reverse complement strand
TGTCTATTGAAGGACAAAACGCGCTAAGAGGCAAATGGGCTGCTCGAGCGCGGTCGCCAACAAAACTTGTAGAGCTTGTCCTCAGTTCACTAGTGGCAGCTCCCACACCTGCCTCTTTGGCACCCTCTGCCGCGCAGCCAGTGAAGGGCTCAATCATGAGGTTTCCTGGATATGTCATTTTTTGTATATCAGACCATATCATTGTGTCAATATCGTTAACGCAAGGGATTTTCTTCAGGGAATCAACGCTGGGCTCCAAATCATCGAGGCGCCTGACGGCTAGGACACTTCGTATGTTGTACTTTCCGATTTCCACGAAGTTCATTCCAATTTCGGGTCTTTGCTTAAGACTCCGTAAGACTTCTGTTTCTTTCCCGGGTTGAGTTACGATTCCTAACCACGCTAAACATTCAGTTCCCAGAGCTTTTGGGTGCAATGCTAATATTTCACGAACCAAAATGCCCTCTTGCTTGAGTCTCGCGTATCTTCTTCTCACGGAGTCAATTGATACGTTGCAGTCTTTGGCCAGTTGAAGATAGGTCGTTCGGGGATCTTCTTGCAAAATGTGGATAATTCTTACGTCGATTTCGTCAATACTTGGTCTAGCCGACAGATTGATATTCCTCTATTTGTGGCTCCATTCCTTAATATTTCGCTTCCGTACGGCATTTAAATCTACCTTAGAATCTGAATAGTCTCGCTGTTCTGGCAGAAAACCAACTACACGAGATGAGGCTGGAGAATAGTTAGAAAAATATCCGGGCAAGCCGCGCTGGTGGAGAAGGTTTGAGTGGTCCCTTTAATGCGGATTGACCACGGAAATATCTAAGTACAACTTTCGATTAAACCAGTCGGGGGAACTGTTATCCAACGAGAGAATGCTGTTGCAGTTATAAAGGAGATAAGTGAATCCTGCAAATTTCTCAATCCGTCAGCTATCAAATTGGTAGAGACGGGCGAAGCAGGACATTTTGAAATCCGTGTTCAATGCCATGTTGATGATGAAACGTGGGAGTGTCTGAAGGAATTGGCGAAAAAGAACGGGTTAGGCGTCAAACTGACCGATCACACGCTTGTGATTTATGCTGCTGCGGATGAGAAACTATCTTAGGGATTTGTTTTTAGCGAAGATTACCGCGGGTCCTGGACAGGGGATTTTAGGGAAAAGAGAGCGCGCGCTGATATATCGAAATCGGAAATATTGGTTTATAATGTCTTGAGATTTGAGATTGCAGATGATAGAGTGTTGGCCGCTGGAACAGTTTTGGCGATTACTTTCGCTATTCTTATCAGCATAACTTTGGTTGTCCCCAGCTTCCCACCAGCTCCATTACTGTACAAATATGTGAGGATACAACAAACAACATTGTCCTTCTGGGGCATATCCATTGCAACTTTGTTTGACGGAATCATAAATGGACTCTTCTGGACAATCTTTGCCGCTGTCACATATCGTTTGGCTCAACTAGCGATTCCTACTAGAGAATTGGGACCGCTTCCACCAATGCCCTTCGCCCCTCGTATAGCTGCACCGTTGCCCGACAATACGCTAGTTGTTTCCAAAGGAAGCATTATACCCCCAGCATTAACATTTACAGTAAGAAAAGACCCCGCTAGAAGTCCGAGAAGAACAAAATCCACTCCAAACGTGACCTCAAAGACACGAATCCACCTCACAATGTAGATCGTAGTTAGAGGAGCTTTAAAGCCCGCGCCCGCGCAAGTCTTTTAGGGAACTAACCCAAGAGTAACAGCTATTCGATTAGGAGAACTCCGACTTGCTTGGTTGGTGGCTGGTTTGACGGTTAAGACGCTGCTTTGTGGTTGTGTGTATGAAGAAAACGACTGGATGCTTGTGCGGGTGAAAGAGTGTGAAAAACATCACAAGGCGCGAACCAGAAAAAGAGAGTACAGGCCAAAAGCAGAATGCAACAGAAACGACACCAGAGGCGAATAAGAAACCTAGTTAACATGCTTAATAACTCGGGTGCAATTGTCTGTTGACTTGCAGGCGAATGGATTTGCTGTTTTTCGATGAAGAATTGGATTTGGATGACGATACTCCGGACGAGGAGTTTAATGAAGACGAGTGGGGAGATTAGTGGGTTTTGCTTAAGTGCTTTATTAACTTCGAGACCACTATGTAACTGAAGATTTTAGAAAACAGTTTTGTGGAGAAAGGAATTGATGATGTATAATGCTAAATATGATCAACTTACCCAGTCTTCCTTTAAGTGCAGAATATGCAACGTTTGTTTCCCCGATCCTACCGAACTGAGAGCTCACAGCATGCTGAAGCACAAGGGGCACATGCTCCGCCCAATAAAAGTCTGAGTGAAGGCTGACTTTCGACTCGCGATGCCCGTGGGGAAGTGAGAATCTGTTGGGCTACAGCTATAAGGCTCACGTGTTTTCTCCTCCAGGTTAAGCGCTGATTAGAATGAAGCTCAGTTTGTACGTATGCAGGTTTGAGGCAAAAGATTACTACGAGGGCACGCGTTTTCGGTTTGCCGTCGTCGACTTGGAAAAATCCAAGGGCTATCCCTCGAATTTTGTTTGCATGTTGCCGAACCTGACCGGCGGCAAATCAAAGCCGGAAAGTAGTTTTGTGCGCATCTTCGGAGACAACAGCATTCAACAGGCTAGAACGTTGTTGGCTGATGGTTTGAAGACAGAAGAAGAGCCTGAGGTGAAGGCTGAGATGGTAAAGAGGCTGAAGATGCTTGAGCCTGAAACGGTTATCCAAATCAAGTGCAGTGGTTGCGGGAAGTTCTTCCACCCTCGACGGGTTAGGAAACATCAAGCGAATTTCTGCGAAGAATGTGTTAGGAAAAAGTTTGGAAGCCGATAATGAAAAGGTAGTTGGAGCAGCGAAAATTCTTCAGAGCTCCAGAAAGTAGTACAGCAGCAATGGTTGTATCCCACTATATCTAATTTCGCCGTTTGACATCAAATGCAACTCAGGCGATTCAGAGAGAGAACTCTAAAATATTTTCGGTTTCTTAGTAACTTAAGCTTCAAGAAGTAGTCGTCCGACTATGACGACAAGCACGGACTACTACTTCGAATTTTTGCCCGACGTTTCATCCTGCGAGCATCAACGGCGCAGCGTTTCTGGAAAAAAGGCTTAATAGACAGAGACTCAACTTCATATTTCCGCTGGAGAGAAAACGACAATGGCAAAATTCAAAGTAATCATCTCTGACCCTGAAACAGGAACCTCCAAAGTCGTCGAACTGGAGGAATCCCGCGCCGCACCCCTTGTAGGCAAAAGAATCGGCGAAACCGTCGAAGGCGCACTAGTGGACCTGCCAGCACACAAACTGCAGATTGTCGGGGGTTCAGATAAGGACGGCGTCCCGATGCGACCAAGCGTACACGGAGGCGTCCGGAGAAACGTCATCCTCAGCGGCGGAGTGGGTTTTAACCCGACGAAAAAAGGGGAGCGAAAGCGCAAAACCGTGCGCGGCAATGTCATTACCGATGAGATAGTGCAGGTTAACACGAAAATCGTCGAGAAACCAAAGAGCAAAGAAACGAAGACAGCCCCCGAAAAAGATGCTCCAGCGGCATCGACCGCTTAATGCTCAAGATATATTAACGTCAATAGGTTAATTTCTCCAACATTCACGTAGCTGTGGAAACGAAAAAGATGAGCGAAGAAAGTATCCCCCTGCCCAAACAACCCGAAGTCAACATAGGCACCATAGGCCACGTTGACCACGGAAAAACAACCCTAGTTAAAGCCTTAACGGGAGTCTGGGCATCACGCCACAGCGAAGAGCTAAAACGAGGGATCACGATAAAACTCGGCTACGCCGACCTCCCAATCTACAAATGCGCAAAGTGTGAAACACCCAAGCAGTTCTCGACCAAGCCCACATGCCCGTTTTGCAGCTCGGAAGCAGAGTTTGTGCGCGCAATAAGTTTCGTCGACGCTCCGGGTCACGAGGCGCTGATGGCAACGATGCTTTCTGGTGCCGCAATCATGGATGGTGCCATACTGGTCATAGCAGCTGATGAACCTTGCCCCCAGCCGCAGACTCGCGAGCACTTGGCGGCGGCGGAAGTCATCGGCATCAAGAACATTATCATCGTGCAAAACAAAATTGACATCGTAGACCAGAAGCGAGCCATGAAGAGCTATGAGGAAATAAAGACCTTCGTAAAGGGAACCTTTGCTGAAAACGCGCCCATCATCCCAATTTCTGCCCAACGCGACATAAACATAGACGTATTACTCACAGCAATCCAGGAAATTGTTCCCACACCCCAACGAGATGACACCAAACCGCCGCTGATGTACGTCATCCGCTCCTTCGACACCAACAAACCAGGGACGATGATTGACCAATTAGAGGGCGGCATAGTCGGAGGCACAATCAGTCAGGGCAAATTCGCCGTTGGCGACGAACTTGAAATTCGCCCAGGGATCGCTATCGAGAAAGAGGGCAAGAACACCTACACGCCCCTCGTCAGCGAAATCGTGAGCCTTCAGGCTGGTGGCAGGAGCGTACAGGAAGCCACCTGCGGGGGACTAGTTGGCTTGGGAACCCTTCTGGACCCATCTGCGTCGAAGGCTGACGGCTTGACCGGCAACATCGCAGGAAAAGCGGGTATGCTCCCACCCATTACGACAGAGTTAACTCTGGAGACGCATGTGCTGGAAAGGGCAGTCGGGACGAAGGAACTGCTAAAGATTGAGAGAATCAATTTTGATGAGACCCTCCTGTTGCACGTTGGCGCCGCGGTCAACCTGGGAAAAGTTACTTCGCTAAAGGGCAACGTCGCCAAGGTAAAGCTGACCCGACCGATTTGCGCACCCTTAAGTTCAAGGGTCGCTATTAGCAGGAAAATCGCCGCAAGATGGAGACTCATCGGCTACGGCATAGTTGTTGAAAAAACCAAGTAAAAAAGAAAGGCAAGTCAGAAGCTTATTTTGGCGCCAAGATGCCGTGCGTTTGAAGAAAAGAATGCGCTTTTTGAAGCACATCTCGCGCGTTCTTAAATGTCAGTTTCTCCATCGTGTGTTCATAATCTAACCAGATGTAACCGACATGCTCGAAGGATAACGCGACTTTCTGCGTATCCGATTGGATCAGATAGAACACGACTTCTTTCTGGATAGTTTCACCCTGCCGTCTATAGAAGTACTGAATTCGTTCCCTGAACCCCTCTAAAGTTTGAATGGCGACAATTCCTGTCTCTTCTTTCAGCTCACGAAGAACTGTGTCTATTTCGCTCTCGTTCGCCTCAACGTTACCCTTAACAAAGTCCCAATGACCAGCCTCATACTGCAAAAGCAAATAACGGACCTTGTCGTCCTTGAAGAAAACAACTGCACCGCAAGACTTTTCATGAATCATCCTGTTTCAGACCGCCATTGACTGGTTCATTCTCCGCGTGACAATATAAAAGTGATTCTAAAGTCCATTGCCTAAGGAAGTTAATCGTGTTTAAATTCACGTGTGAGAAAATGTAATGACTTGAAACGATGCCAGCGCAGCTTGAGAAGACATCTTCATCCAAAATGACACCAAAAAGTGACCGGTCTGTCGAAATCATCATGGACTCAAACGCTCTATTTGTGCCTCTACAGTTCAAGATAGACATCATAGGCGAACTCGGGAGACTGTTGAACAGACGCTTCGAGCTAATTCTCCTGTCGCCAGTGCATAGTGAGATCGAGATGCTTGCGTCAGAGAGGTCACCAAAAATCCGCAAGATGGCAGCTTTCGCAATGCAGTTCGCTGAGAAATGCAAATATGTTGAGGTGCCCTTTTCAGCAGAGACAGTGGACGACGCTATAATTCACGTTGCAGCAAAAAATAGGACTCCGGTTTTCACGAATGACGCTCAATTGAGGAAGAAGCTAAGAGATATAAGTGTGCCAGTGATTTATGTGAGGCAAAAATCGCATTTAGCGATTGAAGGAATGATACAATCGCATGTTTAAGCTTGTTACACTGCAAGATACTATACGCATTCCACCCGAAACCTTCGGCAACCCATTGGGGAAAGTGGGGAAAGACCAGGTCAAAGCCAAGTATGAAGGCATGGTGGACGAGGAACTCGGCTATGTCATAGCCGTAACGAGGGTCGACGTAAGTCCGATTGGAAAAATTATACCGGGCGACGGCGCCACCTACCACAAAGTCACGTTTTCATTGTTAACCTTCTATCCTGTCCTCCAAGAAATAGTAGAGGGAGATGTCGCGGAAATCGCAGACTTTGGCGCATTCCTGCGGATAGGACCTGTAGATGCGTTACTTCACGTGTCCCAGCTGATGGATGATTACATATCTTATGACGAGAAACAGGGAGTCCTGCAGGGTAAGGAAACAAAGAGAAAAGTGGCAAGTGGAGACCAAATCAGAGTGCGAATAACAGCCGTCTCCCTAGGCAGGGCTGGAAGTTCGGGAAAAATCGGTGTCACTGCGAGACAGCCCTTCTTGGGGAAGCTGGACTGGATCAGAGAAGACGCTGCTGGAATAAAGGATGCGCGCGAAGGAAAGGAGAACCGTGCTAAATCCGCGGAGGAAGAGAAGAAGTGAGTGAACGCGCCTGCACGAACTGTCACTTCATAACAAAGGAAAACGTGTGCCCCCGTTGCAAGTCCACGTCCTTCAGCGATGACTACAGCGGCATAGTTATCATGTTCGACCCCCAAACCTCAGCTATTGCGAAGGCAATGGGAATAAAAGAGAAAGGGCGCTACGCGCTGAAAGTCAGATAAACAGGTGACGCAGGGAGCCATTGCTCCCCATATGACGGCTCGGGATCAGGAAATGCGGATTGTCTACACGTTAACTCCGGAACTACGAAACAAGTTCAAGGAGCCTTTTGGTACACTGCTTCGGGGACCCTCTACTCAGACAATGAAACAACTGGCCGCCATTGTTGCGGCCGAAAAGCCTGCACTTATTGTTTCTGTGGGCGACCGAGTTTCCCGAAACCTCCACGAGCAGGGGATAACTCCGCAGTTGTCCATCACCGACAACAAATCTCTGAGAAGAAACATTAAGCCCGCGGTTTTCGAAACGAAGAGGATCGTTCGGGTGAAGAATCCTCAGGGAACGATAACGGAAGAAGCCGTTACCGCGATTCGAGATGCCCTGAAAGGCAACGAGCACATTCACATGACAGTTGAGGGAGAAGAAGATTTGTTGACGCCCATAGCGGTTCTTTACGCGCCCGAGAATGCATTGATAGTATATGGGCAGCCTTACATGGGAGTGGTCGTCGTCAGAGCCACTGCGGAGAAGAAATCACGGGTGAAAGACCTCTTGGACGCGATGTCCCGTTCGGGAAAAGATAAATAAGAGGTTCATGTATGAACTCAACGCCCTGTGGCAAGTGACAAGCGATGGAAGTCAAAATTGTCTCATCGAAGAACAACCCGCTCCTAAAGCGTAAAGAAGTGCAGTTCAGAATAGAGCATGGTCCGCAAAGCAAGACACCAGCAAGACTAGACGTGAGAAAAGCTTTGGCTGCTGAGCTGAAACTGGGGGAAGAACTAATTTTCATCAGGGAGATGCGGACGCTTACAGGAACAGGCACAGCGGTAGGACACGCGAACGTATATCAAACCAATGCTCAAGGTAAGCTTGTCGAACCTGAGTACATCGTAAAACGGAACAACCCACCTGAAAAGCTGAAGGAAGAGGCCGCATAATTATGTCGAAGAAGCCACCTGCACCGAAGAAAGAGGAACCTGCAGCCGAGGCGCCTGTAGGAGAGAAAACGGAAGAGGTTAAGCCGCAGAAGACGGAGAAGCCGAAAAGGGAAAAGAAGAAGAAACAAGAGAAAGGCGTCCACGCTATGTACAAGATTGAGGGCGAGAAAGTCTCGCGAACCCGACCAACCTGCGAACGGTGCGGTCCAGGCTACTTCATGGCTGACCATAAAGACAGGTACACGTGCGGACACTGCGGTTTCACCCGGTACAAAACTCGGTGATCCCGGGGGATAAGCAGTCTTAAATCGCCCTTCGTGCAAGATACCTTTCCGAAGTTGATAGGGATGATTCGAGTTAACGTTGCCATCGGGAATGTTTCGGCTGAGCGTTTTTGGGATATTAAGAAACAGATTCCGCAGATCCAGATTGCAACAAACATTAACTTGGTCAGCATGGAAAAGAAGGCTGACGGGTCGGTTGAGATACCTTTCGTTCTAACTATCGTGTACAACCCATCGATTGCGCAAATCAGCATGAAGGGGACGGCGTACGTTAACGGGGAGAAGAACGAAATCGATAAGATGATGAAAGACTATGAAGACAAAAGACCCCCAGCACCGGTGGTAATTCAGTCGATATCTAACGTAGTCTTCGTCGAATCCATACTTATAGCCAAGACGTTGAATATTCCGCCGCCGATTCCGTTGCCTCAGATTGGTGAGGCACCAAAGCAAGGTGGAAAAACATCGGAAAGAGATTACAGCGCCTGACACCGGAATCAAGCAGGATCCCAGCAAATTGTCCTTGGAGTTTTTGTTTGCCGAAAGGCTAAGTAAAGCCCTTCAATCGTCTCTCAACTGAGTTTACAATTCTGAGCTCAACCGGGAACCCAAAGTATCTATGCTTCCACCGGTAACGTGCAACCTTGTTCATCACGCCATAAGCTACCCTGAAGGCGAACCCTCGTTGCCTGATCCGAGCCTGCGGATAGAACGCACATCGAGTGACCATTGAAATAGCGTGCAGTTTCGCCAGTCGGCGCTTGTTGTGCCAAGGTGGATCGAAATGGAAGACCGAAATCTCGCTCCATTCCTTAAGCGTTTTGGGCATCGTGAACTCTGATGGCAACTGAGGTAAAACGGGGCTTGGGAACGGCGTGTAGACATATATGCCGTAATGTTGAGTCTTGGGATTGACCACAGACATACGATCCATCAAGTCGAACGTTTCTGCCAAGTCAGCGTCCGTTTCTCCGGGCAACCCGCTCATCCAAGAAACGTAAGGCTCAATAGATGGTGACCAGATCCGTAGTGCTTCAACTGATGCCAGCATCTGCTCTGCGGAGACATCTTTGTGGATGAACTCTTGAAGACGGCTTGAGCCTGATTCGCCCCCGAAATCCAACTCTACACCCCCTGCCTTCTCCAACAAAGCCAGAAAGTTCTTGTCGTAAGTCGAACAATAGTCGAAGCGGCAGTTCCCACGCCACTGAACATCTAACTTCCGCTTTATGATACCCTGGCAGATGTCTTCGACACGTTTCTTATCGACAAAAAAGTTGTCGTCGATTGGGTCGATAATTTTCACGTGTGGAAACCTGTTCATTAGGTATTCGATTTCATCTAGCACTCGCTGTGCACTCTTGCCCCTCCACTTCTGCTTGTTGAACATTGTGTTGTAGCAGAAACCGCATCTGTGGGGGCAGCCCCGGCTAGTCTGGAGATGAATCCGACCCGATTTCACTGCCGGGTACATGTCGGTTTGCAGGAGGTCATAGGGCAATTCTGCGGGTATCGCATCCAAGTCGACTTTTTTTCCTTCAAGGGTGCTTCTTATTTTGCCTTCGAACTTGAAAGTTATGCCACAAACGTCCTGGATTGGATTTTCCCCAAAGAGGCAATTGGCGAGATCTTTGACGATTAGTTCACCTTCGCCACGAACAACAATATCCGCCAAATCATCACGTGCAGTTTGTTCAGGCAGCAACGTCGGGTGTATGCCGCCCCATACAATCGGACAGGATACTCCCTGCGCTCTGACGTACTGCGCAAACTCCAAAGCATATTTTATCTGGAGCCCTGTCATGCAGCTGATGCCCACGAACAGCGGGTCCGCTATACGTAGATGGCGGTAGTCCTCGAGGCGCATGTCAAAAATCCGCACCCCAAAACCCTCTTGCCTCAATGAGTTTGCAATGTATAGAAGCGAAAGCGGAACCTGCGGGTCCGGCGCTTTAAACTTGCCGGGGTAAACAAGCAACACATCTTTATCGTCATCGCCGAGTCTGGAAGGAACTGCCACGTGATTTGACAACCGAAAAAAGCCTCTGTTTAACAGTCTCTCAAGAGAGCTTTTAATCCTTCCTATATGCAACCAATAGAGCAGTCACGGCTGGAGTCTGGACCCTTTTCGAAAATGGAGACCCTCGACGAGAAAAATCCCGCCGAAACAACCGTCAACAAAATCATGAACCAAAACTCACCCTCCAAGGAAGCACCAACCAACAGTCAAGTAAGCGGAGAAGAACCACAAACTCGGTGACCAAAATACCTACAAAAAGAAAAACCATGAAACGCAAATCAGGTTCATCCAACCCAAACATTCCACTTATAGCCACTTTACGCTCAATAACGTATCTTACGCACGTATTTTTGATTATTAAGCTCAAATCTAAGAGTTTAGGCAAATCACCAAGCAAATCTGGAGCGCCAAGCACGCCCCGCCCATCGTAACCCCGGACCAACATATCTCCCGACCCTAACGAAACACACTGACTCTCGAAAAGGCGCCATCAAAAAAGCAACTTCTTCAACCAAAAACAATCACCTAACTGCAGCCATTTCTATGGAGACTAGACCTCAAAAACAGACACCAACTGTCCAGCCAAAATCTCTATAAACAAAACGTATAAACAAACCACGCCCAACCCAACCCGTCAAGCACACAAGCAAACAAAGCATCCGCTGCATACAAGACCATCTACAAACAAAAAATGAAAAAAATGAGACCTACTTCAAAGGCACATACATCGACGAACGAGATGCACCGATACCAGGAGTCCCATGCCGCACAGGCTTGTTAGTTATGGCAAACTCACCCAAGCAATGCCCAATCATCTCAGGCTTCACATCAATAGCAACGAACTCCTTGCCGTTGTGCACCATGATCTTTACTCCAACCATCTCGGGAAGAATAATCAAATCCCGAACATGCGTCTTGATGTTAACGCTCGGATCACTCTTCTGCGCTTCACGAGTCGCACGCATCTTCTCCAGTAGAATCCGCTGCTCAGGCGTCAAGCCTCGTTGCAGGCTACGCCGTTGTCTGGACGGAAGCAACGTGATAAACTCATCCATAGACATTCCTTGCAAGCTATCCAAGCTGTGACCACGATAGCTAAACTCTTTCGGCATAGTTCATCTCACCCTAAACTTTCGTCCTTATCCTTAAACCTTCCTCAATCCTTCTTCCGCTTCTGATGTCTACCAGTGCCGCGAGCCGAAATCAATCCAACCTTCTGTCCAGGTGGAGCACCATGCGACGTAGTCGTAGCTTTGCTTGCACTCCGCTTGCTGCTGCCGTATGGGTGCACAGCAGCAACCATCTTTCGTCCGCTAGTCCTAGGATACTTGTGACCCTTAGCCTTCATCCAGTGAAACATCTCGCCCGCCTTCAAGAACGGCTTCTCTGTTCGTCCACCAGCCGCAACGACACCAATCGTGACTAAGCAGTAATCGTTTACGTACCGCGTGCGACCCGAAGGCAAACGAATCATCGTTCCCTGAGGCGTGTGTCCAACAACAGTCGTGTAGGCACCTGAAGAACGCGCGAGTTTTCCGCCGTCACTTGGCTTAAGCTCGAGATTACAGACCAACGTGCCTTCAGGAACCTTACCTAGAGAGAGTATGTTGCCAACTTCGACGGATGCCTTGCCACCAAGGCCAACCTTCTGGCCGACAAAAACGCCTTCAGCTGCCACAGTATAGCATGAAACGCCGTTTTCGAAGCGCACAAGCATCAACGGCGCACCGCGACCTGGATCATGCGCGAAAGATTCAACCACACCGTTCACGGAGTTGTCGAAGAATTCCTTCGAGGCAATTTCACTCGGATATTTCGCAGCCGCAACACGCTTGTGAGTTGAAGCTCGGTAAGTTGATCCGCCGCGACCACGACGCTGAACTCTGATTCGTTTTCCCATAAGTCATGCCACCATGCAGTTTATAGTATTCCCAGCTTTATCGCAACGTCAGAGGCTTTGAACTCGGGGTGCAGCTTCACGAACGCCTTCTTCTCACCCTTTGGGCTCGTTAAAACCGTGACCTTCATCACCTTGACCTCATAGAGTTCCTCAACTGCGCGTTTGACGTCGGTTTTGCCGGCTTTCTTGTTCACGATGAATATGAGCTTGTTGTCCCGTTCGACCATCAGGCTCGCTGACTCGGTCATGAGCGGGTAGAAAATAACATCGCTAGCGTTCATTGCGGGATTTCTCCTTCACCATAAACCTTGCCTAAGTGTTCTAAGGCGCCAAATGTCCAAACGGTTAGTCGCCCTGCGTGCGTCCCTGGCGCGAACATTTCCGCGTTTAGCTCGTTTACTAATGCGACGTCGACGCCTGGAACATTTGCTGCGGCTTCCTGCAAGCCCTTGTCTTCGGTGATTACGATGAGAGGCCCAACGGCTTGCTTCATCTTTCTTCCGCGGTGTTTGCCCTTTCCCGCGCGGATTTTTCGGCTATCTTTCACACGTGCAACATCGTCGGCCAATCCTAGAAGTTCAAGTGCTTCTTTGAACTCTTTGGTTCGCTTGAGTTCCTGAATGTCGTCAGTAACGACCATGGGAATCTGAGGCACATTTACGATGTTATGACCCCGCGATTTCACGGTAGTCTTGCTTGCGGTTGCAGCAATAGCTGAAAGTAAGGCGAGTTTTGCCTCTTTCTTTGGAACGCGTTTAACGATTTTTTTCTGCGACGTCGGCGGTTGAGGTTGTCTACCGCCAACGGTGCTCGGGGCAAATTGCGCACGACCACTTCCGCCTTTAATTCGAGGAACGCGTGAGATTCCTGAGCCCGTGCCGCGTGATTCCGCGGTTGTGCGCTTGCCTGCCATGGGATCTCTGCCTTGAGGCTGGAGCCTGCTGGTCTGTGTCGCGAGGACTGCCCGTTTAATAACGTCTGGTCGGTAAGGCGTTGCAAATATAGTTGGTAATGTGGTTTTGCTGGTTGGTTTGCCTTGGAGGTTGTAGATGTTAGCAGTTTTCTTAGTTGGCATGTTGGATTATCTTCCCTGGGGTGATTCGAGTGAGATATGTGTGATTGTTGGGGCTTGTTCTATGACTTCTTTGGGTGGTCTCGCTGGCGTGCGGAGTCTTATAGTGCGCTTTTCTGGTCCCGGGATGCTGCCTTCGATGAGTAGATAGGGGTTCTTTAGGTTGCCGTATCTGAGATATCCGCCTTTTGGAGTGACATCTTTGCCGTCTTTGCCGATTCTTAAAATTCGTTTATTGTACTCTATGCGCTGGTGGTAGCCCATTTGTCCGGCCCGCGGAATGCTGTACATAAGGTGGTGGGGGTTCCATGGTCCAAGTGTGGCGATTCCGCGTTTGGTTTTTCTGCCTTTGTGTTGGAGTTTGGTGACGTGCCAGCGTTTGACTGGCCCTTGGAAGCCTTTCCCAGTGGTGATGGCGGCAACGTCTATGTGTTGCCCGTCTTTGAAAACTTCTTCGCAGGTAACAGTTTTGCCGAGAAGGGTTTTGGCGTAGTCTAGTTGTTGTTTTGCGTTTCCTCCACCGATCTCTATTTCGGAAATGTCGGGTTTTTTCTTAGAGAGACTGGTTTGGCTGGGTTGAGTGGCAGTGATTAGGCGTACGTAATTTGTGTCGTTTAGTTGGTCGGTGATTCTTTGGAGCATGGCTTCGGTTTCGGGTTTTTCGGGGAGGACAATAGTGCGTTCGAGCTCTTTTGGTGGGTCGTTCATCCATGCTTCGGTTAGTTGTTCTAAACCGTATGGTGTTTTGGTGTATGTGCGTATGCCACAGACGAGGATTGGAGGTGTTTCGACGACTGTGGCTGCGCGCATGACCTCTTTGCCGAAGTTGGGGCTGCGTTTTCGGTCTTCGATGGCGAAGACGTAGGTCATGCCGGCTTTGAAGCCTGTGAAGCCTAATAGCCTTGGAGTTGGAGAATCGGTTTTCGGCCAGAATCGGATTCTGGCGACTGTTCGTTTGGCGCGGTGCCTAGGCAAGTAGGCTAGTGAACCATGTTTAGGAGCGTGAGTTTTGCGATGACCCATTGTAATTCCGCTTCGCGAAGTTTAGCATGAGAAGATAGGGTTATAAACGTTACCGTTAGGTGCAACATAGAATTGGTTTGGGTTTTGTTTTGCTTGTGTGCTTGACGGGTTGGGTTGGGTGTGGTTTGTTTATACGTTTTGTTTAGACATTGGCAGGCACGCCGTTGCATTTGTCAAATTTGTTGTTTTCAGTTTCACTTCAACCTACCTCTCCACTGCGCTGGCAGGTTGCTGCGGGATTGTGCTTAAAAGCGGTTTAGGAGCGAGTATTTTTCGGTGACTGTACTTGATGAAGAATGG
>Ga0153915_10003568_pt1 | contig 14274 bp, 15 predicted proteins | sample Opewatmetagenome_2_FD_107003 | JGI IMG/M metagenome (GOLD analysis project Ga0153915, IMG submission 107003) | Freshwater wetland microbial communities from Ohio, USA - Open water 3 Core 3 Depth 3 metaG | ecosystem: Environmental > Aquatic > Freshwater > Wetlands | place: USA: Ohio, Lake Erie... | reverse complement strand
TCGCGGGAACGTTCCGGCTGAGCTTGATCTTGAAACCCTCGATCTCGAGTTCGAAGGACGACAGGTTCTTCTCCTCGAGGAGGGCGATCATCCTCCGGATCTCGTCGAAATCGATCTTGCCGCCCGAGGCGTCGTCTTTCGAGTCGTCCAGCTTTTTGTTCATCTCGTTCATGAGTGTCTTCCGTTTCCCTGAAGTAGTTCTACCTTAATGGCATCGGTTCGAAATGTCAAGTTGGGGGGCTCGCCCTTATGCCGGACGGGTCCTGTCCGGGGCGCTCCTTTCCGTCCTCACGTCGTTCTGCGATACCCGCCTCTTGATCCAGGTTCCATAGCACGCTTTGTTTGATCCCGGCTTCCTGTGATCGTCGTGGGGCTTTGCCCCGTTCGTTCCCGGCTGCCCCTCACTTTCCCGCGCCGGAGCGCCGAGCTCCGCTGCGGGCGGGAAGGAGCTAGCCCCGGCCACCCATCCGGCTTCGGGATCCCATGTTTGACTCCCGCCGGGGGCTGGCCTAAGATGGCAGAAAGCGATTTCCTCGGGAGGACAGAGCGCGATGTTCGACCAGCTTTCCGGACGCCTCGAAAAGATGATGAAGTTTCTCCGGGGCGAGGGGAAGGTCACCGAGAAGAACATGACCGAGGCGCTGCGCATGATGCGCCTGGCCCTGCTCGAGGCCGACGTCAATTACAAGGTCGTCAAGGAGTTCGAGGCCCGGATCCGCGACAAGGCCCTGGGCGAGGACGTCCTGCGCAGCCTGACGCCGGCCCAGCAGGTCATCAAGATCGTCCGCGACGAGCTGGCGGGCATCCTGGGAGAACGGCAGACGCCGCTCCTTTTCGCCGGGAACCCGCCCTCAATTTTCATGCTCGTCGGCCTGCAGGGCAGCGGCAAGACGACGACCTGCGGCAAGCTGGCCAGGTGGGTGAAGGGCATCGGCCGGAATCCTCTGCTCGTCTCCTTCGATCTGAAGCGCCTGGCGGCTCAGGACCAGCTCAAGACGATCGCCGGGTCCCTGGGCATCCCGTTTTATGATATGCCGCCGGACCGGATGCCGTCGCCCCGGGAGGCTCTCCGCGAGGTCGTGGCCTATGCCAGGAACAGGGCTTTCGATCCCCTGATCGTGGACACGGCCGGCCGGCTCCACGTGGACGAAGAGCTCATGGACGAGCTCCGGCTGGCCAAGGACATCCTCAATCCGGTCGAGACGATCTTCGTCGGTGACGCCATGACCGGCCAGGACGCCGTCCGGAGCGCCCAGGCCTTCGAGGAGAAGATCGGCCTGACGTCCGTCATCCTGACCAAGCTCGACGGCGACGCCAGGGGCGGCGCGGCCCTGTCCATCGTCGCCGTGACGGGCAAGCCCATCAAGTTCGTCGGTGTCGGCGAGAGGCCGGACAACCTCGAGGTCTTCCATCCCGACCGCATGGCTTCGCGCATCCTGGGCCTGGGGGACATCCTGACCCTGATCGAAAAGGCCGAGTCCGAAGCCGACGTCGAGGAGGCCGAGGAGTTGGCCCGCAAGCTTCGGAGGCAGGAATTCACCCTGGACGATTTCCGCAAACAGCTCGTCCAGCTGAAAAAGATGGGCTCGTTTTCCGGGATGATGGGGCATCTGCCCCAGGTCGGGCCGTTCAAGAATCTGGCCAAGGCCGAAGTCGACGACCGGAAGATCGCCCATTTCGAGGCCATCATCAGCTCCATGACGCCCGGGGAGCGCGAGAATCCGAAGGTCTTGAACGGCAGCCGCCGCCTGAGGATCGCCAGGGGGAGCGGCCGGCCCGTGCACGAGGTCAATCAGCTCGTCAAGCAGTTCCAGGACATGCAGAAAATGATGAAGAAGCCCCAGCTCCAGAAGATGCTGTCGGGGCTCAAATAGGGCCGCGCCCTATTTCCGGCTCATGACGTGATCCACGCAGGCGAGCCAGAAAGCGGCGTATTCCTCCCAGAAAATGACGTTGCAGCCCCAGTGCGGCGCCGGGTCGGACGTGTAGGCCAGGACGCGGCCCCGGCCGTACATCCGGGAGGCGACGAGGGGGTCGCCGGTGTCCTTGACGCGCACGAGGATCTTGCCCTCGGGGATGGGGAGGGTCTTGTTGTAGCCGAGGACGGGAGGCATCGTCTGGAGGCGGACATCCTTGAACACCGGCTCGCCGGCCGGCGTGACCTCGGCGTCGAAGCCTTCCGTGCTCTCGACGAGGTCCTCGTAATCCAGGCAGCGGACCGGCAGGAGCTCCCGGAGGGGCGTCCGGCCCCAGCCGCCCTTGCCCTGCTCGCCGGTGAAGGAATACCAGCCGCCCAGAAACAGCGCCCCCTTGCCTTTCTTGACGGCTTCCAGGGTCAGGCGGATGCGGTCGGGGAAGGTCAGGACGCCGTTGCCGAACTTCTCCCGGTTGAAGAAATTCGGGGAGAGCTGGAAGAGCTTGGCGTCGATGTCGCTGAAAATGAAGACGTCGTACTCCTCGAGGATCCGCTCATAGTCGCCGGGGCCGAGCTTATTGTAGAAGTCCCAGGCGGGAACGGACAGGACGGTGTGGGCGCCCGTGGATTCCAGGGCCTCCTTCAGCCATGTCCCGTAATTGAAGATATCGAGGCCCTTGTGGGAGTAATAGAACGGCGTTTCCGCGAAGACCGGGCCCGTGAGCACGGCCCAATCCCCGACGTAGTAGATCTTGGCCATCGGACAATCCTCCTCGCATTTCTTTTTGTGGTTTTTCTGATATTAACAATTTGCCCTTCGGCTGTCAAAACGGAATCCCTCCGGCAGGCGGGGGGCGCTGTCCCGGGACAGACTCGGTTGGCCCGGGATGTCCTCTCCAGAGGACAGCGGGCGAAAAGAAGTTGACTTGCGGTGGAATTTCGGCTATGATTTTTCAGCACTTTACTTCACCACGGGAAGTGATACCACAATGATTACTATGCGACTGATGAGATTTGGAGCGAAGAAGAAACCCACCTACCGGATCGTCGTCATGGATTCCGAGAAGGCCCGGCAGAGCCAGGCCCTGGACACGATCGGTTCCTACAACCCCCTGAAGGAGCCGGCGGAGATCTCGATCGATATCGCGAAAGCTAACCTGTGGCTTTCCAAAGGCGTTCAGCCGTCGAGAACCGTTCAATCTCTTCTGGATAAAGCTTCCGCATCCACGAAGTGACGCTAGAAGCCAAACCTTAAAGGAGGACAGAGGGTGAAAGAACTCGTGGAATTGATCGCCAAAGCGCTGGTGGACAGCCCGGAGCGGGTGGTCGTGTCGCAGCTCGAGGGAGAGCAGACCACGATCCTGGAACTCAAGGTGGCCCCGGAAGACCTGGGGAAAGTGATCGGGAAGCAGGGCCGGACGGCCCGCGCCATTCGCATCATTCTCGGCGCGGCAGGGATGAAGCTCAAGAGGAGATTCAACCTGGAGATCATTGAAAAGAGCTGATCTCGTCGGGATAGGAAAAGTCCTCAGGAGCGACGGCCGGGAAGGGCGCCTCAAGGTCAGGATTCACGAGGCAGGGCTTCCCGGGCGGACGCTTTCGAAAGTTTACCTGGGGGGACCGGGGGGACTCGAAGAGTACGACGTCGAGAGCTTCACTCTCGACCGTAACTCCCATTTCCTGAAGCTCAAGGGCATCGACAGCCTGGCCCGGGCGGACGACCTGGCCGGACGGGACGTTTTCGTCTCGGAGGATTTTTTCGGGCCCCTGGAACCCGGCCGGTTCTACGATTTCCAGGTCGTCGCGAGCCGCGTTATCACCGTCGATGGGACGGAGGTCGGGACCGTCAGCGGCATCCTCCCGGCCGGCGGCCAGGATCTCCTCGTTGTCGTCCGGGGCGAAAAGGAATATTATATTCCGTTCGCGGAGCCCATTTGCGTGCGGGTCGATCCGGACAGGCGGGAGATCGTCATCGATCCTCCGGACGGCCTTTTGGAGTTGAATGAGATTTGATATAATTACGATCTTCCCTGAGATGTTCGCCGGCGCCTTTTCAGGGGGAATCATCCGGAGGGCCCTGGATAAGGGCCTGATGGAGATCGAGGTCCATGACCTCAGAGACTACACGAAGGACAAGCACCGGCAGGTTGACGACCGTCCCTACGGAGGATTGGAAGGCATGGTCATGAAGCCCGAGCCGGTATTCGCGGCGGTGGACGCCGTCCGCCAGAGCGGGAATGCCCGGGTCTACCTGCTTTCGCCGCAGGGCGCCCGGTTCGACTCGAACCTGGCGCGGGAGATGGCCGGCCGCGACCAGGTCGTCCTCATCTGCGGCCGTTATGAAGGCGTGGACGAGCGCGTCGTCGGGCATCTGGCCGACGGCGAGATCTCCATCGGAGACTACGTCCTCGCCGGCGGCGAACCGGCCGCCGTGGTCGTCGTGGACGCGGCCTCGCGGTTCGTCCGCGGCGTCGTGGGCAAGGAGGATTCCGTCCGGCACGACTCTTTCGCCGAGGGAATCCTGGACTTTCCCCAATACACGCGGCCGCGTGAGTTCCGGGGCCTGCGGGTGCCGCAGGTCCTGTTCTCCGGCGATCACGGAAAGATCAGCCGCTGGCGGCGGAGGAAGGCCCTGGAAAAGACGCTCGAGAGACGCCCTGATCTCTTGAAGGATATAGAGCTCGCTCCGGAAGACAGGCGTCTCCTGGAGGAAATTCAGAACGAAAGGAAGAATCCATGAACCTGGTCGATTCCATTGAGGATAAACACCTGAAGAAGGACGTCGAAGCCTTCGCCGTGGGCGACACCGTCAAGGTCCATGTCGTCATCAAGGAAGGCGACAAGGAGCGCATCCAGATCTTCCGCGGCGACGTCATCGGACGGCACGGGACGGGGATGCGGGCCACCTTCATGGTCCGGAAGATCTCGTTCGGCATCGGCGTCGAGAGGGTCTTCCCGCTCCACTCCAAGATGGTCCGGAAGATCGAGGTCATCCGGAAGGGCAAGGTCAACCGGGCCAAGCTCTATTACCTCCGGAGCCTCAAGGGCAAGGCCGCCCGCCTCAAGGAACAGCAGCAGCAACAGCCGCAGTCCTGATCCCCGAGGCGCCGTGGCCGGTTTCCGGATCGAGAAGGACCTCACGCGCCAGGGCTCGCGGGCCGTCGCCGGCCTCGACGAGGTGGGCCGCGGGGCCCTGTTCGGGCCCGTCGTGGCCGCGGCCGTCGTTCTTCCCCGGGAATGGATCCTGCGCCGCCCGCCCGAATGGGCAAAAAAAATTAACGACTCCAAGCTCCTTTCCGCGACTAAAAGGGTGGAGCTGGGGGCACTCCTCCTGCACGAGGCGGAGGCCCTGGGCATCGGGATGGCCTCCAGCGCCGAGATCGACGAAAGGAACATCTACTGGGCGTCGCAGATGGCCATGAAACGGGCAATCGAAAATCTCTCCGGTCCCGCCGATTTTCTTCTGGTTGACGGGTTCGCTTTGAAAGATGTAGAGTATGGGCAGATGGGCATCCCGCAGGGTGACCGGAAGTGCATGTCCATCGCCGCGGCGTCCATTGTGGCCAAGGTTTTCCGCGACGGCCTGATGGACGCCTTCGACGCCGTGTATGAAGGCTACGGCCTGGCCCGGAACAAGGGCTACGGCACCGAGGAGCATTACCGGTGCCTGAGAGCCAAGGGCCCCACCGGCCTCCACCGGATGTCCTTTAACCTGGGATGATGGACGAGCCATGAACGGCCGAATCGATCGCATCAAGACCATTGAGATGGCCGAGCGCTTCGTCAAGGCGGGCAAAATCAAGGAAGCCATCGCCGAGTACGAGCGGCTTGTCGGCACTGACCCGCAGGACGTCGGCACCCTCAACATCATCGGCGATCTTCACCTGCGCCTGAACCAGAACGACAAGGCCTCGCGGTCCTTCACCAAGGTCGCCGAGGAATACGAGAAGAGGGGACTGTTCTCGCAGGCCCTGGCCATCTACAAAAAGATTTTCCGGATCAACCCCGACGATGTCGATATCTCGCTGAAGCTCGGCGACCTCTACAGCCGCCAGGGCTTTCCTTCCGACGCCAAGAACGAGTACATCCAGGTCGCGGCCCGGCTCGTCCGGGACAAGAAATTCCAGGAAGCGATCCACGTCTATGAAAAGGCGTGCCGCGTGGACCGGGAAGACCTCGGCCTGAAGAAGGAACTGGCCGGGCTCTACCGGCAGCAGGGCTATCTCGACGCGGCCCTGGAACAGCTCGCCGAGATCGCCGATATCCGCCTGGCCCAGGGGGACTTCGCGGCCTCCGAGGAAAGCCTGAAGGAGGCCCGTTCCCTCAACCCGGCCGACGGCAAGATCATCATCAGCCTGGCCGAGCTCTACAAGCGCTGGGGCAAGAGCTCCGAGGCCATCGAGCTCATCGAGGCCCGCCTCAAGGAACAGCCCGGCGACATCCAGCTCATGAACCTCCTCGGCAATTTCCGCTTCGACGCCGGGGACATCGTTCTGGCCGAGGAGATCTTCACGGCCGCGATGTCCAGCCATCCCACGAGCGTCAATGCCCGCATCAAGCTCGGGCGCATCCATCTCCTCAAGGACAGGCTTGATCAGGCCTACGAACTGTTCGAGCCCCTGATCAACAGCCTCCTCAAGAAGCACAAGGACGACAAGGCCATCGGCCTCCTCGGGCTGATCCTGGAGAACCAGAAGCCGCACCTCCCGGCCCTCGAGCGCCTGGCCTCGATCTACCGGACGAACAAAGAAATGAAGAAGCTCGAGGTCGTGCTCCGGGCGATCGTCGACGAGCTGCGGAAGCAGGGACGGGACGAGCCCCTGCTCGCGGCCCTGACCGAGCTCCACCATCTGCGGGGCGACGATTCCGACGTCACGCGGGAATACCGGGCCGCGCGCAAGAACAAGGGACTGCCGGACGACGCCGCGCCGGAAGAGTACTCCGAAGTGACGGGCAAGGACCGCGATCTCATCCAGGAAACCATCGCCAAGGCCGACGTCTACATGCAGCAGGGCCTGGTCCGCATCGCCCGCCGGCTTCTGGAGAACATGACTCTTCGCTATCCCGACGAGCCTCAGATCCTGAAGAAGATCGCGGTGCTGGACGAGGTCCGGACTCATATCGACGAAGCCGAGCTTCGCCGCCGCGTCGAAAAGGTCAGCGCCCTGGAATCCCGGCCGGCCGGAAAGCCCCAGCCTCAGCCGCAGGAGAAGGCGCCGGACAGGAACACGGTCTTCCTTCCGTTCGGCAGCGATCTCGCCGAAGGCGACAAGGTCAGCACGGCCGATATCTTCGGCGAAACCGATATCATCCCCTTCGTCAGCGGCGTCGAGGGCGAAAAGAAATTCTACGAACTCTCGGGCCAGATCGCCGAGGAGCTGCGTCTGCTGAGGCTGGCCTTCGCCCAGCAGGTCCAGGGAGAGATGACCCAGGACGAGCGGGAGCTCTCGAACATCGTGGCCGATTTCAAACGGGACCTCAGGACCAAGCTCAATCCGGAAAACCACGAGGTCCGCTACCAGCTGGGCATCGCCTTCATGGAGCAGGGGCTGTACGCCGAGGCCATCGAGGAATTTTCCCAGGCGTCCAAGGAAAAGGACAGGGCCCTCGACTGTTTCAGCCTGATCAGCTACTGCCACAGGCGGAAGCTGAGCTTCCAGGACGCCGAGAGGTGGCTGAAAAAGGCCATCGTCCTGGCGCGCGAGGGCACGGACCAGTATTACGCCCTCGAGTACGACCTGGCCGAGCTCTGCGAGCAGACCTCCGACAAGCCCAGGGCCCTGGAGCTCTTCAAGGAAATCTTCAACTGGAATCCCGGCTACAGGAATATCGCCCTCAGGGTCAGCGGCCTCCAGAGCGCCGCGGCCGGTTAACCCGCCTTATGCCGGACGGGGCCTGTCCCGGCGCGTCACTGTCCGTCCTCGCGTCGCTCTGAGATACCCGCCTTGTGATATGGGCTCCACAGCACGCTTCGCTTTATCCAGGCTTCCCATGATCTTCGCGGGGCTCTGCCCAATTCATCCCAGGCATCCCTTCTGAAAAATATGGACAAATCATGGAGAGCTGAGGCTCATTCCAGATATTTCGCAGAAGCGCGGCCTCGAGCCCTCAGCCGCACTTCTGCTGCTCGCTCCGCTCGCTGCCGGCGGGCAGTGACTGGCACCGTGCCACCCGCCCGGCAAGAAAAAAAAGGCGGCCCCCCGGGGCCGCCCTTGACCGTTTTGTCTTTCGAAAAAGCTAATCGACGATCTTGCCGGAGATGATGAGGATCAACCCCTTGCCGCCGCCGTCGAGCTTGGAGACGCCGACGACGGTCTTGTCGCCGGGCTTGATGTTGATCGTCGTCGTGACGAGGTCGGCCACGGTGCGTTCGGCCTTGGCCGGTTCCACAAGGCCGACGGCCGCCCGGGGGTCCTCCCGGACTTGCCTCAGCCGGACCCACATCTGGATGAGGGGCGACTTCTCGTCCTTAATGACCTTGGGCATGACCGAGAATTCTAAATCCCCCGTATTGCCCATCCGGACTTCGGACTCGGTGTTGTCCATCGCCCTGACCATGGACGTGTCGAGGAGCGAATAGAACTTGTACTTGAGGAGATTCCGCAGCTCCCTGATGACCGGGTCGTTGGCGGCGGCCTCCGCGCCTTTTTCCTCCGTGTCCGAGCCCAGGACGAGCTGGACGGTGAACTGGAGGTCGGCCGGCTTGGCGTCGATCTGCCGGATGACCTCGAGGACCTTGGCGACGTTCTCCGGGTAGTCGCTGACGACGATGGCCCTGTTCCCCGGGGCGCCGGTCACCCTCCCGTCGCGGCTGAGGTAGGTGTTGATAAAAACGTAAAGGTCGCTGTTTGCCTTCAGGTACTTGAGCTGGATCAGCTCCTTCCTGAGCGGCTCCTTCGCCTCGGTCTTTCCCTGCGGCGAGTCCTCGGCGAGAACCGGCGCGGCGGCGGCCAGCGCGAAGGCCGCCATAACCAAAACGAGAATGCTTTTCTTCATTCGAGATCTCCTTTCCAGTCGAAGTTTTTGTCGAAGAACCAGACGACCTGGAGCCCGCTTTCCCGCGAGACCATGGTCACCGAAAGGACGTCCTGGCCGGCCTCGGCCGCGGCCGCTTCGGACGAACCTCTTCCCTTGACGGAAGCCTGCTCCCGCGAAGGCCGGGATTTATCGACGCTCCGGGCGGAAAATTCCGGCTGAGCGCGACGAGCGGGCTGCTCTCCGCGGCTCCCCGGCGTGATCCCTCCCGGTTCTTCAAGACCTGTTTTCGTCTCTCCCATGTCCGCGATCATCGGTCCGGGGGCCGGCGCCATCCGTCCGCCCCTGAACAGGGAATCCTTGAACAGAATGGCCAGAGCGGCCAGGAGGACGATCGTTGCCAGTCCGGCGGCCAATTCCCAGCGCCGGCGTCCTGGGACCGCCGCCGTCCCCGCAGCCGGCCTTTCCGCCGTGATCCTGGCCATCAGGGCCGCCCATTCGGCTTCGCCCCAGATCTCCGCCTTTTCGGCCCGGGCCGCGGACTTGGCCCCGGCCAGCGCCGTCCGGAATTCCTCGAGCTCCCGCCGGCACGAGGGGCAGGAGGCGACGTGGGCTTCGATCCTCGAAGCTCTCTTCGCCGAGAGGTCGCCGTCGGCGAGAAGCGGCATGGCTTTCCTGGCTTTGCGGCAGGTCATCGTCCTTCCTCCAGATGGGGAAACTTGTCCCGGATGACGTCCCGGATCTTGCGGCGGGCCGAGGACAGGTTGACGCGGACGGAAATATTCGAACAGCCGAGGGCCCGGGCCGTCTCCCGGATATCGAGCTCCTCGATGTCCCTGAGGATGAAGACCTCTCGCTCCCGCGGCCCCAGGACCGCCAGGCATTTCTCGAGATCGGACCGGATTTCCCGGGCGCGGCACCCGGCCTCCGGGTCACGACCCGCGGCCAGCCCCCGCCCCGCCTCTTCGAGAAGACGGGCCTCGCGCCGCCTCTTCCGCAGGCGGTCGCGGGCCTCGTTGGCCGCGATCTGGTAAAGCCAGTTGCGAAAGCTCCGCGAGGCGTCGTAGCGGGGGAGGTGCCTGAAAGCCCGGAGGAAGGCTTCCTGGACGACCTCCCGGGCTTCCTCGCGATTTCCTGTCAGCCGGCAGGCGAGGGCCAGCAGCGGCTGGCGGTAGGGCGTCACCAGCGGTTCGAACGCCTCGCTGCGGCCGGACAGGACCATGTCCACGAGCTCCTTCTCCGTTTCCTTCATCTGCATGGGTATACCGCCGCCCCGGCGGGAATGTTAAGTCTTTGTCCCGGCGCCGTCAAACCTCTCCGGCCGCGCCCGCCGGCATGGCGGGGCAGTCTGCGCGGATCAGCCCCGGGGAGCGGCCTCCCCATGCGGGAGAGGCCCGGAACCCCAGCCGTCAGGCGCCGATATGGAGTTGGTCCTTGACCTTGCGGAACGCCTCGAGGACCTTGTCGACCTGTTCGTCGGTGTGGGTGGCCATGTAGCTCGTCCGCAGGAGCGACATGCCGGGGGGGACCGAAGGCGGGATGGCCACGTTGGTGTAGATGCCTTCCTCGAAGAATATCTTCCAGGCCTTCATGGTCATCATGTCGTCGCCGATGATGACGGGGATGATGGGCGTTTCGCTCTGGCCGAGGTTGTAGCCCATGCCCCGGAGCTCGTTCCGGACCCGGTCCGCGATCTTATTGACCCGCTCGACGCGTTCGGGCTCGCTCTCCAGGATGTCCAGGCAGGCCAGGACGGCCGCGGTGTTGGACGGCGGCAGGCTGGCGCTGAACATGAACGGCCGGGCGAAGAGCTGGATCCAGTGGATGGCCTCCTTGGGTCCGGCGATGAAGCCGCCGACCGAAGCCAGGGACTTGCTGAAGGTGCCCATGACCAGATCGACGTCCTTCTGCAGGCCGAAATGGAAACCCGTGCCGCGGCCTTTGCCCAGGACGCCGATGGCATGGGCGTCGTCGCTCATGAAGCGGGCGTTGTGCTTCTTGCAGATGGGGATGATCTCCGGCAGCTTGGCGATGTCGCCGCCCATGCTGAAGACGCCGTCGACGATGACCAGCTTCGGCGTTTCGAGCGGCAGGGTCTTCATGACCGCTTCCAGGTCGGCCATGTCGTTATGCTTGTAATAACGGGTTTGGACGTTCTTCAGGGTCTTGGCCATCCGCACGCCGTCGATGATGCTGGCGTGGACCTCCTTGTCGGTTATGATGATGTCGCCCTTGTCCATGATGGCCGGGATAGTGCCCAGGTTGACCTGGAAGCCGGTGCTGAAGACGATGGCGGCCTCCATGTCGACGTACTTGGCCAGGCGCCCCTCGAGTTCGATATGCAGGTCCAGCGTCCCGTTGAGGAAGCGGGAGCCGGTGCAGCTCGTGCCGAATTTGCGGATGGCCTCGATGGCCGCTTCCTTGACCTTGGGATGATTGGACAGGCCGACGTAATTGTTCGAGCCGATCATGATGAATTTCTTGCCGTGGATGACGACCTCGGTCCCTTCGGGGTGCTCGATCGGGATGAAGAAGGGGAAGATCCCCATGGCCTGGGCGGTCCTCGGGTTGGTCGGATACCCGTACTTCTGGGCGACCTTGGGGTCGGAATAAAAGCCTCTGCATTTCTCAAAAAGGTCCATGGTCACATCCCTTCTCTCGAAAAATGTCCGCTCTTCAACCGGGCGGCGTCCCGGAGGCCCGCCGGCTCCTTCTCGCCGCCGGCCGGTCCCCGGCCCTTCAGTATAGGATTTGCGCTCCCCAATTTCAATCATGCCGTTGGGCCGGGCTCCCGTCAGCCGCCGTCGCGATTGCCAAATTGACCGGCGGGCGCGGCTGTGGTATAAGCCTCTTTGACATCAGAAGATCTGTCTTCCATGCAGACGACGACCGCCCGCATCACGAATTCCCGGCCCCGGTATTGTCCCTTCCGTTCATGGTCCGGGGCGCGCTCCGCGGCCGTCCCCTTCCGCCGCGCACTTCATAAACTCTTTCAATAAGGATGGTGAGCATGAGCGACACAAAACTCTTCCCCGCGGACGGGAAACCCGTTTCCCGCCGTCAGTTCCTGAACGCGTCGGCCGCGGCCGCGGCCGGCGTCATGGTCGTCCCGAGGCACGTCATCGGCGCCACGCCCGAGCGGAAGGCGCCGAGCGACACTCTCAACATCGCCTGCATCGGCGTCGGCGGCATGGGCCAGTCCGACACGCGCGGCGTCCGCTCGGAGAACATCGTCGCCCTGTGCGACGTGAACGACGAGATGGTCGCCAACCTCCTGCGGCTCGAGGATCTCGAGCCCAAGGAAAAGGCCATGTACGAGAAGGCGGCGAAGTACCGCGACTTCCGCCGCATGCTGGAGAAGGAGAAGGGGATCGACGCCGTCACCGTCAGCACCCCCGACCACAACCACGCCGTCATCGCCATGGCGGCCATCAAGCTGGGCAAGCACGTCTACGTCCAGAAGCCCCTGACGCACACGATCAAGGAGGCCCGGGTCCTGGCCGCGGCGGCCAAGGAGGCCAAGGTCGTGACCCAGATGGGCAATCAGGGCCATTCCAAGGAAGGCGCCCGCCTCATCTGCGAATGGATCTGGGACGGGGCCATCGGCAATGTCAACGAGGTCCACTGCTGGACCAACCGGCCCATTTGGCCCCAGGGCATCGACGCCCCCGTCGAGATCCCCTCGGTGCCGTCGACTCTCGACTGGGACGTCTGGCTCGGCCCGGCGGCCTTCCGGCCCTACCATCCCGCCTACGCGCCGTTCAAGTGGCGCGGCTACTGGGATTTCGGCACGGGCTCCCTCGGCGACATGGGCGCCCACATCATGGACCAGCCGTTCTGGGCCCTCAAGCTCGGCGCACCGACGAGCGTCCAGGCCAGCTCGACGCCCTTCACCAAGGATTGCTATCCCTGGGCCGAGGTCGTCACCTACGAGTTCCCGGCCCGCGGCGCCATGGGGCCGGTGAAGCTGACCTGGTGGGACGGCGGCCTGACCCCGCCGCGCCCGGCCGAGCTCGAACCCGGGCTCATGATGGGCGACAGCGACGGCGGCGTCCTCTTCTGCGGCGACAAGGGCAAGCTGATGTGCGGCGTCTACGGCAGCAGCCCGAGGCTCATTCCGGCGACTCGGATGCAGGAATACCGGAAGCCCGAAAAGACCATCCCCCGCTCGCTCGGCATCCGCGAGGAGTGGATCGAGGCCATCAAAAAGGGCAAGGGCGCAAAGTCGACGACGGACTTCTCGTATTCGGGCCCGCTGACGGAGGCCATGCTCCTGGCCAACATCGCCGTCCGGGTGAAGGAAAAGAACACCACGCTTCTCTGGGACGGCGAGAAGATGGAATTCACGAACGTGCCGGAAGCCAACCAGTTCCTGCACTTCAATTATCGCCCCGGCTGGAGTCTGTAGAAAATCCAGAGGGGACAGTCCCCCCCGTAGGGGACTGTCCCCTCTTATTATCGAGGTGAATGATGAAGACGCTCGCTCCTCTCGTGCTTTTCCTGGCCGCCGCCCTGCCGCTCGCGACGGCGACGGCCCAGGCCCAGGACCAATGGCAGATTCACGACCTCAACCGCCCCATGGCTCCAGTCGTCGCTCCGGGCCCGGCCGGGCCTCCCGTGCCCGCGCCCGCGGACGCCGTGGTCCTCTTCAACGGCAAGGATCTCTCGGGCTGGGTCGACGCCAAGGGACAGCCGGCCCGCTGGAAAGTCGAAAACGGCTATATGGAAGTCGTTCCCAAGACGGGCTCGATCCAGACCGCCAAGGGCTTCGGCGACTGCCAGCTCCATGTCGAGTGGATGGCCCCGTCTCCCGCCAGGGGCGAGGGTCAGGACCGCGGCAACAGCGGCGTTTTCCTCATGGATCTCTATGAGGTCCAGGTCCTGGACTGCTACGGCAACCGGACCTACGCCGACGGCCAGACCGCGGCCATCTACGGCCAATATCCGCCCCTGGTCAACGCCTGTCGTCCGCCCGGAGAATGGCAAACCTACGATATCGTCTTCCACCGGCCGCGGTTCGGCAAGGACGGCAAGGTCGTGACGCCGGCCCGGATGACCGTCTTCCACAACGGCCTTCTGGTCCACGAATGTGCCCAGATCATGGGGCCGACGGCCCACAGCGAACGCAAGGGCTACACGGCGCACGCCGACAAGCTCCCCATCTCGCTCCAGGACCACAGCCATCCCGTTCGCTTCCGCAACATCTGGATCCGGAACCTCGAGTGATTCCGCCGGGGATATGAAAATGAAGAAACGCTTGATCCTCACCGCCTGTGTCCTCGGGCTTTGTGCCGTTTTCGCCCTCGCCGCCGTCTCTCCCGCCGGCGCGGGCCGGACGCCCCGGCCGGCCAGGAAGCAGAAGACCGCCCTGATCGTGTGGGGCG
>Ga0153915_10003567_pt1 | contig 14276 bp, 11 predicted proteins | sample Opewatmetagenome_2_FD_107003 | JGI IMG/M metagenome (GOLD analysis project Ga0153915, IMG submission 107003) | Freshwater wetland microbial communities from Ohio, USA - Open water 3 Core 3 Depth 3 metaG | ecosystem: Environmental > Aquatic > Freshwater > Wetlands | place: USA: Ohio, Lake Erie... | reverse complement strand
GTTGGAGTAAATGGTATCGAGGTAACCTCATAATTGAAAGCGGGTCTTACTTTTACAGTATCGTTAATCTCGGGCAAGTAGCTTTTTTTCCTGGCATCGACCAGTGAGGGTTTGTACGGATTATACAGGGTCACCTCTCTTTTAAGTTCAGTTTCTGTCTTCTTAACCTGGCCTCTTACAGGTAACAAAAAGATTAAAATCTGAAATATTATTAAAACGTATCTTTTTATCATATTACTTCTGTTTCAAAATTTTTAATCCTTGTAAGAATTAAACTCAGTCATAAAGTTTGAGAATAAAGGTGCCTCTAATTACTATCGTTGAGTGAATCCAGTTTTGCCCTCACTTCATCAAGGATGCCGTCATTATCTGTGGTATAATACTCTTTAAGACTCTGGAGAGTTGCCTTTGCCTGTAATGTATCTCCCTTTTTTATACTTATGTCAGCAAGGAGAAGAAACATTTTAGCCATCCAATATTGGTGAGGGGAATTCTGATTTATGAATTGTGTGACGACCTTTTCTGATTCATCCGTGTTGCCTTTCTTAAACAACAGCTCAGCAACCCGGTATTTCGATTCTGCACCCTGAATACTGACGACTTCAGTTGCCGTCTTCCTGAAATCCCTTAAGGCTTCGTCAAATTCATTGAGACTGTAATGAGCTTTAGCGCCTACAAATGTTGCCTCCCTTACCAATTCTTCGGGCATATTTGGTGATTTGTTAATCCTGTCTGCTGCCTGAATGCTTTTCTGGGCGTCTCCTTCCTGGTATGCTGATCTGAGCTGTCCCCTCAAAGCAATCAGTTTGTGTTCTGACTGCGAGGTGATTTTCTCAAGCTTATCATAATATTCAAGGGCAGTTGAATATTCCTCTTTGGTAAATAGTATTTCTGAAGCTGTAACCAGAGATTGTTCCATGAATTGATTGTTGGGAGTTTTAATCACTTCCCTGTAAAATGTTAGAGCTTCATCTTTATTTCCAGAGGAATTGAGGCATTCGGCAAGATAGAATTGTGCATTCAGCCTGAAGCTTCCGTACTGAAATTGATTCAAATAATTCCTGAATACTTCCATGGCTTTAATACAATTGCCTGAAATATAGAGATTCTCGCCTGAAGTATAAAGCAAAGAGTCTTTCTCAGCCATGTTTACATCGCCGTATCCAAGTGTTTTAACATAGGCAAAGTAACTTTCCACATCGTTCATCTCCACATAGGTATTCTTTAATCCTGTAAGGGCATATCTTGCCTCAGGGGTTGACTGGAAGTTTTCGATCACTTTCTTAAACTGCGCAACTGATTTTTCATTCTCTCCCTCGTTGTAATAAAGCAAGCCAAGCTGAACAATTGCTCTCGGTACAAACGGGCTCGACTGATAGTTTGCAACTATATTAATAAAATCAGCTTCACTGTGATTGAAGTCTTCCATTACAAAATATGCCCGGCCTCTTTCATATATTGCGCTGGGCACATATGAAGAGGACGGATATCTTGTTGTAAGAGAGGTAAGTATATCCACTTTGCCCTTTTGATTATTGATAAGTCCCAGACAGAAGCCCTTCTGGTAAATGGCATAATCTGTACCAGTTTTCCCATATGCTATAACTTGATCGTAGTAGTTTATTGCATTGGGATATTTTGTAGTAATAAAATAACAGTCGCCAATCCTGAGTTTCGTATCAACCTGTATCTCGGGATTGGAATTCGTTACACCCGTTTCAAAAGTCCTGAAACTGGTTAGTGCGTTATTATAATCTTTCAGGTTGAAATGTGTATAACCGAGATTGTAGCTTATCAGATTTGCTTCGGGCAGGCTCATTGCTCCCGGGATTCCCTTAAATAACTGATAATCGTCCCTTGCCTTGTCGTATTGTCCAAGCCGGTATTCAGCTTCACCACGCCAGTATATTGCTCTTGCCCTTATTTCCCTGTTATATTTTTCGTATTTAAGTGACTTGTCAAAGAAATCAATTGACTGTTCAACCTCCATATTCTTAAATAATTCCAGCCCCCGGAAAAAGGCAACTCTCTGGTAGGCTTCTTCCAGCCTGCTGTCTTTATTCCTTATTTTGTCAAGGGACGCAAGGGCGGCTTTGTAATTTTTTACCTCTGTGAATGTGGCAACCAGGTAATTATACGCTTCTTCGATCTTGTCTGACCCGGGATAAAGATCAATATACTCCTGAAAAGCAGAAATTGCCTCTCCAAATGGGGAAGATGTAGTTTCATATGTCAGTTTGGCAAAATTAAAAAGTGCTTCTTCCTTAAGCTTACTGTTAAAACTCAATTTTGAGGACTGTCCAAAAGCAAATTGGGCACGTTTCTTATCTCCCTTTTGAAGATAACAGTCTCCCAGTACAAACCATATATTCTGACTTAATTCGTCTGATCTTGCTCCCGTTTGAAGTAAAACCTTGATAGCCATATCGATTTTTCCGGTTTTGTAATAACAGTATCCGAGCTCGTACTTATCTTCCCTGTCGCTGGCTTTTGCACCTGCTGCATATTGTTCGAGATATGGCAGAGCTTCCTCATAGTTTCCTTTATTGTAATGTGCATCCCCAATGAATCTGTAAAGTTCTATCGTCCTGTCCTTGGGAGCTGATTTTATGAGGTCAGGAGAAATCTCAAGGATTCCATCATAGTCTTTATTAAGATACTTTATCTGTGCGATATAAAATGGAACTATCTGACCAAATGTCTCATCATCCTTGAGCCTCATGAATCCTTCAAGAGCTGTCTGATACATTTTTTGTTCGTAGGCTATATGGGAAAAATAATAAACAGCCGGTGCTGAATATTCGGTATCAATATCCTTTATTTCCGAAAACATAGTAATTGCTTTGGTCTTGTCGCCTTTCACATACAGGGAATAGCCATATCTGAACAGATATTCAGGGAGCTTATCTCTTTCAAGCTCCTGTCTGTTCACCATCTCATAATATGAGCATGCTTTCCTGTAGGTTTTATTCTGGTAAAAATAATCGCCAAGAACAAGTCGTGCCTCATTTATCCTGGGACTTTCGGGATGGGACGACAAATATAAGATCATTCTGTATTCAGAATCAGGATTGAATAGTTTCAGGGCTGAAAGCGCTGCATAGTATTCTGCTTCATCAATAGATATTTTATTTGTCTCGGTACCTTTTAGCAAATATGAATCAAACAGTTGGATTGCAGCCGAATATTTCTCTTTATTAAACAGATCCATTGCCCTGTTAAAATCTGATTCCAGGTCATTTCCCGAAAAAGCAATCTGGGAAAAGCCATTGAAAACAAAGGCAAAAAGGAAACTTGTAATCAATACCGATTTTTTTCTGTTCATAACTTATGTTTTTCGGCTGGATATTATTCAAAAATAAGTAACATAAGGCAAATTACTCTGTCAACAACCTATTAATAATAAGATAAATACAACGAAAATCGATTTTCTCAGTATTGGCAAAATTACAATTATTAAACGGCGGCTTCCGGTCTTTATTACTGATTTTATTAACATATAAATGTTATTTATCAATTCTTTCTTTATTTTGCATTGCAAATACCGGATAAATGCTGGAACCCCAGACCTCAGAAAAAATAATTGAGCTTACCGCCTGTAATATATGGCAACAGGATCATCTTGTACTTTTAGATGTTAATTTAGGTGTGAATAAGAGTGAATTTGTTTATCTTGTCGGAAAGGTAGGAAGCGGAAAAACAAGTCTGATAAAAACAATTAACGCACAATTACCACTGAAAGAAGGGACAGGCATTGTAGCAGGATTCAACCTGTCAGAAATAAAACCACGTGAAATTCCATATTTGCGCAGGAAACTTGGCATAGTATTTCAGGATTTCCAGTTGTTGATCGACAGATCGGTCAGCGATAACCTGGAATTCGTTCTTAGAGCTACAGGGTGGAAAGATCGCACGGAAATTGATAAAAGGATCAACGTGGTGCTTGAGAAAGTGGGGCTTAATCTGAAAGGATATAAAATGCCGCACCAGCTTTCGGGAGGAGAACAGCAACGTGTTGTAATCGGGAGGGCTCTGCTGAATGATCCGGATATAATACTGGCTGATGAACCTACCGGAAACCTCGATCCCGAAACCTCTGAAGGTATCATCAGGCTTCTTAAGGATATCAGCAGTACTGGCAGAGCAGTAATGGTGGCTACTCACAATTACACGATTATTAAAAAGTTCAATGCCAGGACTATTAAATGTGATAACGGGAAAATAGCAGAGATCAGGGATGATGAAGAGATAGAACTTGAAAAACTCTAAGATATCGAAATCCCTTTCTGGAAGCGGGCTGAGCGTTTAGTCTGCCTGTTCTTTCAGGGTAAATTCAAATACATCACGCCACTCGCGGTATTCGGGGGTATCCAAAAGTGTTGTATTATGCCAGATACTTATAAATAAGCCACCTACTTTTTTAGTCTGCGATATCATGTTGCCTATGGCTCTTTTTGCAGCATCCGCTTTCAATTTCTTATAGCCGGAAAGTGTTACATCCATCACCTGAAACGGGAAGATCCGCAAGCGGGTTATTCTATCTTCAGAAACGTCATAAAACGTGAATGGGCGGGCAATTCCTGCCCTAAAACCAGGTTCATCCTGGTATCCCATCGAAAAATCTTCAGTAATGCCGGCTGCTGAAAGATTCCTGTACGACTTTGGCATGACAATTTTTAAAAAGTGAAACCGGCTGCATATGATTTTCTTCCTAAGGATTGACTCCAATCTTCCCAGTTCGGTTCCAAGCACCGGTGACCCTGCTGATGCCTTGAAAGAGGGGTGAAGACCGACTTTGTACATCTCAGCTATCCGGGTTATCAGTCTTTTGTATTCCTCATTTTTCCAGGAAGGGTTTTTATCGTAATCTGATCGGTTGCCGACAGGTACAAAAAAATTTGTTTCAGAACCATTTTTATCAATGCTTTCCAGTATATAGTCGAAAACTTCATAGGGATCTTTTCCTCCCTTTGCGATGGTATCAAACCGTTGGGTTACCCGCCCTGTTTTGGAGGTCAGGTCGTGTATAAATCCTCCTATATTGCCGATAATTCCTTTGCCCAGGTAGGCATAAGGTTCGTCGAGATCAACTGTAAGAAGTGCTTTGTAACTATTCCGCTTAAAAGCAAGGGTCTGGTATTTCCTTACCAATGCTATTGCCAGTTCCCTGGTCCACAGGTCAATTACCGGGATTCCCAGAAATCCGTTGATGAAAGCCAGAGATCCGGAACCTTTAAATCTGCCGAATTCATCCGGCATGAAGTCAAGGTATTCCTCATAACGTGTAACGAGGTAGAATGAAGCAGCAAAAATGTCAAAGGGCAGATCACAATCAGGTGAAGTCTGAAAAAAGATCGGAAGGCTTTTCCATTCAGTTACCTTTATATCCTGTGCCCCGATACCTGTATCATGCAACAATGGAGTAGGACTTATCTTAAGTGATCCGGGAATACTGTCATCTGAATAATTAATGACAGGAAATTTGCCAAGTTTCCGTTTATCAGTTATTATTTCCCACGATAAACCAAGAATCTCATGCAATAATAAATCAGCAATATACCTCAGACGGGGCATATTGCCAGCAGCAAATATTTTAACAGGCTTCACCTCCATATATACAAATTTAAGCAATTAATCGGAGGCATAATGCTCCTTCAGCAAAAGCATAAAAAAGAGCATAGAATACAGCCAGGATGAGTGTTAGCTTTTGGCAGTTTTGGCTTCCCTTGAATTAAAATAGAACAGGATCAATGACACTGTTATGATTATCATTCCAGTAATTGTGAGCCATTCAGGATTTTCACCCGGTACAAGTATCCAGCTCAGTATTGCCCCGACAACCGGAATAATGAATTTCCAAAGATTCAGTTCAGAAACTTTGACGCCAGGTCGCTGAAGCAGTTTGAACCATAACGAAAATGCGAATGCCGACATAAAACTTAGCCAGATCAGGTCCAGCCAGTACAATGCAGGTCTGGGATCTTTAGGCAGTCCCTCTGCTGGGATTGAAAGCAGGAATATTATAAATCCGCCGGCCCCAAGTGATGCGGAACTGAGCACCAATGGATTCATACCCTTGCTTTTCAGTGAAACAACTACATTGCTTGTGGCTGTGGCGATATTCGCTCCAATGATCAATATTACCCCAAGGAATTCGATGGCAGTTCCGATTCTGAATGCCTGTCTTCCCGCGCTGATCAGGATCACACCAGAAATACCAAATATTATCGTAATAATCTTATTTTTCGTAAGTTTTTCTTCCTCATGCATCATGGCAGCTACGACAGCAGTTACCAGTGGCTGGGATCCGACTATTACGGCGCCAAGGGCACCGGGGACAAGATCTAATCCCAGGTAGAATAATGTATAATTCACCAGCGTTTGAAGAACCATGACCGTCAGTGTCACTTTCCAGTATTCCCTGATCATCCTTAAATATTCAGAAAGCTTCACAGTAAAAGGAAGGATCATTAGTCCTGATATCATAAATCTTATCCCGGCAAAATGCAAAGGAGTGTCATACTGAAGTCCTAGTTTAATGCCTGCATATGCCGTCGACCAAAGCAGACACGCAATAATAGCCCAAAAGATTGTATTACCCTTGCTGTTCAAAATGGAATAATCATGGCTCAAATATCATAAAAAAAACTATTTTCCCACTGTATTCCAGTCTGGAGGCTCAATGCCAAGAAGGTTTTTTATAAAAAAGTCACGGCGTTTCCTTTCTCCATAGATCCCTCCGCCGGTGTGCTTTGCACCAGGAAGAAATACATACTCAAACTCCTTGTTGGCTTTTACTAAAGCATTGACCACCTGCATAGTAGATGTTGGATCAACATTGTTGTCCATTTCGCCGTTAATCAGGAGAAGCTTGCCTTTCAGCTTCCAGGCGTTATCAACGTTTGAAGACAAGGCATACTCCTCACCCACTGGCCACCCCATCCATTGTTCATTCCACCACATTTTGTCCATCCTGTTGTCGTGACAACCGCAGGAAGCTACTGCTACTTTGTAAAACTCCGGGAAGAACAGGACAGCGCCAGCAGCATTCTGACCCCCTGCAGATGTTCCATAAATTCCCACCCTTTCCAGGTCCAAATAAGGATATTTTTTGGCGGCAGCCTGAATCCACAGGATCCTGTCGGGAAAACCTGCATCTTTCAGGTTCTTCCAGCACACATCGTGAAAAGCCTTTGAACGGTTTGATGTGCCCATACCATCAATCTTTACCACAATAAAACCAAGCTCTGCAAGCTGATGCATATTGGTGGCAACAGGCCGGAAGCTTTTAGGTACAAAATTGTCATGAGGACCCGCATAGATATCCTCAATTACAGGGTATTTCTTTGATGGATCAAAATCAATAGGTCTGATAATTATCCCCCAGATATCAGTAGTGCTGTCTCTTCCCTTTGCTGTAAATGTTTCAGGAAGCCGGATCCCCGTTTCCAGGAATTTTGTTATGTCAGCTTTTTCAATGACCATAAGCTGTGCGCCGTCATCAGCCCTCCTGAGAACGGTAACCGGTGGCGTATCAACTGTGGACCAGGTGTCTGTAAAGAGTTTCTTATCAGGAGAAAAACTTGCATCATGTGTCCCATCACCTTCAGTCAGACGAATCATTCCGGTACCGTCAAAATTTATCCTGTAATAATTTATGAAATACGGATCACCGGGTTCTATACCGCTTGCCTGAAAAACAATCTGCCTGTTTTTCTCATCAACGAAGGTAACATCCCTGACAACCCACTTTCCTTTAGTAATCTGATTTTTTACTTTTCCGGTTGATGAATCGTAGAGATAAAGATGATTCCACCCATCCCTTTCCGATGCCCATATGATTTCATCAGATTCCTCAGCATCGTACCTGTACTTCTTACCGCTGTAATCAATGAAAGTAGGTGAGGTTTCATTAATTATCACCTTAATTTCACCCGAAATAGCATCTACTTTAATAACCTGATACTGTTGGTGCCCTCGCTTATTGTATTCGAAGGTGAAATAATTGTTGTACTTGCTCCATGCGATATCATTGACAGAGTATTGGTTGGGAATTTGTGTATCATCCACAATGACATGCTTCTTTGATTCTATATCAAACAGCTGAGGATATTTCTGAGGCACAGCATCACCCGGTTTCTGATATTCATATGTATAATGCCTGGGTTGAAGCTGGTCATCAGGAGAAGATTCAATATAATAAATCATATGTTTTTCAGCAGGTCTTACCCGGCAGGTAACCAGTTTCCTTGAGTCAGGCGCCCATCTGATATATGATGAATAATACTCGCCAATGGCACCTTCAAAGCTCAGCTGATATTCCTTCCCGTCATCAGCCGATTTCACATAAACATTATAGTTCTTTATAAAAGCGGTCCATTTCTTATCCGGGGATTCTACAGGATTGTTTGTAAGCTCATCTCTGAAACCCCAGTCCCAGGTACTCTTTCTGCCACGGTCAGTAACTATATCCCTCTTAAGAATTTTGTAATCCCTGAGATTGCAGATCCAGTTATAGTTGTCATAGTTAAAGGCAAAGCTTCCCAGCTTGTCTGAAAAGACCAGGTTTTTTATCGGGAGCTTCCCGGGCTCAAATTTCTTGCTTGTGGCAGATCCTAATGCTTCAGCAAATTTAACCTGGTCAAATGCCTTCTTTTTTGTACGCTTTTCGGCGTCAACTATCATATATTCAGTGCCCTCAGGCGTATTATTTTCATACAGGAAGCTGCTTGTTTTTCCAATCCAGACCGGCTGAACGTTTCCATAATAAACTTTATCCGCGGTGATCTTTATCAGATCATCTGCTCGTTTATAGGTTTCAGGAGTAATCTGAGACCACATTGTCCGGGTTGAGCCCATGTAAAACAACACCAAGAAAATCAATTGTATAATAAGTCCTTTCATTTCTTTATAATTTGATTTTGGAATGAGCTTAAATTTAATCGAATTTGAGTTCCTGCCAGAGGCATTAAGAATTTAATTTAATAGATTTGTTATTATATCACAACTTATATTATGACAGTCGCTGAATACATTGCAGATCAATTGCTTAAAAATAACATCCGACATGTTTTCGGAATTCCCGGCGGGCCTTCGATCCCGTACCTCGAAGCATTCAGGTCAGCAGGTATCAACTTCATCCTTACATCCAATGAAGCTGCTGCCGGGATAATGGCTGATGTGTCTGCCAGACTGACAGGGATTACCGGCGTTTGCCATTCAACATATGGCCCTGGAGCGGCCAATATTGCCGCCGGAACGGGTGGAGCTTTTCTTGACAGGTCGCCTGTCATAGTTTTTACCAGTGAAATGAGTGATACACTGATCTCCAGAACAACTCAGATGAATATTGATCATCAAAAGCTTCTTAAACCAATAACAAAAGCCACTTTCAGGCTTACCTCAACCAACGTATCTGAAGTTCTTGGCACAACTTTCAGGATCTGCAGGGAAGAATATCCCGGACCTGTTCATATTGGCCTGCCTTCAGGGATCGCTAATACAGAAATTTATCCGCCATATGAAGACAATACGGTATCTGATGACAAAGTTATTGATAATGACATTAACAGAATAATCCAGATACTTAAGAAAGGGCGGAAGCCGTTAATCGCGGTCGGTCTTACATCTGCCAGACTGGCTATCGGCGCTGATCTGACTAAATTTCTTGAGGAAAATAAGATACCGGTAGTTCTGACTCCCATGGCTAAAGGCCTTCTTTCAGAAAACCATCCATGCTACGCAGGTATATTATCCCATGCATTGAGTGATTATCTGGAAGATATTTTTGACCGGACCGATCTTGTAATCGGCCTGGGTTATGATCCTGTTGAATATAACTATGAATCATGGATTCCGGATGTGCCATTGGTGCATTTTGATACAAAAAAAACTGACATGCCGCTATCACTAAATGTTGTACAATACTCTGGTCCGTCGTCCGAATGGTTCAGGTGCCTGGAAAATCTTGACGCCGGCTCACTGATTTTTGATACGTCAGTATTGGATACGATAAGGGATGAAATGGCATCGGTGTTTTTTGGTTTTACAGATCATTTTGGCCCTGTTACTGTACTTATGGTTCTTCAGGAGGAGTTGCCCGGAGATACTTTGGTTGCCGTGGACGTCGGATCTCACCTTCATCTGGCAGGTCAGTACTGGAAATGCAACGGTAAACAGAAGCTAATCATGACAAACGGCTGGTCCGGGATGGGTTTCGGACTTCCGGCTGCCCTGGCATGTCAGCTGGTAAATCCCAGGTCAACAGTAGTTTGTGTTACCGGAGATGGAGGCTTCCTCATGATGGCCGGTGAAATAATAACAGCCAGGCGATATAACCTTCCTGTAATTACTATTGTGCTTTCGGATGGCGAACTCAACCTGATCAGGCTAAAGCAATCGTGGCAGAATATAGCACCATACGGTACAGAATTATATACCGGTGACTTATTTGATTCGGATAGATTCTTTGGTGTAAGGGTTCTTACAGTTGACTCAGAAGAAAGAATGAGAACAGCCATAACCACTGCACTTTCACTGAATGAACCAGTTATAATAAATGCCCGTATTGATCCGGATGATTACAGCTGGCTGGTAGTCAGGCAGCAGCCTTAGTCTGCTATTTATTTTTTGGGTTTTGCCTCCCTGGTTGTTTTTTTCTCTTTTGTCTTGGGTGTTTTTTGTTCCTCTTTCAGCTTCGGGGTCTTCAACTCTTTTGTTCCAGCTTCTTCTTTTGATGGTTTCGCTTCCTTTACCGGTACCTGTTTTTTGGCTGGTTTTGCTACTTTTTCAGGTTTTGTCTCCTTAACAGCTTTTGTTTCAGCAGCAGCGTTGGTTTTCTTCGCCTCCTTTACTTGTTTTTCTTCTTTGGATGCTTTGGCAGGCTTAACCTCCTTTCCCTTCTTAACAGACTTTACTTCTTTAACTTCCTTTGCCTCTTTAGAAGGCTTGACCTCTTTAATTTCCTTTGGTTCCTTTACAGGTTTGACCTCCTTAACTTCCTTAATTTCTTTTACAGGCTTAATTTCTTTAACCTCTTTCACTTCGACGGCTTCTTTGACTTCGGGAACCTCTTTCTTTTCTTTCAGAGGTTTTTTATCTTTCAATTCCTTTTCTTTTACGACAGTTACCTTCTTTATTTCAGGTTTATCAACTTTTTTTCTGCGGCGCCTGACGCCATAAGTTCCAAGAATTATTTTACCTCTTCTGGTTTTTTTATCACCTTTTCCCATAATGATTGGTTTAAATGATTTTGTGATCCAATTGAATCGGGCAAATTTAATAATATTCTTTATTTTTAATCAATTTTTTATCCCTTCATTAAACAAAAAGAAACCCGACCAAAGTATAATACAAGTTATAACGGAAACAAGTAATATTAAAATTGAAGATCGAAATTGAAGATCGAAATGAGAAGGAAAGACAGGGAAATAACTGGAATCGACGAGATTGAAGAGATTATTTCACGTGCTGATGTGTGCAGAATAGCATTGACAGATAAAAATATGCCCTATATTGTACCAATGAATTTTGGTTATTCCGGAGGGGATGACAAAAGACTCTGGTTTCATTGTGCTGCAAAGGGTAAAAAACTGTACATGATCAGAAGGAATAACTACGTTTGTTTTGAAGTGGATATAGACCATCATATTATCATTGGAGAAAAAGCCTGTGATTTTGGCATGAATTACAGGTCAGTTATCGGATGGGGGAGAATTGAAATCGTCACAGATGTTGCTGAAAAACAGCTAGGACTGGATTGCATTATGTCCCACTATTCCGGTAATAAGAAAAATTCGTATAATAAAGAGTCTTTGGAGAAGATGCTGGTGCTAAGACTTGATATTCAGGTAATGACCGGGAAGAAATGCCTGCCGCTCAGCCAATGATACTGGTACCTTCAGCTATAAAAACTGTTATCCCAAAAACATTAATTTCAAGAACAATTTCAGGTATTTTTGGTTATTCTGTTTAATACAGCATTAACGTTAATGGCACTTGAATTCCAAACTGGTATCCCTGAGCAGCTGTTTACAAAAAGCTACTAAATTCCAATATATTATGATCTTTTATTTTCAGATATCAAAAATTAATATGAACTTTGTTTGTTTTATTTACTTTAACTATTGAATTATGAACATTTATGCAGGAAGTCTTCATTTTAAAATGAGTGAAGCAGAATTAAGAGAAGTCTTTGAAGAGTATGGCGAAGTAACATCCGCAAAAATCATTATTGACAAATACTCTGGGAAAAGCAAAGGATTCGGTTTCGTTGAGATGCCTAACGAAGCTGAAGCAAAGAAGGCCATTGAAGAACTCAATGGTGCTGAAATTCAGGGCAGAAAAATTATTGTGAACGAATCTATTGAAAGAACCGACAGACGAAGTAATTTCAGGGGTGGAGATAATGACCGCAGAGGCGGTGGAGGAAACAGAAGGGAAAATTACAGATAGAAAACAAAAAACACAAGAATTATGAAAGGTACTGTTAAATGGTATGACAGGGTAAAGGGCTACGGATTCATTCAAACGGAGGACCAGAAGGATATCTTCATCCACCGTTCAGGACTGGAAGTGCCCCAAACCGGACTTGAGACAGGCCAGGCTGTTGAGTTTGAAATCGAGATGAGAGAGAAAGGACCTGTTGCTATCAAGGTTAGGAAAATAGAATGATTTTTGCTCGAATCAATATTAAAAGAGGCTGCACCAAAGTGCAGCCTCTTTTTTAAAGCCCCTAACCCCCTAAAGGGGGCTTTAATCTCCTTTAGGGGATGCAGGGGTATTTATGATCAAACAAGTTTCCAGGGACTCCTGTACTCATATTGCAGGCGTTTTGTTGCTTCACCGTCTGTGTCATTAACAAATGTTTCTGTCTGAGGATTCCATTTGATTGTCCTCTTAAGATCACAGGCTATGTTTCCAAGATTGCAGACCGTAGCACTGCTGTGACCTATATCAACAGAAGCAACAGGATCCTGACGCGATTTAACGCACTCAATGAAATTGATCTGGTGAGGAATTCTGGTTTCATAGGGTCCTTCTTCAGTCGCTGCAGCTGATGCAGGGGGATTGAATTTGGGATCGGAAGCATTGAAATACCCGCGGGCAACTTCGATCCATCCGTTTTCTCCCCAGAATTTAACTCCCTTTGTCAGCTTGTCATCAAAAGGCTCTGATGTCATAACCACACCGTTTGCATATTTCCAGGTAATAAACTCTGTTCCGTCGCCAATCGGAGAAATTTCAACCGGACCGCTCTTATCCATGCCAAGTCCCCACTGGGCAATATCAAACATATGAGCTCCCCAGTCGGTAGTGAAGCCGCCGCCCATCTCTTTATACCAGCGCCATGCACCCCATATCTCTTCATCCTTTTCGGGATCGAGTGAAATAGGAGGATCAAGCTGGTTATTAAAATGAATTTTTGCAGTAAGTGGCCCAAGCCAGAGGTCCCAGTTCAAATCGGCCGGTATCGGTTCTTCCGGAAGGTTATAAGGTGTCGGTGGTGCTCCGACATAAGCATTGACTTTTGAAATCTTACCGAGAGCTCCGGTCTGAACCAGATTCACGGCATGCTGGAAACCTGCATCTGAGCGCTGCTGGCTGCCAACTGCAAGTACCCTGTTGGTTTCTCGTACTACCTTCTTAAGCTCCTGGCCTTCCTTAATAGTGAATGTCATTGGTTTCTCAAGATAAACATCCTTGCCAGCATTGCAGGCAGCTATTGCTATCATTGCATGACTATGGTCAGGGACAGCAATTACGACAGCATCAATATCCTTCCTTGCAAGAAGATCCTGGTACTTTTCATAAGTATCAACTTTGGCTTCTTTACCGGCTTTAGTGTAAAAAGCGGCAACCCTCTTTTCAAAACGTTTACGTTTTATCCCATAAACATCGCATCCGGCAAGCACTGTAACACCCGGTACCTGAAGGAATCCGTTGAGAAGAAACATAGATTGCTGCCCCATTCCGATAAATCCCAATCTGATCTCGCCATTAGGTCCCCCTGTAACCGGAGATGTAGCAGCGGATTTGGCTTTACCTTTACAGGAACTTGCAAGGCCCGGAATCACGGCCATTCCAGCCATTCCAAGAGCTGCTGAACCAAGGAAACGACGCCTTGACCATAATTTCTTTTGATCTTTCATAAGTCAGTTTTTGATTGTTGGTTTAAGTAATATTTTGGATTAACTAATCTATTCTACAATGACTAAGATTAGAAAGGTATAAAAATATACTTTTTTTAATTCACAATTAAACAGTAAAATAAAATC
>Ga0153915_10003566_pt1 | contig 14276 bp, 11 predicted proteins | sample Opewatmetagenome_2_FD_107003 | JGI IMG/M metagenome (GOLD analysis project Ga0153915, IMG submission 107003) | Freshwater wetland microbial communities from Ohio, USA - Open water 3 Core 3 Depth 3 metaG | ecosystem: Environmental > Aquatic > Freshwater > Wetlands | place: USA: Ohio, Lake Erie... | reverse complement strand
GCTTTAATGGAAAAATTCTGCGTTTTCCAAGCGCGCCCTCTTTTCTTTAATTTATAGAAAATGTATATTGCAAAAAGTTTCTATGGTGTTTCTCAAAAGAGAGTTTTCTTATTGTCGCTTAAGCGGGGGAAAAGAAAACTCTCTTTAATCCCTTTAACATAGAAAAAGATTTATGTCCTGATATTTTACTGTCCGCTCCGTACCTTTTCCGTAAAACACTTTAACCCTGTCAACAGCTTATTCTTTTGGAAATGCAAATTTTTCAAAAAACCTCATATTCTTTTTCTGTCACTAAATAATATTTGGCATCACAAAAAAAGGAGGCCAGCAAAATAAATTTTCCCATTTACAGTTAAGCCGTTAATAAACGGCATAATTATTTTATTTTATAAACACAAGGAGGAGAGAAAATGCGTTTATGTTCATTTAACGTGCAAAACTTTTTTAACCGCGCTGTTGCGCTGAATCAGGAAGACCTGTCTATCACTAAAAAAGCGCTTAGTCTTTTTAAGGAATTTAATGAGATTATCCAAAAGCCTGTTTATAGCAAGGCGGACAAGAAAAAGCTGTTAAAGTGTATCGAAGAACTAAATCTTAACAGCAAAGGCGAATCTAAATATTTTATTTTGCGCAAAACCCGCGGACAATTGATAAAAAAGCCAAAAAACAAACCGCCTGAAATTGTAGCGGCCGGACGGGATTCGTGGATTGGCTGGCTTGAACTTAAAACCGGGCCGGTTAATGAAATTGCAACTCATATGACTGCAAAGGTAATTAAAGATGTAAATGCAGATATACTTTCCATAATTGAAATTGAAAATAGAGTTGCCTTGAAAAACTTCAACTCTCAATACTTAAAACCAAATAATTCGGACTACTCCCACATCATGTTAATTGACGGAAACGATGACAGAGGCATTGATGTTGGAATTATGACAAAAGCCGATTTATCTATCGAATCAATTATAAGCCATGTTGATGAAAAAACGAACGGTGAGTTTCTTTTTAGCAGAGATTGTCCCGAATATCAAGTCAGGATTAATGACAATGCAAGCATTTTAATATTAGTAAATCATTTAAAAAGTAAGATGGGCGACCCTGAAACTTCAGATGCTAAAAGAAAAAGCCAGGCAAAGAGAGTAAGAGAAATTTACGAATTACGGAAATCTCAGGGACATAAATTTATTGCAATTATGGGAGACTTTAATGACATTCCTAAAAGCGATCCATTGAGTCCTCTTTTTAAGGACGGCTCTGATTTGAAGGATATATCTTCACATCCGAAATTTGACGATGGCGGAAGGCCGGGCACTATAGGAAACTGTGAGGAAAAGGATAAATTCGATTACATTCTTCTTTCACCTGCGTTGTTCGATAAAGTTACAGCCGGCGGCATTCTGAGAAAAGGAATTTGGAGCAGAGGAAGGAACCAAAAACCTCACTTTCCTCATTATGACGAAATAACCAAACCGGAACATGCCGCTTCGGATCATGCGGCAATCTGGGCGGATATTGATATAGAGTAAATTATATATTCCCTCGGGCAGTTTCAAAAATAACCTGCAAACAGCGCGCTTTGATTTGAGTTATCAACCTTGTTTTTGGAACTGCCTGATTAGTGTCTGCGCTTTATTTTATTGCCTTCTTCCCTTCAAACCCTTTTACAACAACATAGGCAACAAGGGCAAAAAGGAAGAACACAAGGAGCATCCATGCAACCCCCTGAAGCGAGCTTATTATTGTTTTGTACATTTCCATAAACCACCTGTCGGAATTAAGCTGAACAATATATCCTTTCTCGTCGGGAGTAATATATCTTTCCATTTCCCAAACGCGCACTCCGCCTGAAATACCGACCACATAAATTGCATACAGAATATACCGTTTCCATACCGGGGCAAGTTCTTCCGATACAAGCCGGGTTAATACCTTATTAATGGGTTTTGCAAACAGGACAGCGGTAACAAATGACGCTCCCGCTGCAATTATAAATGTTACCAACAGCAAAAGAGCAAACATAAACAACCTCCTTTTGAATACAATAATATATTCTTTCGAAGGAACATACTATATTTTCCTGTCCGGCACAACCCCCTCCCGGCGGGAAGTAAAAAAAAAAGGCCAACCAAACCGGTTGACCTTTCTTCTTTCTAATTTTATGGTATTATATGATTAATATTCAGCGGGAAGTTTCTTCATCTGGTCATAAGTAAATACCGGGCCGTCTTTGCATACGTAAACATTGCCTACATTGCATCTTCCACATTTGCCGAGCCCGCATTTCATTCTGTTTTCGAGAGTGGTAATAATATTTTCATCTTTAAAGCCGAGTTTATTAAGAACCGGAAGAGTATATTTAATCATAACCGGAGGGCCGCAAATAATTGCAACGGAATTTTCTGCTTTTGGAGCGGTTTTTTCAACTATTGCAGGAACAAACCCGATTTCCCCTTTCCAGTTTTCATCTTCTCCGCCGGGATCGACTGTAACAACGGTTTTTACCCCCGGCATATTTTTCCATTCTTCAAGCTCGCGCTTGTAAACAAGGTCGGCAACGGAGCGGGCGCCGTAAACAATAGTAACATCTTTGAACTGGTCTCTTAAATCGAGCACATTCCAAATAACGCAGCGGACAGGCGCAAGGCCAATGCCGCCCGCAATAAACACAACATTTTTCCCTTTCATTTCTTCAACAGGAAAATTGTTTCCGTAAGGGCCTCGGAATCCTATTGTATCCCCGATGCTTATTCTTCTTAAAGCTGTTGTAACTTTGCCAACTTGTTTAAAGGAACACTCAATATAATCTTTGCGCGTTGGAGCGCTTGCAATACAGAATGTGCTTTCCCCTTCGCCGAATACAGAGTATTCACCGAACTGCCCCGCCTTGAAATCAAAGCTTTTTGCAATTTCCGGGTCTTTAAACCGGAGTTTGAATGTCTTTGTATCGGCAGTCTCATCAATAATTTCAATAACTTCCATTAATTCAGGTTTGTAAATATTCATAAGTTCCTCAAACTTGATTAGCAACCAAATTTATTTCCCCCGCTACTTGTGCAATATCAATTTGAACGGGGCAGCCGCGCGAACATCTTCCGCATCCGGTGCATAATATTTCGTCGAATTTATCAGTATAATATTTGAATTTATGAGCAATACGCTGGCGGTACCGTTTGTTCTGGTTCTCGCGCGGATTGTGCCCGGAGCTGTGAAGCGTGAACAAACCGAACTGGCAAGCATCCCAGTTTTTCATTCTTCTTCCGCATTCATAACTGCATTCTTCGTCAACAATATCGAAACAATGGCAAACCGGGCATGCAAAAGCGCATTGTCCGCATCCGACGCATGTTGAACCGATGTTATCGAATAATTTATGCTCGAAATTATTTCCTATCCATTCTCTTACTTTTGAAGGTTCAAATTTCTTATCGGGACCTTTTATTTTCGCCAGCGCTTCCTGCGATTTTGCCGGATTGCCGTCGCTAAGATATTTTAAGTAAGGTTGTATAAATTCTTTTCCTTTTCCGGTTACAATCTTCAGCGCATAAGTGTTTTCATCAAGCGGAATAAGAAAAAGATCGGAACCTTTTTCTGAAGCGGGGTCTATATTAACCGTTGTACAGAAACAGAATTCATCTTTGTAATTGCAGGCTGTTCCTATAACAATCGTCCTCTCCGCCTTTTCATTGAAAAATTCATCTTTATAATCCCAGTTGAACACTTTGCTCATAATTTCAACCGACCGTGAATCGCATGGTTTAGCGCCGAGAAAAACTATTTTACCGGGCTGTGCGTTTTTTTCAATCAGGTCATAATCCTCTTTTTTGCTTTTGAAATAAAACACAGGTTCCGTTTTGGGAAAAACAAATTCTTTATAGGAGATATTGGAGGGAATCTCTTTATGGTTTATTTTAATTTCATCCGGGTTTTCAATTCTTTTCCAGCCTGTACCGTTCTTATCTTCGCAGATAACCATACAGCCGGTTTTAATCAGGTCCCCCGTTAACGAAACAAGATTGCTATAGCTTATAATTTTCTCTTCCATGCCTGCACCATTATTTAATGAAGTCTTCTCTGTCGGCGTTATTGTAATTGCCGACGAGCGTAGGGTTATCGAGAGCAATTCCCGCAGTATAATCAAATTCTTTTTTAGCGACCATTCCCATTTTTCTGTTCAATAACGAGAGAGGAATCTGGGCCGGGCATGCTCTTTCACATTCGTTGCAACCGATGCATCTTCCGCTTAAATGGAACGCGCGGATAATATTCCAAGCAAAATTGCCTCTTGTATGCGCGCTGCTTTCAATCCATCTCGGCATCGATTTATCGGCGATGCATTTTTCGCAGTAGCACATCGGGCAGGTCTGCCGGCAAGCATAACATTTAACGCATTTTTCAAATTCCGCTTCCCAGAACGCCCATTTTTCTTCCGATGTCATTGCATCGAATTTTTCAATCATTTTAAGATGATCATCCTCCTGTTTCGGCATTTCATCAATTGTACCGAGAAGAGTATGATAAAGATGCGGAGTTCTTACTGTGCAGTGAATGCATTTAACCGCCAATGTATCTTTTCCGAAATCGGCGGCGGCTCCATTGCAGTTCATCCCGATTATATATATATCATCTTTGTTTATCTGATTTTCCTGAACAAGCTGAACAATAGCTTTAACATCGCATCCTTTGGCTACAATTCCAACGGTTCCTTTTCCTTTATATTCTTTGCGCGTTAAATAAACTGCAAGATTATTGACGCAGTGTTTATTGAATACAAACTTATCGGTATCTTCGGGAGTTCTTGCAATAAACGGTTTTGTGCGGCCGGGAGTCGTCCCTTCGGCGTACCCGATTATAACCTTAACCGTTCCGTTTTGCAATAAATCTTTGCTTAACTGTCTGAGTTCATTCATCTAAAACAAACTCCTTATTAATTTTCTGATATTGTTGGAATGGACCTTTTGCTTTTACTGTTTCAATAACATTTGAAACAACGTCAACAAATTTTTTCCCTTCGGAAGCCGAAACCCACGAGAAAAACAAACGGGACGAATCGATTCCCATATAATTAAGAAGCTCGGTAAAAAGGACCCATCTTCTTCTTGCATGGAAATTCCCTGTATTGTAATGGCAGTCCCCCGGATGGCATCCGGAAATTAAAACGCCGTCGGCTCCTTTTTCAAAAGCTTTGATTATAAACACCGGGTCAATTCTTCCGGTGCATGGAACGCGTATCATTTTAATGTTTGGCTTGTACTTCAAACGGGAAGTCCCCGCCAGATCGGCCCCGGTGTATGTGCACCAGTTGCAGACAAAAGCGGTTATCTTAGGTTCAAAAGTTTTTTCTTCCATTTTCTTTTCCGTTTTTGATTAACCTCTTCAGTATTTGTTTGCCTGAGAGGCATATTTATTTTTATCCGAGAGCATTAATCTGCGCGTAAATCTGCTCGTCGTTAAATCCAATCAACTCAACCGATTTTGACGGACATACGGCGTTGCACGTGCCGCATCCCTGGCATAAACCGGAATTTACATAGGCAATTATTTTAACAATATTTCCCTGCCTGTCTTTTATTTCTTTTCTTTCAATTGCATTGTAAGGACATACTTTCTGGCAATAGAAACACCCCGCGCATATGGTTTCATTAACTTTTGCAACGGTAGGTTCTCTTTCAAGATAATCGGCTCCGAAGAGTACAAGCGATTTTGAAGCCGCCGCCGACGCCATTGCAACCGATTCGGGAATATCTTTAGGAGCCTGGCATGCGCCCGCAAGAAAAACTCCCGCAGTGCTTACTTCAACCGGCCTTAATTTAGGATGAACTTCGTTGTAGAATCCGTATTTATCGTAAGACATGCCGATTGTCTGTGCAAGTTTAACGGCTTCCGGCTGAGCAATCATTGCTGTTGCAAGAACCACCATATCGGCGTCAATCGTTACAGGCATTCCTGCAAGAGTATCTTCCCCTTTAACAATATATTTTCCGTTTTCCTCGTAAATTCTCGAAACGCGTCCGCGTATATATTTTACACCGTCTTCTTCAATTGCGCGGCGCACAAATTCATCGTATCCTTTTCCTCCGGAACGTATATCCATATAAAACACATATGCTTCGCCGTCGTGTACTTTGTGTTTATAGAGCATTGCATGCTTTGCCGTGTACATGCAGCATATTTTACTGCAGTATGAGAATCCTTTCGATTCATCCCTAGAACCGACGCATTGAACAAATACAATTTTCTTCGGAACTTTGCTGTCTGATGGCCTTAAAATTTCGCCGCTTGTGGGGCCCGAAGCCGATGCAATTCTTTCAAACTGCAGGCCGTCAACAACGTCTTTATATTTTCCGTATCCGTATTCGCCGTATCCTTTTATTTCGCTTGATTCCGGTTTTTTATCAATTGTATATAACTTATATCCTGTGGCAACTACAATAGCGCCGATGTCTTCGGTAATTATTGTGTCTTCCTGATCGAATTTTATTGCTTCGCGTCCGCATACTTTAACGCACATCTGGCATTTGCCGGTCTGATAATATGTGCAAATGCTTCTGTCTATTACCGGAATATTAGGAACCGCCTGAGGGAAGGGGACATAAACCGCCGAACGGTATGCAAGCCCTTCTTCAAATTCATTGAATGCTTTTTTCTTTATAGGGCATTTCTGCATGCAGAGACCGCAGCCTGTGCATTTCGATTCATCTATTGAACGGGCTTTTTTACGGATTGTTACCTTGAAATTTCCGATAAAGCCTTCAACATTTTCAACTTCGGAATAAGTAAGGAGTTTAATTTTCGGATGCTGATAAACCTCGACCATTCGGGGAGTTAAAATACACTGCGAACAGTCAAGCGTAGGGAATGTTTCCGAAAGCTGAGACATATGCCCGCCTATTGAAGGTTCTTTTTCAACAAGCACAACATCAAAGCCTGCATTGGCAATATCAAGCGAAGCCTGAATACCTGAAATTCCCCCCCCTATTACCAAAGCTTTTTTTGTAACCGGAACAAGAATTGGGGAAAGAGGAGCATTTTTCTTAACTCTTTCAACTGAAATTCTTACAAGGTCTATCGCCTTTTTTGTTCCTTCAACAATATCTTCGTGCACCCAAGAACAATGCTCGCGCAGGTTCGCCATATCGAAAAGATAAGGATTTACCCCTGCATCGGCGCAGGCTTTACGGAATGTTTTTTCGTGCATATGGGGGGAACAGGAACCCACAACAACCGCATCAAGTTTATGTTCCTTGATGGCGTTTTTAATCAGGTTCTGTCCGGGATCGGAACACATATATTTATAATCTATAGAACAAACAACTCCGGGGAATCTTCCTGCCGCTTCGGCAACCGCCGCGCAGTCAACGGTTCTTCCAATGTTTTCACCGCAATAACAAATAAACACGCCAATCTTCATCTTTTACCCCTTTATTTCGGCTTTTTCTAATAAAGATTTTGTATCAACAAAATGAAGGTTCAAACCGAGTTCTTTCGGTTTCAAACCAAGCGCAAGCCCTATGAATTCAGATAAATATAAAATAGGAATATCGCCATGCGCCGGATATTCTTTTTTAATTGCCTTCTGGCGCATATCAAGATTTGAATGGCACATCGGGCAGGCAACAATTATTACATCCGCGCCGTGAAGCTTTGCATCATCTATAATTTTCTTTGAAAGATCGACAACAATTTCCATGTGGGCAATTGAATGAGCGCCGCCGCAGCATTCAAGTTTATAGTTCCAGTCAACCGGCTGAGCTCCTGCTGCTTTAATTAATTCTTCCATCGATTCAGGCTGTTCGGCGTCGTCGAATCCGGTTATTTTAAACGGGCGCACAAGAAGGCATCCGTAATAGCATGCCGCTTTTATTCCCTTCAAATCGGCTTTAACATTTGCCGCTATTTTTTCTTTCCCTACTTTCTGGAAAAGCTCTATAATATTAATAACGCTTAAATCGTATGGAATGCTTTCTCCCATCAAGTCCGATACCTGTCTTTCAATTTCTGGTTTCGTCTTTAATTCGTGAGCGGCAACCATCATTCTGTTATAGCATGCAGCGCACGGAGCGGCAAGCTCTTTAAGTTTCTGATGTTTTGCAATTATTAAATTTCTGGCAGGCAGCGCCACTGAGAGAAGATGATTGGTTGCGTGAGCGCTTGTTGCGCCGCAGCAAGACCAGTCTTTCAATTCTTCCAATTCGACATCAAGAAGGCTTGCAACCTTCCTTAACGACATATCATATTCTTTACCCGTTCCGGTTAAAGAACAACCCGGATAGTAACCTACTTTCAAGTTTGTTACCCCTTAATCTATTTTATCAAATATTTCCTTAATTTGCTGTTTGTCCTCAACTTCGTGAGGTATCAAACCTATTTTTCCTTTGATAAACATCTCGGGGGCAACATCCACATCCTGCATAAGATTCATGGTTCTTAATTTATATTCGCGGACAAGCCCGAATTCAAACGCTTTACCATGTTTCTTTATTTGATTTAAAAATGCCTTATGGAATTCCATTGTATCTGCTTCAGGAATCTTTATTCTTTCCTGAATTGCTATTTCGCGCAGCGCATCCATAAATTTAGCAAGATCAAAATTCTGCGGGCATCGGGTGCTGCATGTTAAGCATCCTGCGCATAACCAAGGAGTTTTCGAATGCAATGCTTTCTCTTCAAACCCAAGCTGCACATAACGCACAACCTGATTAGGAGAGTCATCCATATAATCTCTTACCGGGCATCCTGCGGAACATTTTCCGCATTGATAACATTCCTGTGGCGTCTGCGTGGTCAGTTTCTCTATCTTGGCCGAGAGTGTGTTTACTTCACTGTGTGTATGGCTCATATCTATTTCCCCGAAAAAAGAAAAATAATACATTGATAACTTATTATTTCCTTAAATAACTTCCAAATAAATTCTAGACTGAAAAGTCCAAATTTTTATTTTATTCTAATTATTTTCAAATTCTAATAAAAGTTGCACCTCATTTTTCCCGACTTTAGTAATATCCCCTTTAAACACCCCCCTGTGTCTTGTTTTTTATTTTATCAGGGAATTTGCTTCTTAATTTATAGAATACTTCTGTGGGAAGCTGCAATCGAAGAAGACAGCGAGGTCTTTTTTGCGGCTCATTACAAGTTCAACTTGAGGGAAATTTTACACCATTCGGTTTTTTATTTATATCAATATTAATCTTTAGCCGGGTTTGTTTGCAATTTTCCCCATATAACGGATGCTATATTGCTAATTTACGATAAATACGCTTTTTTTATCTTCGCATTCTGTGTTTCCATTATAAATTTTGCATAATTTTCTTAATATATTTTTTCTTTTCATATTTTATTACTAAAAAGACATTTTGTATGTACGCTTACAGAAATCCGAAATTACGTTTTGCCGCGAAGCTGATAGACAAAACAGGCAAAATATTCTTTAAAGAGAAACAATCTGCAGGACATAATCCCCGGCGTATCCTGATTATTAAAACAGATCACCTTGGGGACTGTTATTTAATGACCCCCCTGTTTTCATATCTTAAAAAACAATATCCCGGGGCGCTTATAGACATTGCCTGCCTTGAATCAAGCATTCCGGTCTTCGAAAACAATCCATATATAAACAAAGTAATCCCATATAACAAAAGAGGCGCTTCGCGCCCCCCATTTAATAGCGCTTCCAGTTCCGGTTTATTGAAGTTTACAGCATATATAAGAAAAAACAAGTACAATCTATTCATAGATCCGCGGGGCGATTTGATTTCTGCCATAATCGGTTTCTTTTCAGGAATACCGCTCCGCATCGGATTTGAGGAAGAGGAAGCCGGTGGATTCTTATATAATATCCGTTTAAGTTACAACCGGTTACAGCATGAAACAAAAAAATATGCCGTATTGCTTGATGCGCTTGGAATTGAAGTAAAAGAATGGCAGCCGGCGTTGTTCCCATCCGAGAACGAAAAGAGAACAATTGATGATAAATTATGCGGAATAAAAAGGCCGTTCGCGGTTATACACCCGGGAGCCGGGCTTCCTTATAAGATGTGGCCTGTTGAAAGATGGGCTTCCGCCGCGGAATATTTTCCCGGCAGAAATTACTCAGTTGTCTTTTCAGGCGCTTCAACTGATAAAGAAATTGTTAACAGGATAATTTCGCTTATGCCATGCAAGGAGAATCTATACAATTGTGCCGGGCAGTTTTCATTAAGGGAAACTTATTACTTTATTTCTCAATCTTCTTTTTTTGCAGGAAATGATTCTGCGCTAGGGCATTTTGCCGGAGCTCTCGGCATCCCGGCTTTAATTCTTATGAACAACGCCGTCGATTCAAACAGATGGAAACCGGCTGGGCAGAAAGTGAAAGTTATATCGGGAAAAAACGGAAGCCATAATTGCCTTCTCGATAATTGCGCTTATCCATGCCCCAACATGGAAAATATTGCCGTAAGCAATGTAATAGATGGATTTGCTTCTTTGATGTGATTTTTTAGGATGCGCTGATTTTAAACAGGATAAATATAATTTCTATTTCCCCGTCTGAGGTTCTTCCGTTTTTATTTTTAAAAGACAAAACGGATCAATCCTTTTGTTATAAATCTGCGCGCCGAAGTGAAGATGCGCCCCTGATGTTCTTCCGGTGCTTCCAACTTCTCCAATGACATCCCCTTTGGATACCTTGTCCCCCCGTTTTACATTCAGCTTGCTGAGATGCAGATAACTTGTAATCAGTCCAAATCCGTGATCTATCATTATAAATGTGCCGTTATAATAAAAATTTTCCCTTGCAACAAGCACAACGCCCTCACCTGCGGCTTTAACGGGAGTCCCTTCATCGGCGGAGTAATCAACTCCGTTGTGCGGGTTTTTCTTTTTTCCATTCAAGACTCTTAAGCTTCCGAAAACGCCTGAAATATCAACGCTGTCAACCGGGGTAATAAATCCGTTCTTGAAATAAGCGTTTCCGCCTGATAAGGGTTTTTTCTTTTCGGCGCTGATAATTTTTGTTTCTCTTGCAATTCTTATTCTTTCCTTTTTACCGGGCGTAACCATCTTCTTTTCGAAACCGTTTATAGCCTGAATCTTATATTCGCGGGGGGTAATTTCATATTCAATTGTTTCGGTTTTTTTATCTTTGAAAGTAACTTTAAGCGTATAAGTCCCAGCTGCATCTCTATCAAATCCGAATACGAAAAAACCGTCTTTGCTGAAACTTAACTTTTTCTTGTCGAATAAAACTGATTTGATATTATCCGCTCTGCCTATAAGGACCCCTCCGGCGGATGCTTCCCCGATTATGCTTGTACGGTACTGAGAAAAAAGAAAATTACTAATAAAAAGAAAAAGGATTAAGAAGGATTTGTTCATAGAGACTAATCCGTTTAAAATGCCCAGAATGCAGAGAGTTCTATCGACATAAAACGGTAGCTTGATTTATCGCGCGAAGTGCTTGCAAGAGTAAACTTGCCCTGGAATTTAAGTTTTTCATCGGGCTGATATTTCCCTTCAAGCGAGCCGAGAAGATTCATTAAGCTGCCATAAGGTATATATCCTATTTTACCCGTTGCTTTAACTTCCCATTCTTTTGTTTTTTCAATTCCAATTTTAAAATAAAGACTGTGCGATTCAAAATTTGTAGGAGAATAGTAATTATCTACTTTATACCTATAATTCGAATACATATATTCATACCCGGCGGTAATGTAATCATAAAATGTTTTTCCGAGCCTTAGCTGCAAATCATTGCCCGCGTTTCCGTCATCGACATTTATATAAGTATAATACCCTGAAAATTCCAGTCCGCTTGGGGCATAATATTCCCAGTCTCCTTTAATCATCTGCGCATAATATCTCTGGTCTATCAGGTAAGGAGAGTAGAGCAAAAGCACTGCGTCGGTGTTCTGGTAAGTAAGCTGGGCTCTGTAAAGCCCTTCTTTTTTGACTTCTATATATGCATCAATATCGTCGCTTCCGGTTGTTCCGTTTGAAGCCCTTCCGAGTCCGACGCCGAGTCTTATATTTTCATTTAACGTTACAAACACATGCCCTTTAAAGGAGGTAAAAGTCTGGTCTCCCGAGAAATCAGAAATCGCTTCAACCGTTTCAGTAACAAGGCTTTCCTCCTTTGCAGTAACCCGGGTTCTGAAGAATGAAGCTCCTATGGAAAGGAACTGTGCAACGCCGAGTTCGAGCCTTGCGCCGATTCTTGTAATGCGGAAACTCAAATTATCCGAGTAAAACATAGCCTGCGGGGCAAAGCCGATATAACTGGGAAATGATTCCAGAATTGCCCTTATCCCTGTAATGGGAATCCATTTCTTACGCAATTTCAATTCCGCCGTTTGTGTGGAATCTCCTTGAAGCGTATAAAGATAATCATATTGAACTCTTGCGGAATCGTACATTTTTAATTTTAGATATGAATCGCCGAGGTACAGCCGGGCGTCAAAATCATCGGGGCGTTCATTTACAACTTGTTTGAAGCCTGTGGCCGCCGCAAGCGAATCTCCGGTGGCATAAGATAATTTAGCCCTTGCCATAGCGGCGTCATAATCGAACCCGGAACTCAATATCTGGTCGTATGTGTTTTTTGCATCGTCATATTTTTTTGCGGCATAATAAACATCGCCGAGCTCTCTTGTTATATTAACGTTCGGTTCCGACTTTGATATATAATCAAGATAAAAGGGGATTCCTTCTTCCGGCCTTCCGGCAAGTACAAGTTTTCTTCCTTCCTGAAGTATTGCGTAGTTTTTCTCTTCTTCATAACGCGATTTAGCCCAATCTACAATATCCTGAAGTTTTCTTACATTCTCGTCTGAAGGGTCTATTGCTTTCGCTTTGTCGGAGTATTCCTGAGCGGCAAGAAAATTTTTCTGATATACTTCAAACTGCCCCATTGCCATAAGAGCTTCAAGATTGTTAGGCCTTTTTGCAAGAACGTTTGAAAGCAGCGCGCGTGTTTTATTCGAATCCACCTGAAATGCTTTTGCGGTAACCGTATCGCGCGGAATCCAGATTAATATCTGCCCTTTTAACAGTTGATAATCAATGTTGTCAGGTTTCTCATCAAGAAGTTTATTTATAGTTGAGTATGCTTTGTCCCATTCTTTTCCCCATGCGGCAAGACGCGCAAGCTTGTAACGTATTGCCGCATCTTTATCTTTCGGATGATTTACGATAAAGGTATCAAGCGCGGCTATTGCCGAAGGGTAATCCTGTATAAAATCATAGTAATCGGTAATTTTAAGAACCGAAGCTTTATCGTTCGGATTAGCTGCGATTTTTTCTTTAAGCTGATCGATTCTCTGCCTGTAAACAGTATCCCTGAAGTTCTGTACAAAACTCCATTTTTCTTCTATCTTCTTATCCCCCGTTACATTGGCTCTTAAAATAAGAAGCTGTTTATATGCTTCTTCAATGCGTTCATACTTAATTAATTCTTCAACCAGTTTATAACGGGTATCGTTATCGGCGGGTTTGTTTTTAAGAACCCTGTAATAACGGTCAATAGGAAATTCTTTCTGCTTGAGCTTCGGATCGTATTGATCGACATATTCCTCTCTCCTTGCCCGGTCAAGCCCATCCTGAGCTTCTTTAAAGAAGGGTTTTATTTTAAGGGCAGTTTCAAAAGCGTTCTGCGCAATTTTAAATTTTCCGAGCCAGATATTGAAATAACCGTAATTAGTCCATAGACGGTGGTCGTTCGGATAGCTTTCAATATATTTTTTTAATATTTTTTCCCCTTTTTCAAGATGAAAAGTGCGGGCAAGAATTTCGGTATAATTAAGTATATGATCAGGCGGAGCTTCGGGGTTCCGTTTAAGATATTCATCGTACCATTGTTCGGCAAGATCATATTTTTCAAGATTTTTATACGATTTTCCTATTTCGAGATAGTTAAACGGATTTGCCGGATTAATAGCAATTTCCCTCTGATGCCCTTCAATCTTATTATAAAGCTGTTTATGCCATGTATCGAGGACCCTGTTTAATACTTTTTCATACTCAATGCGTTCTTTTGACTGAGTATCGGTGCAGAGCTGGTATGCATTGCGGAGATCTTTAACCGATAGAAAAAATTCAGAGCGTTTTTCGTAACACAACCCGCGCAGGTAATAACCTTCGGCCAGACGCGGGAATGCGGCGACGTACTTATTGAACATATCAATCGCTTCGCCGTAACGGCCGTTGCTCATGTGATCGAGGCCGGCCTTTTTAAAGACCTCCCCTTCATTCGGTTTCTGCTGGCTAAAAGAAATATCAACCAACGTAAGAACTAATAATATTGC
>Ga0153915_10003565_pt1 | contig 14278 bp, 13 predicted proteins | sample Opewatmetagenome_2_FD_107003 | JGI IMG/M metagenome (GOLD analysis project Ga0153915, IMG submission 107003) | Freshwater wetland microbial communities from Ohio, USA - Open water 3 Core 3 Depth 3 metaG | ecosystem: Environmental > Aquatic > Freshwater > Wetlands | place: USA: Ohio, Lake Erie... | reverse complement strand
CCTCCCGGGTGATCGAAACCCTGAAGGATTGCCTGGTGATCGCCCGCTATGGGATTGGGGTGGATAATGTGGACATACCCGCCGCCACCGCCAACGGCATCATCCTCTGCAATGTGCCGGATTTCTGCTTCGAGCAGGTCTCGGATACTGCCATGAGCCTCATCCTGGCGGCTACCCGGAAGGTCTGTCAGATGAGCCATCTGATTAAGCAGGGAGTCTGGAACCGCAATCTGGCCAAGCCGATCCATACCTATGGGAAACAGACCCTGGGGCTGATTGCCTTCGGCAACATCGCCCGCACCCTAACGAAGAAAGCCCGTCCCTTTGGATTCAAGATCATCGCCTATGATCCCTATATCGCCCCGGAGGTGGGGAGGGAGCACGGGGTGGAGCTGGTCGATTTCGATACCCTCCTGCGAGAATCGGATGTGATCTCCATCCATGCACCCCTCACCAAGGAAACCCATCACTTGATCGCGGAGGCAGAGCTCAAGAAGATGAAGCCCTCCACCTTTCTGGTCAATACCGGAAGGGGTCCCGTTGTGGATGGTGCCGCCCTGTATCGGGCCTTGAAGGAAGGGTGGATTGCCGGGGCGGGCCTGGATGTGATGGAAAAAGAGCCTCCGGATCCGAAGGATCCTCTGCTCACGCTGGATAATATCGTACTCACCCCGCATTATGCCTCCTACACGGAGGAGAGCTATTACGAGCTGCGGGTGAAGGCGGCCCAGGGGGCAGCCTCGGTGTTGAGGGGAGAGTTTCCCAAGTATTTCGTCAATCAGGAGGTGAAAGAAAAGGCGAGAATGCTGCAGCGGAAAGGGTAGGATGACCCTTTTGTCTGCGGGTCGTTGTGATTTCCGATCTTTACCAAATCTTTGGGGGAGGTATATCAAATGAGCCTTGATACCAAAAAGCTCCTCTGGATGTACAAGACGATGGTGACCATCCGGGGGTTTGAGGAGAAAGCCTTCGATCTCTTCAAGAGGGGCCTCGTTCGGGGATCTATCCATTTCTATATCGGGGAAGAAGCGATAGCGACGGGTTCCTGCGGCGCCATCGAACCTGGAGACGCGATTACCGCCACCCATCGGGGCCATGGCCAGTGCATTGCCAAGGGGGCGAAGGTGAACCTGATGCTGGCCGAGCTCCTGGGCAAGGCCACCGGCTATTGCAAGGGCAAGGGCGGCTCCATGCACATCGCCGACGTCGACGCCGGGATCTTGGGGGCCAACGGCATCGTGGGCGGAGGAATTCCCCTGGCCACGGGCGCGGCATTGGCCTTCAAACTGCGGAAGGAGCCGAAGGTTTGCCTCTGCTTCTTCGGCGATGGGGCCTCCAATCAGGGAGGTCTTTTGGAATCTGCCAACCTGGCTTCCATCTGGAAGCTGCCGGTCGTTTACATCTGCGAAAACAACTACTACGGCATGTCCATGTGCGTGCTGGATTCGGTAGCCTGTCCCAATATTGCCGATCGGGCCGTTGCCTTCGGGATGCCCGGGGTGGTGGTGGATGGCAACGATGTTCTGGCCGTTCACGAAGCGGTCTCGGCGGCTGTGGCCAGGGCGCGAGCCGGAGAGGGGCCCACGCTGATCGAGGGCAAGACCTACCGCTGGATGGGGCATTACTCCGGCGATGCGGAGATCTACCGCACAAAGGGAGAAAAAGAGGAGTGGATGAAGAAAGATCCCATAGCCCGTTTCGAAAAGATACTTCTCGAACGGAAGATTCTGAACAGCGCCAAGGCTCAAGCGCTTCGCCAAGAGGCGGAAAAGGCATTGGAAGAAGCAGAGCGGTTCGCTATGGAGAGTCCTGAGCCCTCCCTGGATACCCTATTGACTGATATCTACGCCTGATCATGGCGTTCGTTCGAGAAAGGAGCATAAATTGGCTATCATAACCTATCGTGAGGCAGTCAGAGAGGCCCTGCGCGAAGAGATGAGACGCGACGAAAGGGTCTTCATGTTGGGGGAGGATATCGGCATTTATGGAGGGGCGTTGGGCGTTACCACCGGCATGCTCGAAGAATTTGGCCCCGAACGGATCCGCAACACCCCCATCTCGGAGGCCGCTATCGCCGGGGCTGCCGTGGGGGCCGCCGCCATGGGGATGCGCCCTGTTGCTGAAGTCATGTACATCGATTTTATCACCCTCGCCATGGATCAGTTGGTGAATCAAGCCGCCAAGATCCGGTATATGTTCGGGGGTAAGGCGAAGATTCCGATGGTCATGAGGACTCAAGGCGGTGCGGGCCGATGCAATGCTGGACAGCATTCGCAATCCCTGGAGGCCTGGTTCACGCATGTCCCTGGCCTTTATGTGATACAGCCGTCCACCCCTTACGATGTGAAGGGATTGTTGAAGTCCGCCATTCGAGATGACAACCCCGTCATGTTCATCGAGCACAAAATGATTTATGCCACCAAGGGCGAAGTGCCGGAGAAGGAATATCTGGTGCCCATCGGGGTAGCCGACGTGAAGCGGGAAGGAAAGGACGTGACGATCATCGCGACCTCCATGATGTTGCTTATGGCCCTCGAGGCTGCCACGGAGTTGGCCAAAGAGGGAGTCGAGGCGGAAGTGGTGGATCCCCGCACCCTAAATCCATTGGATATCGATACCATCCTGAATTCGGTGAAGAAGACGAACCATCTGGTGATCTGTCACGAGGCCAATGAGCGTTGTGGCATAGGGGCGGAGATCGCGGCCCAGGTGGCGGACAAGGGTTTCGACTATCTGGATGCTCCGATCAAGCGAGTCTGCGGGCCCAATTCGGTGGTTCCCTATAATCAGCACCTGGAACGAGCTTTCATACCTTCCAAGGAGCGCCTCATGCAGGCAGTCAAAGAGATCCTGGGATGATCGGAGGGAGGATTTCTCCCAAGTGCCATCTGGGTTAGGCAAGGCCTCCCACCTCTTGGTTCAGGCAACTGGAGGGAAAATGGAGGGAGCTGGTGGTCGGGTGCTCGCCTTGCCGCCTGGAGGGGAAAATCAGATTTGAGTCGATAGGAGGGAAGGATGGTAACCAAAGTCATAATGCCCCAGATGGGGCTGACCATGGAAGAGGGCAAGATCGTCGAGTGGATCAAGAAGGAAGGCGACCGGGTGGAGAAGGGAGAGCCCCTCTTTCAAATTGAGACGGACAAGGTGACGCTGGAGGTGGAGTCTCCCGGGACAGGGGTCCTGCGCAAGATCCTGGTCAAAGAGGAGGAGACGGTTCCCATCATCACCGTCATCGGCTACATCGCCGAGCCCGGGGAGTCGATCCCCGAGGCCGAGGTGAAGGCCGCGCCCACCAGGGAGGCCGCGCCTCAGAAGGTCGAGGTTAAGGCTGAGGTCAAGGAGAAGGTACCCGCCAGAGGTGCGGCTGCTGAAGCGACAGGAGGAGAGCGGGTCAAGGCCTCTCCCGTGGCGAAGAAATTGGCGGAGGAGCAGGGCATTGATCTCTCCCGGATCAAGGGGTCCGGCCCCGGGGGAAGGATCACCCGGGAGGACGTAGAGGCGGTCATGGCCGGTGGAGTCGCGGCGGCTGCGGCACCCCCCCTGGAAGGTAAACTCCAGAAAATGACCACCATGCAAACCATCATTGCGGACCGCACGGCCAAGAGCAAGGTGGCAGCCCCGCATTTTTATGTGGGGATGGAAGTGGATATGACCCAGGCAATCTCTTTGCAGGCGAATCTGAAGCCCAAGGTCCAGGCGGAGACGGGCCTGAGCCTCTCCCTCACCGAGATCCTGGTAAAGGCGGTGGCCCTGGCGTTGAGGGAATATCCTCGTGCGAATGTCACGCTGGACGGGGATAAGATCAAATTCCTGCCCGAGATTCACATCGGCGTAGTGGTAGCCCTGGAGGAAGGCCTTTTGATTCCCGTGATTCGGAAGGCTGAGACGAAGAGCCTGAGCCAGATCACCAAGGAGAACAAGGAACTGGCCGCCAGGGCGCGGGCCGGCCAATTGAAGCCGGAGGAGTACGGCAATGGCAGCATCTCCATTTCCAACATGGGGATGTTCGGGGTCGATCATTTTACCGCCATTATCAACCAGCCGGAGGCTGCCATGCTGGCGGTAGGGAGGGTGGTAGAGAAGCCGGTCGCCATCAACGGCATGATCGCCGTTCGCCCCATGATGAGCATAACCATATCGTGCGATCATCGGCTTCTGTACGGGGTTCATGCCGCCCAGTTTCTGGGAAAGCTGAGGACGATCCTGGAAGGACCGGATCCCCGTCTGGGTTAACGATGGAGGATAGGGGATCTCTTCGCCGATCCATTTGCGATCAGGTCGAGGGTGAATTTCTCGAAGCCAGGGGGATCCCTGAGCAGCGATTGGGAGGGAAAGGAGGATGAAGCCGTACCGGATCGCCGTGATTCCTGGCGATGGGGTGGGGCCAGAGGTAGTGGGGGAGGGCCTCAAGGTGATGAAGGCCGCCCAGTCTCGTCTTTCGTCCTCTCGGACGCTGGAGTTCGAAGAATTGCCCTGGGGAACCGAGCATTACCTCCGCATGGGCACCATGATGCCCAAGGATGCCTTGGAGATCCTGAGCTCCTTCGATGCCATCTACCTGGGCGCGATAGGCGATCCCCGGGTTCCGGATGCTGTCACCCTCCACGGCCTCATCCTTCCCGTTCGCAAGGCCTTCGATCAATATGCCTGCGTACGTCCCGCCTACCTTTATCCGGGCATCTCCTCTCCGTTAGCCAACCAGGTCCCCGGTTCTATCGATATGATCGTGATCCGCGAGAACACGGAAGGGGAGTACTCCGATGTGGGGGGAAGGGTCCATCCTGGCACGCCTCATGAAGTAGCGATCCAGGCAGGTGTGTTTACCCGGCATGGAACCGAACGGATCATTCGGTATGCCTTTGATCTGGCTTTGCAGCCCGGAAGGAGAAAGAAGGTGACCTCTATCACCAAGTCCAATGCGCAGCGGCACGCCATGGTCTTTTGGGATGAGGTCTTCCGAGCGGTGGCGCCTGATTATCCGGAGGTTCAGGCCGAATCTCAACTGGTCGATGCGGCCTGCATGAACTTCGTGAGGAGGCCGGAATCCTTCGATGTGGTGGTCGCCTCCAATCTCTTCGGGGACATCCTGACCGACCTGGGAGCGATCATCGTCGGGGGAATGGGCATGGCTCCCAGCGCGAACATCGACCCGAGCAGAACGCATCCCTCCATGTTCGAGCCCGTGCACGGATCTGCCCCGGATATTGCGGGAAAAGGGCTGGCCAATCCCCTCGCGGCGATCCTCTCCGCCGCCATGATGCTGGAATTCTTGGGAGAGGTCCAGTCCGCTTCCCTGATGCGGAAGGCGGTGGCAGATAATCTGGCGCAGGGACGAGCCCGCACCCCGGATTTGGGAGGGTCTGCCAGCACTGCTCAGGTGGGGGACGATTTGGTAGCTCTTTTGCGGAAATAGAAAGGGGATAAGGGAAATGCCGAAAACCAGGTCCATGGTCGTAACCAGGCCTGGCCACATGGAGATGCAGGAGTTTGAGATTCCTCGAATTGGGTCTGCGGATATGCTCCTGAGGGTGGAACGGGTCTCGATCTGCGGAAGCGATCCCAATCATTTTCTGGGGCTTCAGGGCGATGAGGCCTTTCCCTTCATTTTGGGTCATGAACTGGTGGGGTTCGTGGAGGAGGTCGGATCAGAGGCAGCCCAGGATTATGGCGTGGCCAAAGGGGATCGCGTGGTGGTGGAGCCCTATATCCCTTGCCGTAGATGTCCGTTCTGCATGACGGGAAACTATGCCCTTTGCGATCATCGGAGAGTTTACGGATTCAGTGTGAGTGCCTCCGTCCCTCCTCACCTTTGGGGCGCCTATGGGGAATTCATGTTCGTTGCCCCCGGCTCCATGGTGCATCGGATCTCCGCGGCCCCTCCTCCGGAGGCCGCCTGCCTCGCCTCCGTCATCGGGAACGGCATTCGCTGGGTTCGAACCAAAGGGGAAGCCAAGCTGGGGGATAAGGTGGTCATCCTGGGTCCCGGGGCTCAGGGATTGGCCAGTGTGGTCGCAGCCAAGGAATCGGGGGCCAGCCCCATCATTGTCACCGGGATGGGCAAGGACGTTCATAAGTTCGAACTGGCCAAAGAATTTGGGGCTGACTCCACCATCGATGTGGAGAAGGAGGACGTGGCGAAGCGGGTCAGGGAGTTGACCGGAGGGAGGATGGCCGATCTGGTGATCGAATGCACGGGTCAAGCGGAGTCGCTGCGGTCTGCCTTTGGTCTGCTGCGGGCCATGGGTCGATTGGTCATCGCCGGGACCTTCAAGCAGAAGGAAGTGCCGATCAAGCCAGACTGGATCGTCTTCCGTGAGCTGGAGGTGGTGGGGGGTCTCGGCCAATCCCTGGATGTGGAGGATGCGGTGAAGATCATCGAATCAAAAAAATATGCCATCGAGAAGATCATCACCCATCAGTTCCGCATGGAGAAGGCACCCGAGGCGATGAAATTCTTTATGGAGGCCCCGCCCGGATCGATCCGGGTGGCATTGATACCGTAGCTGGCAAGGAAAAAGGCATGAAAAGGCTGCGTAGTTTAGAATTACACGAAGGGCTGGAGAGGGCCGCCCACCGGGCAATCCTCTATGCGGATGGTCTTACCCCCTCCGACTTCAAAAAGCCTCTGGTAGCCGTTGTCAATTCCTGGAATGAGGTCGTTCCCGGGCATGTTCATCTGCGAGAGCTCTCGGAAGCTGCCAAGCGGGGCATTCGAGAGGGAGGGGGAATTCCCCTGGAGTTCGACACCATCGCCATCTGCGATGGGATGTGTCAAGGGCATGCGGGGATGCGCTATTCCCTTCCCAGCCGGGACATCATCGCCGACTCCATCGAGCTCATGGTGGAAGCCCACCGCTTCGATGCCATGCTGATGATTTCCTCCTGCGATAAGATCGTTCCCGGTCATATCATGGCTGCTCTTCGCCTGGATATCCCGACGGTTATCGTCACCGGCGGTCCCATGTATCCCGGATCTTATAAGGGGTTCAAGGATATTACCCTGACCGACATTCGGGAGTTCATCGGACGAGCCAAGCGGGGGGAGATCAGCATGGAGGATCTGGGGGAGATCGAGAGGCATGCCCTGCCGGGGGCAGGCAGCTGCGCCATGTTGGGGACGGCTAACACCATGAGCTTCCTTACCGAAGCATTGGGCCTTTCCCTACCGGGTTGCGGCACCCTCCATGCCGAGGATACAGAAAAACGGAGAATGGCCCAGGAATCGGGCAAAAAGCTGATGCAGCTGTTGCAAGAGGGGATTACCCCGAGGCAGATCGTGAAGCTCCCCTCGATCGTGAACGCGATTACGGTCGATATGGCCCTGGGGGGCTCCACCAATTCCGTGCTGCATCTCATGGCGATCGCCTACGAAGGGGAAATGGTGGTTCCCCTGGAGCTTTTCGATGAAGTGAGCCGAAGGACCCCTCATATCTGTGACCTGAAGCCTTCGGGTCGCTTTCCTATGATCCGCCTGGAAGCTGCGGGTGGGATTCCCGCAGTCATGGAGGAATTGTCCTCCAATCTGGACCTCTCTGTCCTGACCGTTTCGGGCAAGACCCTCGGGGAAAATCTGGAGGGAGCGGAGGTCTTGGATCGAGAGGTAATTCGTCCGCTGAAGGAGCCGGTTCACGTCGAAGGGAGCATCGCAGTGCTCAAAGGGAATCTGGCCCCGGCGGGAGCCGTGGTCAAGCAAAGCGGGGTGAAGCCGATGATGCTGGTTCATGAGGGGCCGGCCCGCGTGTACCACTGCATGGAGGATGCAGTCCGGTCGCTGATGCAGGGAGAGATCCGGAAAGGAGATGTCCTGGTGCTTCGGTATGAGGGACCCAAGGGGGGACCCGGCATGCGAGAGATGCACATGGTGACGTCTCTTTTGGTGGGCTTAGGTCTGGATGAGTCGTGCAGTCTCATCACCGATGGTCGTTTCTCTGGCTCCACTCGTGGGCCTTGCATTGGGCACATCTCGCCCGAGGCCATGGAAGGGGGCCCCATTGCCCTGGTACAGGATGGGGATCCGATCCGGGTTGACATCCCGGGACGGAAGCTCACCCTGAAGGTGGGAGAGGAGGAGCTGGAGAGGAGAAGGAAGGCCCTGAAGCTACCGAAGGCGAAAGAAGTGGGGGTCTTGGGCCGGTATGCGCTGTGGGCGGGATCTGCCGCCGAGGGAGCCATCCTGGGGAAGATCGGAAGGACATGAAAAAGCTCTGTCTATTATTTCTGGCTGTTGTTCCCCTGTTAGCTCTCGCGTGCGCGAGTTCGGAGAAGAAGCCTGCCCTCAGCGATGCCGAGCTCCTGCGGGAGGCGGAGGAGGCCCTGGATGACAGGGAGTATGAGGAGGCGCAAAGTTTGCTGAAACGGTTTTTATCGGAATACCCAGCGAGCGAGTGGGCCCCGCGGGCTCAATTGGACCTGGGGAGGGCCTATTATCAAGACGAAAAATACATAGAGGCCAAGGCGGAATTTCAAAAGTTCCTCGACCTCCATCCGAAGCATCAGTCGGCGGAAGAGGCCCATTTCTACCTCGGCCTCACCCACTTCGCGGACGTCGATACCGTTGACCGAGATCAAGCGGCTGCTCAGAGGGCTATGGCGGAATTTCAGATCCTCCTCAAGGAGGCACCTGACTCGCGCTACGCGCGAGAGGCCAAGGAGAAGATCAAGATCTGCCAGGAGATGCTTGCCGGCCACGAGTTTTTCGTCGGGCGCTTTTATTTCCGAAAAGGAAGCTACCAAGCAGCCATCGGACGATTCAGGCATTCGATGAGCCATTACCCGGGGACGCCTGTGGAGGAGAAGACGCTTTACTACCTGGGGGAGTCCCTCTATCGGTTGAACGCGCCAGAGGACGCAGTTCGGATCTTCCTCCTATTGCTGGAGAGATATCCGGATTCAGAGTACAAAGGAGAGGTCCGAACCCGCCTGGCGGCTATAAAGGGCTATTAGTGCGTCAGAGAGCCTACCTCGCACTCTTGCTGTTGCTTTTGTCGGCGATTTTGCTCGCCTCGGATTCTCTTAGTCACCAGGCCGAAGTCGAGAAGGTGATGGAAGCCCGACGCCTGGGGCTGGAAAAAAAGGACATCGAGCTCTATATGTCCTCCATCTCGCCCCGTTACGGAGGGGAGGCGGGGGGTGGAAGCCTTTTGCGCAAGAAAGCCCTGGATATGATGGAAGGATTTGATTCGATGCGGATGCACATATCGAGCCGGCAGGTTGCCATTACGGGTCGAAGCGCGGAAGCGCTCCAAACATACGAGGTTCAAGTTCGCAGAGGAGAGCAGGTAAGGGAATTGAGGGGCAAAGAGAGGATTGGCCTGCGAAAGGAAGAGATGGGCTGGAAAATCGTCTCCGGGCTCTGAGGGGCCAGCATATTCTTCTGGGGCCAAGGAGGGTCATCGTGAACATCGAGCAAGGTATCAAGAGGGCGACCGAACTCTATCGGGATAACCAATACAAGGAGGCGGAGAAACTGCTTTTGGAGCTGGTGAAAGAGGCGCCGGGATATGCCAACCTCCAGAATATGCTTGGGGTGGTATACAGCCATAATAACCAATTCAAAAAAGCCATTCATCATTTCAAGAAGGCCCTGAGCATCAATCCCCAATACACCGAGGCTCAACTCAATCTCGCCATTATCCTGGCCGATACGGGGGCCTATGACCAGGCCCAATCCGAGTTCGGCAAGGCTTCGAAGAGGGAAAAAGAGACCCGCTTTGAGCTCGGTTCGGGGGTCAGGATCAGACTGGCCAATGCCCACATAGACCTCGGTAAGGCCTACCAGGAATTGGGGCTTCATGAGCAGGCTTCCGAAGAGTACCAGAAGGCGATCCAGCTCTGCCCCGATTTTGCCGATGTGCGCAATCAGTTAGGGGTGACCTATAGGGAAAGAGGGCTGTTCGAGGAAGCCGAGGCTTCCTTCCGGGAAGCGCTGAGGATCAATCCTCGCTATGCAGAGGTTTATGCCAATTTGGGCATCCTCTTTTTTCGTCGGGGAGATACAGGATCTGCGGTTCAGAACTGGGAGGAGGCGCTGCGCATCAATCCGGAGAACAATGTGGCCCGGGCATATCTGAAGCTGACCAAGGGTCGAGCCGATTCCCATGGTCAGCAAGAAGGAGGGTAGGCCGGTCATACCCTTGGGGGAAGTCTGATGGCCGTTTCCCTTCTGGCCGAGACCCGTGCGATTTTGAACCGGTACGGTTTTCGCCCGAAAAAGAAACTGGGGCAGAACTTCTTGGTTGACCGAGACCTACTGGAGAGGATCATCGAGGCTGCCGAATTAGGGCCCCAAGAGACGGTAATCGAGATCGGCCCGGGCCTGGGAATCTTGACTCGGGCCCTCTGCCAGGTAGCGGGGCTTGTTCTGGCGATCGAGTTTGACACGACCCTCTTTGGCATACTGCAAAAGGAATTAGCGGGTTTCCCCAACCTCTCTTTGGTCCAGGCCGATGTCCTGACCTTCGATTTCGGGGCTTGGGCACGGGAAAGGGGCGTGGAAAGAGGGGCGAAAGTGGTGGCCAACCTGCCCTATTACATCTCCACCCCATCACTTTTTCACCTCTTGCGATCCAAATACCTCTTTTCCCTGCTGGTCTTGATGGTGCAGAAAGAGGTGGCCGAACGAATTCTCGCCCACCCCGGATCGAAGCAGTACGGCTCGCTCAGCATTTCCCTCCAACTTCATGGGGAACCGAAGATATGGACCAGTGCCCCCCGGGAGGCCTTCTATCCCAGCCCTCAGGTGGATTCTGTGGTCTTGAAGGTCCTGATACGTGAAAAGCCGAGGGTGGAGGTGGGGAATGAGCCCCTTTTTCGGAGCACGGTTCGGGCAGCTTTTGCCCAAAGGAGAAAGATGCTGGGAAATGCCCTGCCCGGGCAAATCTGTCCAGGAATGCCAAAGGATGCGTGGGATCGGGTCTTTTCTGACGCTGGACTATCACGAAAGAGACGAGGAGAGACCCTTTCTATTGAAGAGTTCGCCAAATTGACTCACCATCTGAATAGATGGCTGGAGAGGGAGGGATATGTTCCACATCGCCAGGGATGAAGAGATCAAAGCGGGAAAGGTGACGGATATCTATTTTGCAAGGACCTACGAGATCTTGCATCAAAGAGGGATCAACCCTTGGACCCGGGCCGAGATTATCCTGAAAGGGTTCCCCCGAGGTTGGCAATGGGGCATTTTTGCGGGACTCGATGAGGCGATGTACCTTCTGGAAGGACTGCCCATCGACGTGGAGGCGATGGAGGAGGGCACCTGGTTCAATACCATGCAGCCCGTGATGGCAATTGAGGGAAAATATCTGGATTACGCCATTCATGAGACGGCGCTCCTGGGGATTCTTTGTCAGGCGTCGGGTGTGGCAACCAAGGCCGCCCGCTGCAAGAAGGCCGCTGCCGGAAAGGGAGTCATCAGTTTCGGGGCTCGCCGCATGCATCCCGCGATTGCTCCCATGATCGACCGTTCAGCCTTCATCGGGGGCTGCGATGCAGTCTCGGTTATCGCGAGCGCAGAGGCGATCGGAGAGCCTCCGGTGGGGACGATGCCCCATGCCTTGATCTTGATGATGGGGGATGTAGTTGCGGCAGCGAAGGCCTCTCATGAGATCATCGATAGGAAAGTGCACCGGGTTGTCCTGGTGGATACCTTCTGCGATGAGAAGAATGAGTCGCTGAGGGTGGCGGAGGCGCTGGGAAAGGACCTTTATGGGGTCCGCCTGGACACTCCCTCCTCGCGTCGAGGGGATATCCGCAAGATCCTCCAGGAGGTGCGATGGGAACTCGATTACCGGGGTTACCATCACGTTCGGCTCTTCGTAAGCGGAGGCATTGACGAGGAGGAGATCATAAGCCTGCAGGATATCGTCGACTCTTTTGGAGTGGGAACTTCCATCAGCAACGCCCCGGTTCTGGACCTGGCCATGGACATAGTGGAGATCGAAAGCCGCCCCATGGCCAAGAGGGGGAAGATGTCCGGAAGAAAGAAAGTGCTGAGGTGCCCCTCCTGCCGCAAAACCGTGGTGATCCCGGCTAATTCCGAGCAGTTGAGCTGTCCGTGTGGAAATGCGTATCTTCCTCTCTTGCAGCCGATGCTGAAGACGGGAAGGCGCATGATGGATTCCCCATCCCCGCAGCAGATTCGCTCCCGGGTCATGGCGGAACTGACTGCCCTTCCCTGATCCCCTCAGGAGATTTCTCGATGGATCTGTCAACTCTCGGAGAATTCGGCCTCATCGCCCGCATTCGGGAGAGGGCGAGTCAGCGATGGCCCCAGGTGCTTCTGGGGATTGGGGGGGACGCGGCCGCCTTCCGGCCCAGGCAGGGTTTCGTCCTCCTGGCCACCACCGATTTGCTCCTGGAGGGAGTTCACTTCTTTCCGGGACTGCCCTCCTACCATCTCCTGGGGAAGAAGTCGTTAGCGGTGAATATCAGCGACATCGCGGCCATGGGAGGGATGCCTCGTCTGGCGCTGATCTCCCTGGCCCTTTCACCCAGACAGACAGTGGAATCTGTAGATGCCCTCTATGCAGGGATGGAGGAGGAAGCGGCGGAATACGAAGTGAGCATCGTGGGAGGGGATACCTCCCTTTCCCCGGGTCCTCTGTTCTTGAATGTGGCCCTCCTGGGCGAGGCAAGGGAAGATCAATGGATCTCAAGGAGTGGGGCCAAAGCCGGGGATGCGCTGATGGTGACCGGATCACTGGGGTCCTCCGCGGCCGGACTGGAGGGAATCAAGGCGGCTCTGGCAACAGATCCCGAGGGGCTCCGAGGAAGGCCTCCACGATCCTGGAAAAGATTTGGAGATTTGAGCCCAGTGCTGCAGGAGGCCTTTCAAGAAGCCGTGGATGTGCATTTTTTGCCGGTACCCCGCGTCAGAGAAGGCCAACTCTTGGCCCGGGAGAAATGGGCAAACGGCATGATCGACCTCAGCGACGGATTGGCCTCTGATCTTTGCCATCTCTGTGAGGAGAGTCATGTAGGGGCGGTCATTTGGGAAGAGGAGATCCCCATTGCCCCCTGCGCGAAACTGGTGGCCCAGGCATTGGGTAAGGATCCCCTCCGTTTTGCTACCCAGGGGGGGGAGGATTACGAATTACTTTTCGCAACCTCTGCTCCGGATCAGGTGGCAGAGGCATTTCGAGAGACGGGCTTGGCGCCCGTAACCCGCATTGGGGAGGTGTTGGCTGAACCGAATCAGGTGAACTTGTTGCGTCGGGATGGCACCCTGTGGCCCATGATGGGAGGCTTTGACCACTTCCGAGCTCAGTCCCGTTAAGCTTTCAGGGCATTCCTATGGAGAGAGAGGGGCGTTTTGTCCTTGACATGAAAGGGCTTTTGGGATAATAGCTCACCCAAGAACTCCGAGTACGCGGTATTGAAGAAAGGAGGCGCTGATGAAGCTCCATTCTGATTTCAAAGACATCCTGCGTACTACCCGGCAAAAGTTCTCCTTAAGCCTGAAAGGATTCGTCACCATCATCGCGATCTCCGAATCGGGCAAAATGAGAAGGATTACCCTTTCCAAGAGGCTTCTCTACTCCATCTCCATTTTCTTTCTCCTCCTTCCCCTCCTTTCTGCCTTCGTTTTCGTCAAGAATTTCGATTTCCTCTATAGAAACGCCCGCCTGGCCTATCTGGAAGAGGAGAATCGCTCCTTGGGGAACCGTTTGGGGAAGCAGGCAGAACAGATCAATCAACTCAAGAAGGAAATTGCGGAACTGAAGGACTTCGAGAACAACTTGCGAGCCATCTCGGGCTTATCTCCCTCGGCCCATCCAGTGGTGGGGACCGGAGATGGAGGGGAGAGGGCCACAAGCCTCACCTCCAAGTTGAAGGAATAGGCGATAGTACGGGAAAGGGGAGAAACGGGGGCGAGGGTGGAAAGGGAGCGGAAGCTGTGAGCTCGACCGTGATCTCACCCTGGCCTCGGCTTTTTCGGTAGCCTGGGGATCCTTTTCAGCGCAAGCAGTATTTCCTCCTTTTCGCTTCGAAGCGAGGCAATCATGGAAGCCTACGGGGTGAGCATGGACAGATCTGCCCAATCTCGGGCGCATATCTTGGTGGTGGATGACGATCCCGAAGTGCTCAAGGCCTTGGGAGACGCACTCTTTCGGAACGGTTATCGAATTGCGACCGCAAGGAATGCCTTTGATGCGTTGACCTTGTTGAAAGAAAAGATGTTTCATATGCTGATCACCGATATCTCCATGCCTGAGATGAATGGCATCGAGCTCTTGGAAATCGCTTCACGGATCCATCCCGATATGCCCATCGTGCTGAT
>Ga0153915_10003564_pt1 | contig 14280 bp, 10 predicted proteins | sample Opewatmetagenome_2_FD_107003 | JGI IMG/M metagenome (GOLD analysis project Ga0153915, IMG submission 107003) | Freshwater wetland microbial communities from Ohio, USA - Open water 3 Core 3 Depth 3 metaG | ecosystem: Environmental > Aquatic > Freshwater > Wetlands | place: USA: Ohio, Lake Erie... | reverse complement strand
TCATAAGAATTGCTATATATTGATTTCGAAAAATAGGGATGCGCGAGGGCGTAGCCCGAGCGTATCCCTATTTTTCGATGTTTCTTCCCTCACCCGCTTTGCGGGTGAGGGGCAGGGGTGGGGGTGTGAGTAATTACATTAGATTGCAATTGCTCACTGAAAATCCTGTAAAAGCGCTGAGTAGGAATCCCTTATACCCCATTTCTAATCTTTCCCCTGCGCATCTTCGATGGGTAATCATCAATAAGTGAGTATTTACATAGTATCATGAACTCACTTGCACACAATGTCATGTTCGTGTAAAAGATTAATTGCAAGGACGTTCTTTGTCCGCAGTAACGCGACCATTGTTCGGGAGCGTTGCAAGGGCGAATTTTGCCCGTAGTCGCGAGCGCTCTCTGCGAGCGAAAACCATTTCGTACACATTCGTCCAAAGATTATTTGAATGCTATTGTTTTATTGAAACAATCCAACCATAACCAAGTCTCATTCACCACCATCCCACGATGCCTCTCCCCGTCTCCCGTCCCTCTGAATCTTTCCACATCTCAGATATCCAATCCATTTGCCATCTTTCTCGTCTTTTCGAAATCAATTGCTCTTCTCACCTCTGTGTATAAACCGTCTTACAACCAATCTCTTTTTATCTCACTAGGTTATTAATGTTCCTCGCTTCCATTCATCCGTGCCTTCTCTGTCTCCCTCCACATCATATTCAACAAAGATTCGTTCATTTTCGTTTTCCAGACGCGATCCTGCAGCATATTCGATTCTTGCAGTGCGATCTGATATTCACATGCGGGTTTTCATTGCCAGTATTCATGGGAAAGATTTTGCGAAACGTATTCCAGCCGGTGGATGCAATCCACCGACTATATAAAAACTGCTTTGCGGGTACACGTCTTATTGGAATTGAATGGTAATGAATTTAAACTCAATCAATTCTTTTCTTTCTCATTTATCGATGAATGTGTCAACATTCAAACGTTCCAATGTGCAAACGTGTTACTTGGCCCTTCTTCTTCCCCCCATTTTTGCGTTTGAAAATGGGGGGATTGTGGGGGGCTCGAATTGAATGCTATTGTTTTTTTTAAAACAATCCTTCCTGTGCCACACTACTTATCCCAACCTCTTTCCATCATACCCACGTTTATCTCCGATAACCTGTACCTGGTCATTCCAGGTATCCGTTACCCAATCCGTTTTACATCCTTCCGTCTTCTCACACCTATTATGGGTGTTGGAAATGGGTGGATTGAGGGGGGCTCTGAAATGAGTGTGCTTACGAGTGTCTGCCTTGAGCGTAATGAGGGGATGAGACCGTTTTCAAGCAAGAGTTGCACAACGGCCAGCTATGGGAGCGATAATTATCAACCAATGCTTTTTTCTCTTAACACACCGCGAATCAGCCGTCATTGGAAAAATCCCCTGGGTTTGCTACAAAACTCGATATTTTTTGGGAGGGATGAATTGAATGGTATTGAATTTCGCGTATCAATCCCAATATGGGATTGATGGTGGGTGTCTGAACGCTACATATGCGGTACCAACTTGATTTTGTAAAGATCATTAATAAATGATTTGAACCATCATCTTCTATTAACGGTAGTCTGATAGAATAAAGTATTCTTAGCTAATTCAGAAACCAATTTATGAACACATCACAGATAAATAAAACCAATATTCGTTGGGGGGATTGGTTATCCGCGATTTTGCTCATCATCACCATGCAAATCGCTGCTGCTCGCCTGGTTGCCACCCTGTGGACCAAGGATCTGACTATGGTTCATGTAATCACTTTGCTCGGAACCATATTGGGTCTAGCACTTGGAAAGAGTATTTTTAAACGCTTTTGGGTGGTATTTTTTGCTGTGTGCTATGGGATAATCCTTATTCCATGGCAATTAGGATTGATTCTCGATGTAGATACCACCTGGCTTGACCGTCTGGGTATCCTCGGGGTAAGACTGGGAGCTGTATTACAGGAATTATTGGCCCAAAAACCGGTGACAGATAACATCCTTTTTCTATTGTTAATGGCGATGTTATTCTGGTCCTTAACGATTTATGCTGGGGTCGTCCTGCTTCGTGAAGCAAACCCATGGAAGGTGATTATTCCTGGGGGTATCACAATATTCGTGATTCATTCTTTTGATCCGTTATTAGTCAGCCGGTCGTGGTACTTGGCCTTCTACCTGTTCTTTGCGCTTCTACTCGTCGCACGTTTGGTATTTATCAAAAATATCGTCATATGGAAGGAACGACATACTCATACTCCCCCTGATATTGGTTTTGATTTCTCTCGAGTGACACTTGTCCTGTCAATGATATTGGTATTTTTTGCCTGGAATGTACCTGTAGTAGCAGAGACGTTCAAGCCAGCCGTCGAAATATGGCAGACAGCCTCAAAACCTTGGCTTAAGACTAAGGATCGATTTAGTTTTATGTTTGCCTCCCTGCGTGCCTCAGTTGGCTTGGTGCAAAAATTTTATGGGAACGCATTACCACTCGGGTTAGGTAGCCCTTTATCTGACCGGGTAGTTATGGAAGTTCAAGGACCCACCTCTTCCCCAAACGGCCAACGCTTTTATTGGGAAGCACGCATTTATGATACATATGAAAGTAATCAATGGATTTCAACCATTCAATCTCGACGGGATCTTACCTCGGATAGTGTTGACTTAAATCAGCCCGGCGCAGATGTTCGCCCGGTGGTTACATTTACCTTTTTCCCGCACGATCCAATTTCAAATATCTACACAGTTCCTGAACCATTGTGGGTCAGTCTCCCGTCACAAGCGTATCTGGTGACTAATCCTGATGGGACAGTCGATTTTAGCACGATAATGAGCAAGGATTTTATACATCCTGGAGATCAATATATTGTGCGTTCTGCTGTAGATGCCGAGACCGTAATGGAGCTCAAATCTGCAGGTACATCCTATCCTCAATGGGTCCTGGATGAATATCTTCAATTGCCTACCAATATCACTTCCAGGACGAAGGACCTGGCTGAATATATTGCGGCTGGATTAAGCAATCCTTATGACATTGCCAACGCAGTCACCGATTATCTACGTAATCATATTGAGTACAAGCAATCCATTAGCCAACCCCCACCCAATCAAGAGCGATTAGATTGGTTTTTATTTGATTATAAACAAGGATTTTGTAATTATTATGCCTCAGCTGAGGTCATCTTATTGCGTTCCTTGGGGATCCCCGCACGTATGGCAGTTGGATTTGCGCAAGGTGAACGTGAGGTACCTCCCATACCTCAGCTTCCCCCCGGGGTAGATCAGAATATTATCCGAGAGCAAATCAGTGAAACATCAACTTATGTTGTGCGGTATAAAGATGCCCATGCCTGGCCTGAAGTTTTTTTCCCGGGTATTGGTTGGGCTATTTTTGAACCCACTGTCTCGCAACCAGCCCTCTTCCGGCCTTCTGGTGACACAACAGCAAATCCGAATGAAAACCAGAACGGGCAAGGTCCAGACAATACTCTAAATCAGCAGGGTTTAAACGATAATCGACGAAATCCCGGTGATAATGGTCCTTCATTAAATAATGATCAAAACACAAATTTCTGGACCATTGGGAACATCATTAAGCTAATTGCCTTATTATTTGCGCTCGTTCTTTTGGGTGTTGTAATTTGGCAAGTGCGGAGAGGGTTTAAGGTGATGCCATTCTTGGAGCGTATCTCCCTTGAAGTACCTGAAAGATTGGAAAAAGGATTGCGGCGAATAGGAATTCGTCCGCCCGATTTCCTGGTTAATTGGGTTTTTTCAATGAGACTTCCCGGACTCTCACGCTCTTATCTGGAAATAAACCATGCACTCAATCGTATTGGGAAAAAACCTGCGCTTCAAGACACACCTCACGAACGGACGGCTTCTCTTATTTCAGCCATCCCTGCTGCATCTGCGCCTGCTAATAGATTACTGTCAGAGTACCAAACCTCAGTTTATAGTCCACATTCAGCAGATGCAGGTATTGCCCAAAAAGCCGGTAGGGAGATTCGGAATTTATCCTGGTTGAGATGGATTACGAGAATCCTATCGCGTTTCCAGGAACCCAATAAAAGTCAATGATACCCGTCCCACGGAGAGGCAAAATCAGTCAGATCACGGAATCGGAAGTTAATGTTCGGACGCATAATTCTTGGGGTCAGGGAGGATCTACCCAATAGGGTTTTCGTTTCGATAATTATAGGTTTAGCAATGTTTTCTGGGTTTTTAAATGGGCTCCGCAAGGTTTGCATACTTTTCTGAAAATAGAGCCGGTGTGCCGCCAGTATGCCAGAAGAGCACGTTTTCTTCTCGTTTGAAAAATCCCTTACGGATAAGATCGATGAGACCAGCCGCAGCGCGACCTGTATAAACAGGGTCGAGTAACAACCCCTCCTGTCGAGCAAATAACCGCATTGCTTCAATCTCGGGTACTCCCATGACTCCATATCCACCTCCAAGATAATCGGCGGAAACCATGATATCCTGTGGTAGAAAATTGATCTTTTCACCGAGAAAATCTGCAGTTTCGCTCGCCAGTGAGGCGACGTGCGCTTTTAAATCAGCCTCAGTTTCATCCACGCTGATCCCCAAGATATTGCCTTTGAAGCCAAATAATCTTGCACCCACCACTAAACCCGCTTGTGTCCCAGCGGAAGATGAGGCGAAAATTATCCAATCAGGTTGATAATTTTGATCGAGGAGTTCTTTCATTGCAAAAGTATACGCAGTCGCGCCGGTGGTATTTGAGCCCCCATAAGGTATCAAATATGGTCGCTTCCCGGATTCCCATGCCTCTTGAAAGGTTTTTTGGAGCGTTAGATCCCGCTCTTGCTGCGAGGTGAAAATTATCCTCGCATTAAATAACTGGTCCAACAACAAGTTACCCGTTACGGAAGATGGTTTCTTACCGGATAAAATGAGGATACAGTCAAAATTGAGATGGGCACAGGCAGCTGCGGTTTGCCGGCAGTGGTTAGATTGTACTGCACCCGCTGTGATGATCGTTCGTGCTCCATGCGATTGGGCTTCCGCAAGTAAATATTCCAACTTGCGAATTTTATTGCCACCGAAGGCAAGACCAGTCAGATCATCACGCTTTACGAATAGGTTGGGTCCAGCTAATTCGGTAGAGAGTCGGGGAAGTGGTTCAACTGGTGTAGGGAGATGTGCGAATTTAATGCGTGGTATTGTTCTCATACAATTTATCCAATGACCTGTTTTGTAGCTGCCTTCCCATGAGTGCGCATGATATCCAGTAAACCGGGTAGCGTCTTTGAATAAAGCCTATAAAGCATGCGATTCATGGGTAAGTCCCATGCTCCGAGATAACGATGGATGGTTCCTCCGAGGCCTTCTTTGAACCTGAATACGCCCCATAAAGGATCTGATTCATCAAATTCATCGGGTGCTCCCCATAAATCATAGATTGCGCACCCAGCAGCTTTGGCGCGTTTTATTGCTTCCCATTGAAGGAGGTAATTCGGCATCTTATCCCTGTGTATCATTCGAGACATGCCATATAAGTACCAGGCTCTTCTTGCGAAACGAAAGATTATCACACCAGCGACAGATTCACCATTAACTTCCGCGACCAATGCCTCTGCAGATGGTTGATCATCATGTTCTGGTTTTGGGCCGGACATGAATGTATTCCAAACTTCTCGGTAATAAGGATCGTTCCGGATGACAAATCCATCACGTACAGATGTCTCAGCATACATCCGAATTAGCATGTCAATATCAGTCTGTTTACCAACCCGTGTCGATACCCCTTTACGCAGTGCCAGGTTTATGTTGTACCGTGTTTTCTGCTTCATATTTGCAAGCATCTCTGGTTCGCTTAGCTCAAGGTCGATTAATACAGTGTTCCGGAATTGGACCTGTTCTTCAGAGAATTGCCAACCATCAGCTTTTAAATCTTTGATTACACTTTCACCCAAGGAATGTTCAGATGAACCAGTTTTACCAGGAATTCCAGTTCCAAGCTCCAGGTCTGGATCAATTTTAATAAATATGGCCCCATGTTTTTGAGCGAATTCCTTTAAATCCTGGAGGACACGTTGGCGTAAGGGAGAATTACTCCAATCTAGTAATGGTCCTTTAGGCACGTAGATAATGCCCATCCGATGGGAGAATCCACCGATCCTGATATTCCTTTGAAGGGTAAGAGCGGCTGCGACGAGTTCCTTCTGTTTTATGCGCTCTGGAAGATGATTCGTTGATAATCTGTACTGGTCATCCTCCCTAAACCAAACGAGGTAATGGGGTTGCCATCCGAATTGAGACTTGACTTTCCCCCATTCCCATGTTTGTAATACATGCGCGCCGGATAAATGTGATATCGCGGAGTTCCAAAGAACGGGATTTACTTGGGATGGGTTCTTAGGAAGCATCTGTTAACCTTTGACTGTTTATCCGTCAACTATACGATAGTTCAGCCATATTGAGTATAGCTTATAAAGGAGTGGGTTGTAAACCCGATCCCATGAACCGATTGATCGCTTTAGCTCACCACCAAATCCGCGCTTGAAGCGGTACACCCCCCACAATCCATCGTTACGTGTGGCAAAATTGGCTTCTAAAGTGACTAAATCAACATCAGGAACTCCCCATAGGTCATATTCGCTGCAACCTTGGGATTTAGCCCAGCGAATTGCTTCCCATTGCAATAGATAATTGGGCATTCTATCTCTATGCAAATTTGAGGAAGCACCATAGAAATACCAGGCACGATTTCCGGCCCTAAAGACCAATAAAGCAGAGATAGGTGTTCCTTCAAATTCAGCTAACAGCAATTGGCACATATCTTGTGCTTGGAAAAGATCATACGCCCGTTGGTAGTAAGCCAGGCTGTGAATACCAAATTGATCACGTTGACCGGTAACTTCCATTAAATCGTAAAATGTGCTCAACTCGGTGTGTGGTTTAACAATCACATTTTTCTTGAGCGCTAGGTTGATATTGTACCGAGTCTTCTGTTTCATCTTTCCGAGGATTTGTGTCTCCTCTCCAGATATGTCTATCACCAAGGTTCGCACAGGCTGAATACTGTGCTGACTTTGGGTGAATAGTTCTGGAAGCTGGTGATTAATGTCTGCTTGTTTTGGACCATCCTGTTTCCAATAATCAGGCTCGATCTTTAATAAAACACACTTCCAGCCATGGCAAATTGCATCGATTTCAGGCATGAGCTGATCCCAATTTATCCCAATCGGTCCTTTGGGAATATAAGCAAAATTTATCCCAGGTAACACTCGTTTGATTAAGATTTGGGCTCCACAATCACGTGAAGCAATATGCACTAATTGCCAACCAAAATCAGCCTTTAATTGCCCCCATGGGGAGGTCTGCAAAATATGTGGATTTGAAAAATGGGAAATAAACGTGTCCCACTCAGTTGGGCTAATTTCTGCCATGTCTAGCTAGATCACAGAAGTAAGATCAGGAGAAGGAGTACTGCTTACAACTGCACCAGGAACGATTTTGTTCAACATGGAAACGATTTGATCAGGATCTCCTTGTTTCCCCAGATCAATCAATTTACTTATCGTATTTTCAAGGTCGAAGCTGGTGAACACATCGTTTTCATTCAAGCGGAGTACATCGGGATGGATCGTAGATATATAATCAGCCCCTTCATCCCATAAAGCCTCACTTAACTTTTCACCAGGGCGTATTCCAGTAAAAACAATCTCAATATCCTTCCCTGGTTCTAGACCAGAAAGACGAATCAAATCTTGAGCAAGATCTAGAATTCGGATCTGATCGCCCATGTTCAATACAAATACTTCACCACCTTTTCCCATTGCCGAGGCTTGCAGAACAAGGTGAACTGCTTCGGGAATGGTCATAAAATAACGTTCCATATCAGGATGAGTGACTGTAACTGGTCCACCGTAATCGATCTGGCGTTTAAAGAGCAACAATACGCTACCTCTGCTACCCAAGACGTTGCCAAAACGCACGACAGAAAACGCTTTTCCTGTCCTATGCGCTGCATTGATAATGAGCATTTCTCCAATTCGTTTCGTTGCGCCATACACACTTGTTGGGCAGATTGCCTTATCTGTGGAAATCATAACTAACCTATCAACATTATTTTCAATGGAAGCGTCCACAATGTTACGGGTTCCTAGCACGTTATTGCTAATCGCTTCCTCGATATTTGCCTGCATTAATGGCACGTGTTTATGGGCAGCGGCATGGAACACGACTTGTGGAATGTAATTGGAAAATAAGTGATTAATATGCTCCTTGTCGCGGATATCTGCAATAAGTGGTTGGATTTTCAAAGATGGATAACTCTGCTCGAGCTCAATTAATGTCTCAAAAATACTGTTTTCGCCATGCCCCAATAAGAATAGCTCCGTTGGTTCCCAACGGGCAATTTGCCTGCATAATTCACTCCCTATTGAGCCTCCAGCTCCCGTCACCAAAACACGCCGTCCCCCAAGACTCAATCCAACCAATTCATTATCGATATAAGTCGGAGCCCGACGTAGCAGATCAGTGATATCGACTTCCCGTAATCGATTTACGCTTACTTTTCCACCGATCAATTCGTGTAAGCTTGGCATGGTTCGTGAGGGTATATTTTTTGCGCGGCAGATATCGGTAACTTTGCGTACTACCTGCCCTGGAGCACTGGGAATCGCAATAATAACTTCATCGGCCTTCTTTAAATCTATTAAATGAGCCAGCTCATCCAATTTTCCAATCACAGGCGTTCCATGGATTTCTTGCTTCTGCTTTGCAGGATCATCGTCAACAAAACCGATAGGAGATAGATTGGCTTGCGGATTCCGCTGCATCTCGCGAACAACCAATGCTCCGGCATCACCCGCCCCAGCGATCAAAACCCTTCTCAATCGGGTTTTAATTCCTCGAGAGGTTAATTGGCTTTCGGAAATGATCCGATATGAAAAGCGCAATCCACCCACTGCCAGAAGTGATAATATCCAATCGATAACCAGTACGAGGCGTGAGAAATCCTTCGCAACCATAAGAGTAGAGATCAAACTAACAATGATTGAGACAATGATTGAAGCAGTGGTGACAGCAATCGCGATCAGTTTCAACTCATGAATACTTGCATATGCCCATAGCCGGCGATATAAACCGAATCGATAATAAACCAATGGCTTGATTATTAATGCCACAACGAGCATGGTCAAGATTTGATATCTGAAATCGTATAACCTCGCACCCAGCGGGACCCGGAGCACAAAGCTGCCTAACACGCAGACAATGATAAATAATACATCCCCCGCTAATACAGTACGATTTTTTGAGAGGAAATTTGGTTTCAAATTATCTGCCTCTCAAACTTAAAACCAGCGACGGTGTTCGTACAATAATGCGTAAATCCATCAGAAAATTTCGATGCATGATGTAATACAAATCATACTCAAGTTTTTCGATTGTCTCATCGACCGTGGATGCATATTGTTGATTAACTTGAGCCCAACCAGTCATTCCTGGGCGTACTAAAAGGCGCGCTCGGTAAAACGGGACATGTTTTTGGAACCACTCCACTAATTCAGGGCGTTCAGCGCGCGGTCCAACCAGACTCATTTCACCATGCAGCACGTTATAGAATTGAGGAATCTCATCAATGTGTGTTTTTCTTAAGAATAATCCTACCTTAGTAGCCCGACGATCATTCTCTTCGGCCCACTGTGGCTGGCCATCGGGTTCAGCATCCTGGCGCATGGTACGGAATTTATATATGTTGTAGAGTTGACCTCCACGTCCCATCCTTGTTTGCTTATATAAAATTGGCTTACCAGATTCCACAAGGATAGCAATTGCAACAAATGGATATAAGATGAAAAAAAATAGCAATCCTACTATTCCACCGAGAATATCCAATCCACGTTTTAACATCTCAGAAAATGTCTCTGATCGGGCTTTATCGACGAAAGAACGAAGAATCCATTCAGCTTCGAGGTAACGGATTGGTACGCGATGGAGCAATTCTTCATACGCAACTGGCATACGAATGATCTCGGTACCCACCTCCTGGGCATCCAATAGCGCTTGAAACATGCCACCTTGCATCTGTCCAGAAATAGCAACGATCAAGTCTGTGATTTGATGGTCGCAGATAGCTTTTAATAGAGCGTCACATCCGCCAAATACTTCATACCCTTCTATCATTTTTCCGATCTTTCTGGGATCATCATCAATAATACCTACCATGATATAAGGATGGGGCTTGATCTGATTAATTATCTTCAGCATGATCTTGCCCGTGTCTCCCGCTCCGACTAACAATAATCGGCGCATAAATTGGGGTGCAGTGAATATTCGGATATAAAGCAACCTCCATAATAAGGTGAGAACAAAAACGCTGATGATAAAGCTGGCTACACCAATTCGAGGTAAGGATTTTGGCGTTCGATAGGTGAAATAAAACATCATATATAACCCCAAGCCAATCAATGCAGAGAAGGCAATATTACGCAAAGTCTGTCTTGGATCTCGCGCTCGGTGCTCGTCATATAATCTCGCCATTAATAATGGCCAGAAGAAGGGGAGGAGGAAAAACCAACTGGGTAACCGCCTTAAGAAGCTTAGTGAAGGTGGTTGAAATGAATCAGCCATTGACCAAACGTAGCTCGCAATAATTATAGAAATTACAGCCATCAGGAAATCGACTAATAGCAGGAGGGTTCGCCTTTCACGTGGCCGCAATCGCCACTTGGTTGAAGTTGGGGTAGTCTTGACGGCAATCATTTCTTAGGTTCATTCAGGTTCGGTTTAATGAGTAAACCCCACAAGAAAGCTGCGCCCCACGAAAGATGGATTGTGGCTGTTGCCAGGGGAATCCCAATGGCAAGAGAACTGCTTTTATGTTTTAGACTCATCTGGATTCCAATAACGAAGATAACGATAGTATATAGTATCACAATAATAGCTAACAACCAACGGGCGAGATTCCAACCTAGTGCAAGGAATCCCAGACCGATTAGTGCTAAAACATACATTGGTGGAAGGATCTGACGCCATCGCAATGTCTTTGGATATTTTCGAAGCATTTGTGCTTTCCAATATCCATAACGCCAGTATTGCTTAGACAAGGCACGAAGAGTAGATCGTGCATAGTAAATGGAGTAAATGGATGGATCCATCCATATCCTACCACCAGATTGTTTTAGGCGAACATTAAACTCATAATCTTCATTGGTGAGAAGGGTTTCATCGAACTTCCCGATCCTAGTAATTAATTCCTTGCGAAATGCACCAAATGGGACGGTGTCAACTTCTTGAGCGGCACCACCAATTCGATATCGAGCATCCCCGGCGGCGAGCGGGTGGGAAGCTGCTAATGCGATGGCTTTTGCAATCCATGTGGATGCTCCAGATTGGATCTTCCATATCCCACCTATGTTGTCACCCGAACCTTCTTCTAAACCTTTAACACATTTCTGGATGTAATCACGATTGGGTATCGAATGGGCATCCAAACGAAGGATATATTTGCCTTTAGCAGCTTCGATCGCCCGATTTAATCCCGATGGAATGATGCGACGGATATTATCAATGATTCTTATATCCAGCTTAGGATGGCTCAATTGAAAATTATTAATCTCTGCTCGTGTGTGATCCGATGATAATCCATCCGCAATAACCACTTCAACCTCATCAAGCGGATAAGTTTGATTATAAATTGCGTCTAAAAGCTGGCAGATTGTCGCTTGTTCGTTATAACATGGTACGATCACAGATACATTTATCATTTGAATGGACTTGCCATGATGTAGATAGTATTGATATATTGGTTGCAATAAAGAATGTCTCGGAATTTCAAAAGGATACTCAATTAATTAACGAATTACTAAGGCGATTGCTTCGATTTCGACAGCTGCACTTTTTGGTAAAGCAGCTACTTGAACCGTCGAGCGAGCGGGTGGATTTTCCAAAAAGAATTTGGCATAGATCGTGTTCATACGGGTAAATTCAGCCATATCCTGGAGATAAACAGTGGTTTTGACAACCCAGCTTAATGATGATCCTGCATCTTCGAGGATGTGTTGGATATTGAGTAAAGCTTGTCTAGTTTCACTTTCGATACCACCTTCAACAATATCACCACTTTCGGGATTGATTCCCAGCTGACCAGCAGTAAAAATCAATCGCTCGGTTTTTACTCCAGCAGAATATGGTCCAATCGCTTTTGGTGCTCGAGCTGTTTTGATAATATCCTTTATCGGATTAGGCATATTGATCTCCTAAAGATATAGTACGAATAAATATGAATATGATAATCGAATTACTCAAACTTCAGTATTTGAAGAATGTCGTCAAGTGCAGCTGAGAAAACCTCAGATAGGATTGCATCATTTACTTGGTATGGTCCACCAAAAACACCATCCTGATAAAGCTCGCGTGCATCCGTTGCATTGACCAAACCAGGAATACGAGGAGGCATCTTCTCCCCATCAGGGAGGTCTCCAACTCGGGTAAATGGGAATGCCTCAATCCATGCAGCATGATAAGAACGAAGTCCGTGTTTCATTGCCACCAATTCGACACTATGTGCTTGCCACCATGAATACCAGGCTAATTTAAGTTGAGGTAGTGAATTTGCCACTTCATAAAGCTTGGCACGAGCAGGATCGTTTCCACCATGACCGTTTAGAATAAGGATTCGTTGAAATCCCTGGTGTTGAGCTGATCGTATTAAGTCCTCTACTAAATCCAAAAGTGTGTTTGCTCTTAGACTGAAGCTACCGGGGTAATCGATAAAATAGGGGGAGATTCCATAGTTGACTACTGGCGCGATCAATACGCCTGTATTCTGGCTAGCTGCATCCGCTAATGCCAGTGGAATTTTTGAATCAGTTAATAAACTTAAATAACCATGCTGCTCACAAGCGCCTAAAATTAATATCAATCGGTTTTCATTTTGAAGGTACCTCTCGACGTCAAACCACGATAAGTCTTCAAATCTCATTGCTGAATTCCTTTAGCAAAATTATACATCTCCTGGTTGTAATTTCATATATTCATGTCTTATTGATAGGATGGATTAATAGACAATAAGTGATTTTCGATAAGTTGACATGAATTTTACTTATGGTAAAATAATCGAGTTAAATCCTCAGAATCGGTGAAAGCATATAATTTATGTGTTTGTATCGGAAGCCCGAAATAATTTTCCACTCCCAGGAGAATTAAAATGCAGAGTGATTGGATATTTATTGGTCTATTCCTTCTCATCGTTGCCTTATTTCCTGGCGCACCCATCTTTTTAGCGGGATTAATAAGTCCACACAGACCAAGCACCCGTAAATCCGAAATATATGAATGCGGCATTGAAACTGTCGGAGATACATGGGTTCAATTTCGGGTACAGTATTATATTTTTGCACTGACTTTCCTGGTATTTGACGTTGAGCTGGTATTTTTGTTTCCCTGGGCGGTAGCTTTTGGGCAACTCTCGTTGTTCGGTGTGTTATCAGGGGTGTTTTTTATCCTCATCTTATTTGCTGAATTATTGGCAGCATGGCGAAAAGGTGTTTTGGAGTGGGCATAGTAATTCTTAGGAGGAATTGGGTGAAGGCTGAAGGAAATATCCCTCAGCCTTTTATTTGTTGTTAGCCTGGTTGTAGTTGCAGTTGCTATTGAGGAGAAAAGGATGAATTTCTTTAGTGATCCGATCACTTTCATCGCAGATTGGTTAGGGAACCTTTTGCTCAGCTGGGGAGTAACCCAGCCTGTTGTCACGGTGATATTAAAGTTCATCGGAGCTGGATTGGTGGGTATATTTGGATTTTCCTTGGTAATTTTCACCATTTGGCTTGAACGAAAGTTATATGGCCGAATTCAGGATCGGCTAGGACCTAACCGTGTGGGTCCTTGGGGGATTTTTCAGACATTCCCCGATATGATCAAGATCTTTACCAAAGAATATATTACCCCAAATGGAGCTGATAAAGTCGTCTACAACTTGGCTCCAATTTTATCGGTGTCCGCAGTTCTACTTACATGGGCGGTAATACCATTCGCCCAAACTATTGTAGGGACCGATGTGAATGTGGGTGTGTTATATCTTATAGCGGTGGGTGGGATTGGTGCCTTGGGGATTATCTTAGCAGGATATTCTTCCAATAATAAATATTCATTATTAGGTGCTTTCCGGGCGGTGGCTCAAATCGTATCATACGAAGTACCAATGGTTCTGGCATTGTTGGTTCCGGTCCTATTAGGTCGTTCTATGGGGGTGAACAGTCTAGTCAATTCACAAAGCGTTTGGTTT
>Ga0153915_10003563_pt1 | contig 14280 bp, 22 predicted proteins | sample Opewatmetagenome_2_FD_107003 | JGI IMG/M metagenome (GOLD analysis project Ga0153915, IMG submission 107003) | Freshwater wetland microbial communities from Ohio, USA - Open water 3 Core 3 Depth 3 metaG | ecosystem: Environmental > Aquatic > Freshwater > Wetlands | place: USA: Ohio, Lake Erie... | reverse complement strand
AGAGGGACTTTGCTTGGCTGTCAATTTCGGTTTGGGTGTACCGCCTCATTTTTTCTCCGATTGTTTAGTCTGTTGTTCGGCCTTTGCGTATTTGTCGCAATTTGTTTTGATCTGTTGCACAAAATACTTATCGCAACCGGCTTTACAATAGGCGGCGCGTTTGTTGTTTTGGCACGATGAACAGTCTATGGTCATAGTTCTTTTCGCAACTTCAAATAGTTGAACCGGATTTCTTCATCATTTGCCCCCGTCAATTCGTCAAATAATTCGGGGATAGGCCAGGACATACTTTTGGTAGTCACACTCAGACGTTTTTCAAAGGCCAGCAGATTTGCGTACATCAATCGCAGCGCATTGCCTGTAGCATGGGCGGTTCCACATCGGGTCAATTCTTTGCTTGCTGCGATAAGGTCTTGTCTTGCTTTCATTTTATCCTCCTGTGATTTCCAATTCTTCCGGCCAATAGGCGTCTTGATAACCGTTGTCCATTTTGACGCTAATCATCCCTTCTACCGTCAGTCCGTCACCAGGTTTTATGACAGTTCCGATCTCGCCCACGTGTTGCGCCGGGTTACTATCATCAATACTGCAAACTACTTTTACGCGAACACCTTTTTGCATTTTGTTTTTCATCTTGCCCCCTAAATCCTGACAAATCCCATATTGCGAAGTTTATGCGCCAATTGTAAAAGCGTAGTAAACACTTTTGCTCCCGCAACAAATACATCGTCTGTCTTGTGATATATCCGCCGCAGTCGTTCACCAGTTGGACGGACATACACAGTGATTGCAAATGACTGAACCCCCAAACGTTCAAAAGTAAATTGTCGATTGTCACTGACAAACTTTATGTATTTGTAACCTCTCATCTTATCCTCCGATCAAAGTGCATACTCCACAACGGTCTTTACCTCATGTTTTGCCAACGGGCAAATCCACGTTTCCTGCAAGTAAGTCTCATTGCAGTCAGTGTATTTAACCCGCTTCACAAACACCCATCCAACATGCCGAGCGGTCCCGTCCTTGTGGTCGATGAACATTTTGCCGTCACATCGGCCATATTCTTTCACAGCCGCCCGATAGACTGCCGATGGTGTCTTGCAAATATCCCAATTTTCAATCTCAGAACATATACGGATTCTTTCAGTGTCTAAATTCCCTTTTTGATCTTCTCGTTCCTTCACTTCATAAACGTCAACTTGCACTTTCATCTTTACTACCTCCAAACTGATTAGCCCTAAACCTGGTCTTAAACTTCACAATTCCGCACCAGTCCCCCAGAAATGGTGCGGTAGTGGGAAGGTTAGGTCTTGGTCAAATCAGCCGCAACAAATCGGCCCAAAAACTTGCTGGAAAAAGCTCCGCTGCTTCCGCCGGTTAGGTACACATCAAATTCATCTTGCCCATCTTCTCCTACTCGGCCCGATACTCGGACGCCGACATTCCAACCGCGAATATGGCCCGCAATTCCCGATTCTTTTCCACCGCGCCTTGTGGCTGGTGTTTGCGCCTGTCCTTCAATACTTGCATAAAATCTTGCCATTTGGTTAGCCCTCACTTTCTGATTTTGGTTTTTGGTTCTATCAGCAAATGCACAAAAACATTTCGACTTTGCCCTGATTGACGTTAAGTTCAATCGGCGTATTGGCGTTTTGTGCGTCTTGATCGTATGTCAGTGTTTCGCCGTCGTATCTGTTGTCAAATCGGACAACACCCGCCGCAACTGCAATATCGGTATTTATTCCCGGCAAAGACGGAGTTTTCAAATCTACGTTGTTTGGTGTGAACATACCATACACATCTTGCGGACATAACCAAGTATATTCACCGTCTGCATAATCAGACAAAACCCGAAATAATCGCGCGTTTGTGTATCCTCCGCGCACATCGCAGCCGCCATGAATTTGCAGCAAAACATATCCGTTGTCGGCAATTCGGCAGTATGTGCCTTGAATAACTTGGGATAAATGGTCCGGGCCGTTGTAAGAATTGAACGTTCCTTGCACTTTGACGTTGTAACGATCTAAGTATTTTCCTGCCGATGCAGACACGCCACAAAATCTGTCATCGTCCCAATTATCGGCTTTAACATTTCGCCGATTAAACCCTTGACAGATTTCGTCAAGTTCTAACTGTTGGCGCAAATAGTGAAATACCGAGATTGTATAATCAAATACACCAACATTATCTTCTTCGTCTGTATCAAACGTTACTTCCGGTTCACTTTGAAAATCGGCCAAAGTCTTTTTTTGATTTCGCTGCCAATTCCTACCATACGCGCCGCCACTATCGCAGAGCGCAACGCCAGTACATTCAGTCAACATCTCAAACAACATTTGTTCAACAGTTTTCATGGTTAGCCCCTTAATTCTGGTTTTTGCTTCTCGCCATACTCCACAAGTCCGGGCTGTAGATTGCGTGATTCAGTAGTACAAAGTGCAATTGCTTTGCATCTACGTTTTCGTTTTTACAGCCCGGCCTTACAAAGTAGGGCCAATCAGCAAAGAACGCAGAAAGATAGAATAGCCAAGATATAGATTTCTTTGGAAAAGCCAAGCTCCCGCATATATCGGGAAAGCGTTTGCTTTGCCTCTTGATAGTTGATCTTTCCTGTCCGGTACAAGCCGCAAAGAATATCTGCATACTCGGACAACAACAGTGAGGAGAGTGTTTTGTTTCTCATCTGATTAGCCCTTTCGTTTGAATTGCCCACAACGTAATTGGCCCATGCTTTGACCAATTTTACAAAAGAAAATTCTGTTTGGCGTTTGTCCCCGATATTGACAAGAAGAACAATTGGTACGACATGGTTTTTTCATCTGATTAGCCCTTAAAAGTGTGGCACTATTGCCACTATGTAAATCATATCACAAACATCGGCCAAAGTCAAGTAGTTTTTCTCAAATCCAAAATTTTTGAACATGCCTGACAAATTCCGTTCTGTATGAGCACTTTCGGCGCTTGTTCATCGGGAAAGAAACTTGACCGATTGTGTGTCTTACAAAAATATGGTCCTTCTATCATACCACGTTTGAACCGTTGATAGCCATATCGACAACGGCCCAAAGCGTAGTGCTTGTGATCTTCGTCAAACGGCAGACTGTCGGCCTTGCAAATACGGGGCATTTTGGGTAGGCGCGGATGTTTGGCCCGATACTGCATTTTGTCATACGTTTTACGGCAATAGCCCTGTGCATAGTGCCGATGTTCCAGACTGAACCTATAACTATCACCTTGACAAAAACCAATTTTTACTGTTTGCATTGTCTTTTCTCCCGTTGTGTTCTACCGTAACAATACGTGCACAGTTGGGTAATGCACCGATGTTTGTCATTGGTATTACTTGTTCGGCGAATGATTCGGGCACAGCGCCAACTGTGAAACGGATTTAAACAGCGACATTCTTGTCCTTGTACACATTTGTAATTACAGGTTTTTTGCATAGCGCCTCCAAAATAGTGTTGACATACCAGAATTTTACCGATATGATAGATTAAGCCCCTGCTTTACTGAATACGCTGTATCGGAGAGCAACCGATTAGAGCAGCGTAGGTTAGCCCGCAGGGGCTTTGTTCTATCATTGGAGAATATCTCACTACCTATATTGTACCACATTCACTGGCTAAAGTCAAGAACCTTATACGGAAATTCATAACTTAGATACCAGAAAACCTTCTTCTGCCTCTATTTCTTGTCAAGGAAACTGGCGTTTTTAGCGTCCAATAGGCTGTCACTATTTGTCACTATTAATTATACCACCCCCCCTATAGAGGGAGGGAAGTTTGGTATGGTATGTTGTGTTATCCTTTTACGTTATACCATACCATAATATCTTCTCTCCTATAGCTGTCTTTTTCTACTTTCAATAGTGTAATCAAAGACAATAACCATAAGTCCTTACACCATAAGCCTTGAACCGCCTCTATTTGCCTAAAAAACATAGAGCAAGTCTATGACAATGTAAAGGCGGCTTGATCTTGCATGGTTGTATTGGTTGTAATGATTGTGACGGCATGTTGCAAATTATCAACATTGGTGTTTACCAAACGCAACGTGAGGCGCAAGTCTGAGACACGCACGACTACCACATTCAATTCAAATTCACCCCGATTATAGGACTACATACAGACAGGCACTCGGTAAAACTATACCAGTTTCATAGTACATGCGCAAACACATAGATTATAGGACACAACTGCATTATTGCACTGATACTGCATGTTCTTGGCGCTTGATCGTATGCACAAACGTCCAGGCAAGCAAGATTTTATCGGACCCCCGGCGTACCACCCTTGCGTTATAGGACGCGGCGGCTCGACTACCCCGATTGAGACCTCCGCGACATACCAAAATCCAACTTTCCCCCTATAATCCATACAATCCTTACAACCAGAACTAAATTTTCAAAAAAGTTAGATAATTTGTGAACAAAATTGGTGGAAAATGGCGTTTTTGGGAGCAAGATGCTTGTTTTTTGCGGCTATGGATGTAGGAGGATATTCTGTGGAGGTGGTAGATGAACTGGTTGGTGGAACTTTTTCAGTTGTTGACGGCTTGGATTCCACGATTAAAGTTCATCCTGCCAAATGAGGAGGGAGTGAGGATCACCATAGGGAAAAAGGTGAAGGCGATTGGACCTGGATGGTGGTTTTACTGGCCGCTGGTGCATGATCTGTTGTGGTGTACGGTGGTCAGTCAGGTGGTGGATTTGATGCCACAGAGTTTGAAGACCAAGGATGGGAGAAATTTGACAATCTCGTTGACAATGCGGTATTCGATCCCCGATGCGAAGATGGCATTGTTGAATGTGCATTCGTATGACCAGGCGTTGCAGAACTTAACCAGGGGGGTGGCGGCGGAATATTTTAATGCACATACGTTGGAGGAGTGCCGGGATATTGCAGCGATGGCGGATCGGACAAAACAGGTGGTGCAGAAGGCCGCGCGGGGATGGGGGATCAAGATTGAGGAATTGTATGTGGATGAGATCACGGATGCACTGAGTATCAGGTTGATGTCAAGGGGGGAATCAGCGAAGGGAAGTTCAGATATTCAATTGTAACAAAGGTGGGAGAAAACAGAAATGCAAGTTATTGCTGAAGTTGGAAAGACAGTGGACATCACGTATCACGCTGCGAAACATGCAACCGGTCTGACTGATGTGAAGGCGAAAATTTATGACGAGACGCGGGCACTGGACCCGGTGAATTTCCCCGATGTGACCTTGACCGAGATCGGGGCGACGGGGATTTACTATGGTTCGTTCACACCCGATGTAGTTGGTACTTGGACAGTGACGGTGGACAGCGCCACAAAACCCGGTCCTGATGAGTTTACAATCCAGGTGGGCAACTATGATCTGGATTCTCTTGGTAGCACTTTGGATGAGGTAAAGACAGTTGTTGATGATCTGTCGGACCCTTCCGAATTGATATAACACCAGGGATTATAACTTTACAGACAAAGAAAAAGAAATAAACGGAGGAAAAAATGCAAGAGGTATTCCTTAGTGATAATGCTGGTAATCGGAGTGCTCCGACACCGGAATCAAGCGCTCCAAAAACGACACAGACTGCGCAGAAGTTGACTCAGGCAACAGCGGGCACTAATACTACGGCTACAGTGACAGCGGGACAACGATATAGGTTTACTGCGTACCTTACTGGTGGATTTTTGTTTGCCCTGGCAACAACAGCAACAGAAGGTAATATCCGTTGGGTTTGCCCGATTTATCACTCTATCGAGTTCACAATTCCAATTGGATATACCACATTACACTATACCACTGATGTCAACAATGGTGTTGGGTATCTGGTGGCGTTGGACAATTGATAACTTCAATTTTGGAGGCGATATGAAAAAAGGTCTTCAAGTTCGGGCTATATCAGAAGGAATTCACGGGCGCGGGATAGCTCTTTTTGTTGAAGAATTTGATGGAACAAATTTTTATACGGCAGACCCTTTGATAATGCAAAAACGAGAATATGAATTCTATAAACCAAGTCTTCCTACTTGTAATATTTCAGTTACATCGGCACAGCAATTGATAGATGATTTATGGCAAGCAGGTCTGCGGCCAAGTGAAGGAACGGGTTCAGCGGGACAATTGGCGGCAACACAAAAACATCTTGAAGATATGCGTTCATTGACCTTTAGTAAATTGAATGTTGAGAAACCTTGATGACTTCAACTTTGGGGTGTGCGATGCGATTTAACAAAGGTAATCGGTTTGTTAGTAGTGCAATAATTTCTGTGTTGATATTGGCACTGTTGTCCCTAATTCCCATTGCGGGGTATATTGCGTTGACGCGGCCTACACGACAGGAAATACCCACAGTTGTTTCTCCGATAGTATCACTTGAAGACCGGATTGAACAAGTTATTGATTCGGTCGTGCATGTTGCCAACGTTACTCAAGGATGGCAAGGATCGGGTCTGTTGATCTCTTCCGATATAGTTGTGACCGCCAGGCATGTGGCAGATGGCGGAAGTGATTTCACAGTGACATTGAATAATGGGACTAAGGTGAAATCTTGCCGGGCATTAACCAGTAAACGACATGATATTGGATTTCTGCAACTTGAAAAATCGGTAACAGGGGTCGAGTTTTCAGTCCGATTGGGAAGTATGGTTGATTGCCGATTGGGTCAGCAAGTTTTTGCACTTGGCAGTCCTTTTGGAGAAATGAATCGTAACTCTGTGACATTGGGAATAATTTCGAGGTTGAATTGTGATTTGGAAAAATTTGATTGTCCGAAGGATTATGGTTGGTCGGCAACTTTTCAAACAGATTGTCCGGCATACCCCGGAAATAGTGGTTGCCCTCTGTTTACTTTGGACGGTGTGGTTAGGGGAATTATCGTTGGTGGTTTTGACGACAATCTTGTTTATTGTGTGCCTGTTGATTTAATCGTCGGGCAAATCAGCACCGTTCAGTTGATGTTTCAAATGGATGTTTTTGAATTTGAACAGGGATTTGTGCCGACTGTGACACTTACAGAGGAGGAATATTGATGACCGGGCCAGGATGTCATAGAAAACACACCCCAATTGTTTCTGAGAAACAGCGGGCGTTATTTGGTGCAGTGGCTTCGGGGAAATCAACCAAAGCGGGCGGATTAAGTCGGGCAGAAGCCAAACGACATTTGGAAGAGTCCGAAGGAAAAAATTTGCCGGAATATCATCGGGCAGCAAGACGTGGATTGAAAAGAATGGCAGGAAGGTGACATTATGAATTTCAAAAGCAAAGTGGGTTATAAACGTTGGTTGGCATACGGCCACATGCACGGAGATTTTGCCAAGGTTCCTGGAAATCAACCTGTGTCCATAAAAGGCAAATCGCACGATGTTGAACACGAAAAGAAGGCGAAACGCGGTTTGAAACGAATGGCAAAACATGACTAAGGAAAATAAACAATTGATCGAACTCGGTAGCAAATCTCGCGCGGGACATTTGCTTTCGACTTATCTCAGAGCTATCGCCGATGAGAAAACCGAGTTGGCCGACGTGGTTATTTCTCCCGATAAAGTTGAACGCCGGTTGATTAGTAAGGCGGAGGCCATTGCCAGGGACATGTTCCGATTGGCCCTACCATTGGGACCAGGTGTAGAAGTTGGGCCGGAGAATGCAGTTGGTGAAAAGACCCGATTGGAATATCGCAAACTCATCCTTGAACGTATAGACGGTAAACCGGGAACAGAGGAACAAGAGGAGGAGCGAGATAGGATACCAGAAAAGATCAGCGAAATCAACAGGAAACGGGTAAATGCTCTGGCGCATGAAGTGATGGGGACGACAGAATGAAGTGTTGCACCAAGTGTGGGATTGAGAAATCTGAATCTGCGTTTAGTAAAAACGGTTATAAAGGAGGTCTTCATTCATGGTGCAAATCGTGTTGTAGTAAATACAATTCGCAAAAATTAAGAGAACGTAGATTGGTTGACCCGTTTTATGACTTTGCCAAAAATTTGAAAAAAAATTATGGCATGACTGTTGAAGAATACAATTCAAAGTTTGAAAAACAAAACGGATTGTGTGCGATATGTGGAGGAGTAAATAAAGACGGGCGAAATCTGTTTGTAGATCATAATCATCAGAATGGAAAAACACGAGATTTGCTCTGCCACAACTGCAACGCAGTTATTGGTTTGGCCGGAGAAGATGAAAAACGCCTGTTGCTTATATCCTTGTATTTAAGGAGACACAGGGATGATAGGTAGCGGTAGTATTGAATTACCTACTCTGCCAGAACCTTTTCCAAGCGGTAGGAAAATATGGGTGTGTCCAAAAACCGGGATTAAAATACCCAAACAACCTGATGAACATTTGGAATTTCGCCAGAAACTGTTAAAACGCGCCAGTAACGATCCAATACTTCAAAAGGACTTAATGGCTGTTTGCAAAGAAAGTTTACTGGCGTGGACCAATATTTTTGCATGGACCAGACATGAGTTTGAGACAGACCCCGATACTGGACAACAAATGCCGTCCATACAAACACACTGGCCGTTCAATACGTGGGATATTCAGGATGAAGCCCTGAATTGGATTGAGGAACGATTCAATCAAGGTGAGGATGGATTGTTTGACAAATCCCGCGAAATGGGGGCGTCGTGGATTTGCATAGTGTTCAACCATTGGCTCTGGTTGTTCCGTGAAGAAACGCAGATTCGTGAAATGTCGCGGGTGGAGGAATTGGTTGACAGCACTGCGACCGATTCCTTGTTTTACAAACACGATTATCTGAATACTTGGTTGCCCGATTGGATGTGCCCTCCCGGTGTTCTGGTCCGGGGAAAAGACAATCGGACGAATTTGAAAATTCACAATGAACTGAACGGTAGTTCGATTGTGGGTGCAGCAACATCCCGATTTGCAATGCGGGCCGGTCGGTGCGCCATTCTATTGCTCGATGAATTTGCGGCGGTGGAAAACGGAGAGGCAATTAGGGTTTCAACAACTTCGGTGACACCTTGCCGTATTGTGAATAGCACAACCATCGGGGCGGGTACGGTTTACGCCCGGTGGAAACAAAGTGGGCAAATCAAGGTGTTTGGGGGATTGAAGTTTTGGAATCATCCCGATAAGGGCAAAGGGCGGTTCGTTCTTCGGGATGAAGTGACAGGGCGACATGAAATATCTTCGCCCTACATGGAGAAAAAGAAACTCAGATCGTCGGTGAAAGAACTGGCCCAAGAGGAATATGGCGTTGATCTTCAGGCGGGTGATACGTTTTTCTCTTTGCCCGATATTGACAAACACATTGCCATATTTGCCAGAGAACCAAAAAGCAATTGGAACATCGAACTTAAACGGGGGATCGCAGATGACCAACTGCCGGAGATTATCCGACAACGAGACGGAAAAGTTGTTGCCGCCGCAAGTGTCAACAAAGGAAAGTTACATGTTTGGGTAGAACTTGTGGACGGAAGATTTGACCAAAGCAAAACTTATATCTTTGGGATTGATACGAGCAAGGGACAGGGGGCTTCTGAGTCAGTCATATCCGTTAAGTGTAAACAATCAGGCGAACTTGTTGCCAAATGGAATGATCGAAACACGCCTGAACATGAGTTCGCACGGATCATTGTGGCCCTATCTTTGTGGGTTGGGGGTTGCCGCCCTCAACGATTGCCTTTTCTCAAATGGGAAAACAATGGACCCGGTTGGAACATAGGACGGTTGTTGGTTAAGGAGTGGAAATATCCGTTTTACTATTGTTCAGAAGCGACCGGAATTGTGGGGGAGAGGAAATCAGACAAGTTTGGTTTTCACACCAGTCGGGAGGCCAAGGCATTATTGCTTCGGGCGTATGAACAGGCGTTGATGCAGGGACGGATTATCAATCACGATAAACAGAGTTTGGAACAGGCCAAGTATTACATTCACTATCCCGATGGGGGGATTGGGCCTGCGGAAGTACAGGATGCCAAGCAAGCGGAACGGTTGTTGCATGGAGATAGAGTCATGGCTGATGCCTTGACGGTGGATGATCGGGAAGTGGCAAAACCCAAGAACGAAGGGCCTAAAACACCTTGGAATAGTTGGCAAGGTCGGTTTGAACGGTGGAAAAAATCACAGAAGAAACAAACGACCTTTGAGAGGCCGTTTAATTTTGTGTCATAGAGGAGAGTGACATGACAGTTGAGTTCACTGCCAAGAAAATTTCAGAAGCCGCCAAGGAGGGCATTGATAGATTGTCAAACTATCGCGGTGCGCGGGCTATGTTCGTGCGCGATTATGTCGGCAATTATTTCAACAAACCCAAGGGCATGACGGGGCAGTACCCGATTAACTTGGTATTCTTGGCGATCCGGGCGCTGATTCCGAATCTGGTAATGAAACATGGTGTGAACAAAGTCACTACTGAAATTCTTGCTCACAAGGATTTTGCCGAACTGTTGGGTCTTGGTTTGGATGTCTCTCAGCGACAACGCAAACTCAAGAAGATTTTACGGGGCGGTCTTGTTGATATGTGTTTTGGAATGACCTGTTACAAGACTTCCATTTGGGCAGCGGGGGAACTCCTACCAGTTGGGAATGATGTTAATTGCGACCCCGGCCAGATTTACACCGATATGATTGACTTCGATGATTTGGTGTTGGATGCAACTTGTCGGTCCTTGAAAGAAGCGGTATTGATTGGACACGCAATTCGGACGCCAAGGGCACAATGTTTGGAGTACGGCCTGGATGAAGAATTGGTGATGAAATTGCCGTCCGCTGATTCGTTGCAGATTCAAGAGGGCAAGATTCAAAATTTATCAATGGATAACGGAACGGACAATACCACTGCCGATTTACAGGATTATGTCAACGTCGTGGAATTGTGGATTCCTGAAGCCAATGCGATTTGTTATGTTCCACATCCTTACCAGGCATCGTTTGATGATTTCCTGAAGGTCGGGGATTATTATGGTCCTTCCGATGGACCTTACACATTTGGTTCATTGACTCCGCCCGTTTCCGATAATCCATTGCCGGTGGCTCCGGTTGGTGTGTGGCGGGATTTGAACGAGATCGCCAATCGGATGTTCCGCAAGTTTATGGAACAGGGGGATCGGCAGAAGGACATTTTGCTTTACAAACCACAATTTGCAGATGAGGCAGAATCCATACGAACAGAGACGGATGGCAGTACACTTGCTTGTGAAGACCCATCAGCATTTCAAACTGTCTCATTCGGAGGACAGAATAAAGACAACGAGGCCATGATTAACCAACTTCGGACATGGTTTAACTATATCGCGGGCAATCCCGATCAGATGGCGGGATTGGGTTCGAGCGCTCGCACAGGTAAGGCCACTGAAGTTCAGTTGATGCAATCGAATGCTTCAGTAGTTACAGAGGATATGCGAGATATTATCGCCGATGTGAACTCGGATATTAGCAAAAAGGAATCGTGGTACATGATTCACGATCCTCTTATTAAAACCCCATTGTCCAAACGTGTGTCGGGTGGAAAGATGGTCCAAGTTTGGTTGACACCCGAACAACGTCAGGGAGATTGGGAGGAGTTTACTTTCAAGATCAAGAAACGTTCGATGCAGATTATGGAACCACATTTGAGAAGTCGGGCGATTATGGAGTTTTACACTAACGTGGTTCCGAGTGTGATGACATCAGCGCAGATTGCTATGCAGATTGGTGTACCGTTCAATGCGCCAAGGGCACTAATGCAGGCAGCGGAGGAGTTGGGTCTTGAGGACGTGATGGTGGAGATTTTTGAAGACCCGACATTTATTCAGAGAATGCAGTATTTTGCACAACAGGGACCAAAGGATTCGGGTAAGGGTTCGATGACAAACCCCAAGGCCATAATGCAACAGGGGGGATTTCCAATGATGCGGAACGTTATGTCCCCAATGCAACAGCAAAATCAATTTGCCCAGGCAACCGCAGCGGAAGGTCAAACGGCGTTTGGGGGGATGGGAGGATACTAATGGCAAAAGTTGATGAAGAAGGTTTGGTGAAAAAGACTAAGCGCAGGATGAAGGAATTACTTGGCGGTGAACGGACTTATTTACCTAAAGAAAGAAAACTTGTGGCAAAAGTGCCAGAGATTAAGGCCAAACCGATGAAAGAAATAACGGCCAAACCAGAACTGAAGACTCAGCGAACAGTTCAGGTTGAAAGTGGGCTGAAACAAGCGGGTTTGACTGAAAAAGAGATCGCCAGATTCCGGGGGAAGAAGTGATATGCCATGTTACTGTTTTTTTTGCCCCGATTGTTCAAAATCTGTAGAACTTGTGTTACATATCAGTGAGGTAAGTAACGAACATAAATGCGAATGTGGGGGCACATTGCGCCAAGACTATCGGGCAAAGAACATACATGATGTGGGAGATCGTCAATATCATACTCCGATTCATTCGGATGCTTTGGCGATTAACCCGGACCAGATTGAAGAACATCGGAGAGAGTTTCCAGACGTGAAGATTGACAATGAGGGTAGGCCGGTGTTTGAGACATACACACAACATGAAGCGTACCTAAAAAAGACCGGTTTCCAAAAATTGCCGCAAAAGAAAAAATTGACGCCAAGTTTCAGAAAGACGTATCCGATTCATGGTTCAACCACGTAAACCGAAGAAGGAACAAAAGGAGTGGACAATTACTGATTGGGAAAAATGGTTGTGGCCTTTGTTCTCGCGATTTATTCGACTTCGGGATTGTATTAAGACAACAGGTACGACGGATCGGGGGCGATGCGTTACATGCGGGCGACTTTACAAGTTTGAGAAATTACAAGCGGGCCATTTTGTACCTGGTCGCACGCGGGCGATTTTGTTTGATCCTCGATGCGTGAATGCTCAATGCTATCGTTGCAATGTGAAGTTGGACGGAGTGTGGCCCGCGTATTATCGGTGGATGCAGAAGAATTACAGCCAGGAAGTGATTGACGAATTGATAGACCTTTACGGGAAAGGTGCAGAACTTTCCCCTGATTGGTTCGTGCAAAGTTATCAATACTATGATTGGTGTGTGGCGGAAATGTCACGTACTGGTCAGTTGATTCAAGCATAGCAACGGGCAAAGTGTAATTGCCCCTTACCCTAAGCGAGAGGAGAGGAAATGCCAGGAAATCAAACCGGCACGGATATGCGCCAGGATCAGGGTGCATACGAAAAATCAGATGTAGTTGACAAGGTTGCTCAGACACTTGCCAAGTTTGGAGAGGTTGAAGATTCTACCCCGGAACCTGAGTCGGAACCAGCAAAGCCAGCCGTTTCTACCCCGGAACCTAAACCGGCAGAAAAGACTGACGTTACCCCGGAACCTGGACCAGTAGAACCGGCAGAACCCGCCGAACCAACAGAGCCAGAAGAACCTGAGAAACCTGCTATTCCCGATAATTACTATCGGGCAGCGATCCACCAAGGATGGAAACCAGAAGAACTCAGTGCGATGTATGAGTTAAATCCTGAAGGCACATTGCGGTTCTTGGAGAAGACCTATAATGATGTCAACAATTTGTCTCAGCAATTTGCACAATTGGGCCGTAAGGCCAGAGAAGTAGAAACAGCCAGAGTGCAACCGCAGCCACAACCTCAGCCGCAACCTCAAGGATTCGATGTTGAGAAATTCAAGAAGGCGTATGAGGACGATCCTGCGTCGGCTTTGGCGACTGCACTTCAACAATTGCAGACAGCGAGAGTGGAACCGCAGCCGCAACCGCAACCTGTTCAACAGCCAAACAAGAAAGATGAATGGAACGATCACTTGGCGGCAGTTGAACAGTTGAACACCTTCTTTGGCGCGGAGGATTTGAAACCGTTTGCGGAATATTACGGCGAGGCCAAGTCACTCAATTGGAGTGACCTGACTCCGGGCCAATATGCCAATCGACAGGCGGTTATCAATCGGGCCGACGAGATTCTGGCGGGCGCTGAATTGTTACAGAAGGAAATGAGTGTTCGAGAGGCCGTAGAGTTGGCCCACATGGAACTATCTGCTCCGATACTTCAACAGGTCGTAAGAGAAGATATTTTGAAGGCGGTGAAGAAGAAAGCCAGTGGTATCACGATGCGGCCAAGTAAATCGAAAACAAATGTGCCTGTTAAGACAGGCGGGAAGTTGAGTGATGCTCAAATTCTGGCAAATGCAGAAGCGCGTTTGGCGGATTTGAGAGGACGAGGGACTTAAGAGTCCCCGATAGAGGAGGGAGTATTAGATGGGAATTAAGCAAACTGAGCTTGCAGACATGATTATGCTCACGCTCAACGATTTGCCCAAACAGGTTTTTGAAGTGGCTTGGGACAATCAGGATTATGAGTTCT
>Ga0153915_10003562_pt1 | contig 14280 bp, 13 predicted proteins | sample Opewatmetagenome_2_FD_107003 | JGI IMG/M metagenome (GOLD analysis project Ga0153915, IMG submission 107003) | Freshwater wetland microbial communities from Ohio, USA - Open water 3 Core 3 Depth 3 metaG | ecosystem: Environmental > Aquatic > Freshwater > Wetlands | place: USA: Ohio, Lake Erie... | reverse complement strand
GAAGGGGCGAGGGACGTTGAAGGCGGGGAATGTGGTCGAGGTGGTGGCGGGCGATGAGGCGGGGGCCCCCCCCGCTGGGAATATCACCTCGTATCAGGCGAAGAACGTCATCATTGCCACCGGCTCCGTGCCCATCGAGCTCCCCTTCCTCCCCTTCGACGAGGAGCGGATCCTCTCCAACATCGGCGCGCTCAAGATCCCTGAAGTCCCCAAGCACCTCATCGTCATCGGAGGCGGCGTCATCGGCCTCGAGCTCGGCTCGGTCTGGAAACGGCTCGGCGCCAAGGTCACCGTGATCGAGCTCCTGCCTGCGATTCTACCCGGCATGGACGACGACGTAGTGAAGGAGGCCGAGCGCGTGCTGCGCAAACAGGGACTCGAGATCCGCACCAACACGCGCGTCACCAACGGCGGACGCACCGCGACGGGCGCGTTCGTCGTCGTCGAGCAAGACGGCAAGCCCGAGCGCATCGAAGGTGATTTCGTCCTCGTCTCGGTCGGTCGGCGGCCGTCGACGACCGGCATCGACGTGAAGGCTCTCGGTCTCAACGTCGGACGACGCGGCGAGCTGCTCGTCGACGATCAGATGCGCACCAACCTTCCGAATGTCTTCGCCATCGGCGACTGCGTGCCCGGGCCGATGCTGGCGCACAAGGCCGAGGACGAAGGCGTGATCGCCGCCGAAGTGATCGCGGGCAAGCCGGTGCACATGCACTACAAGTCGATTCCGAACGTCGTGTACACGTGGCCCGAGATTGCCGCCGTCGGCCTCACGGAGCGACAAGTGAAGGAGAGCGGTCGCGAGTACCGCACCGGAAAGTTTCCGTTCTCCGCCAATGGTCGCGCGCGTTCCTTGGGAGACGCGACCGGTTTTGTGAAAATCATCGCCGACGCGAAGACGGACGAGCTGCTCGGGGCGCACATGATCGGTCCGAACGTCTCGGAGACGATCGCCGAGGTCGTCCTCGCATTCGAGTATCGCGGCTCGTCGGAGGACATTGCCATCACGGTGCACGCTCATCCGACGCTGAGCGAAGTCACCAAGGAAGCCGCGCTTGCTACTCTTGGTCGAGCGCTGCACATCTAATCGTGCCTGGTTACTTCGAGCTCGACCCGCGATTGCTTCTGCCCGAGGACGCACAGGGCACGCGCATACTTCTCATGGGCGCGCTCGGCGTGACGCCATACATCGATCGCGCGCTCGAGGTACTGGCGTTCGCCGAGCGCGGGAACGATCCCGAGCATCGGGGCATGGTGATCGCGCGTGACGGGACCGTCGCCGGCCTCGCGCTCTTCGGCACGATCGCGGGAACGGCGGGCGGCGCGCGCCTGCACACCGCGGCGCTCGCACCCGGCGTGCAAGCGGACGACATCGGCGGACGACTCATGCGCGCTGTCAGCGACGCGGCTCGAGCGGGAGGAGCGCGCTATCTGCTCGCCGAGATGCCGGACGATCCCGCGCTCGGGACCGTGCTCGCGTTGCTCCGCGAGCACGGATTCCGTGAAGAGGCGCGCGTCCCGGATTTTTTTCGCGAGGGTGTCGCGCTCACCTTCCTGCGCCTCAACCTGTAGCGGCGTTCGCGTGTACGCGCGAGCGTTCTCAGATACCGCCGCGCCCGCGCATCATCCCCGCCATATCCACGTACCCCGCGGGAATTTCGAACGCGCTCGCCGGGACAGAGCCTCGCTCCACCGACGTCGCTTCCATCGCGATCTTCCCGTCGGGTGTCCACACCTTGAGCGGGAAGGCGGCTCTGTTGCCGAACGCCTTGGCCCACTCCGGCGGAGCGGACCCACCGCGCCGCCCCATACTGCCGCTCGCGCCGGGGAAGATGAACCGCCCCAACGACTGGGTGATGCACGCCCGAGTGACCTTGCCGCTGCCTTGAGTGATCTCGTAATCATCGCAGTCGAAGCCGGCAATTTTTTCACTCGTTCCGAGCTTCTTGATTTCGACCTTGGAATCTGATTGCTCACCGGAGGGTGAGATCTTCGAGAGATCGGTGACGGACTTGAAGCCCTTGGCGTCGGCCATTCCAGGCATCGCCGGCATTCCGGGAGGCATTGGCATGAGCACCGTCACGGTGTTGGCCTTGCCGTCGAAGATCGACCGCATCTCCATACCGGCCATCGGTCCCGCGGATGCCGGCATCTCCATGACGGTCGCTTGCATGTCGCCTTTGATCGCCATCTTCATCGTCATGCTTTCCCCGGTCCCGGAACCGGACAGCTTCAGGTGGATCGTTCCCTCGAACTGCGCCGCCAGCGGCGCGGCCGGAATGAGGCTGACGAATATGAGCGCGACGATACGACGCATCGGAAAGTCCTCGGTGTGTGAAGGGAGCATGACTACGGCCGGACTGCCCCGGCCTGCATCATTCCGGGTTTTAGATATCTGTCATACCAGGCCAAGTATCGCTGCAGCCGATCGTAATTGAAGCTCGGCAGCGCCAGCCCATGGTGCTGATTGGGATACACGATCAACTCGGTCGGCACATCGAGGCTCCGCAACGCCTGATACATCTGCTCGCCGCCGATCACGGGCACGTTGAAGTCCTTGTCGCCGCCGAGGAACAGCGTCGGCGTCTTGATGCGATCGGCATGGAAGAATGGGTAGGACAGCTTGATCCATAGATCCTGCGATTTCCACGGCGGTCCGAGCTCATTCTCGTACTGATAGATGTATTGATCGGAGCCGTACATCGAGAGCTGCAACGCGCTGCCGGCGCCGGAGATCGCCGCCTTGAAGCGAGTCGTCGTGGCGATGGTGTAGTCGGTGAGAATGCCACCGTAGCTCCATCCGCCGATGCCGAGGCGATCCGGGTCGGCGATGCCCGTCGACACGACGTAGTCGACGCCGGCCAAGAGATCGACGACTTCCTTGTTTCCCCAGTCGGCGAAGATCGCCTGCTGATATTTCTCGCCTCGGCCGTTGCTGCCGCGGTAGTTGACGTTCAGAACCGCATAGCCGTTCGCGGCGAACAGCTCGCGCTCGAGGCTGAACGCATGTTGATCTTGTCCATTGGGGCCACCGTGGATGCGAAGCAGCAACGGATATTTCTGGCCGGCAACGTAGCCGAGCGGCTTGACGAGCAGTCCGTGCGCCTCGTTGCCGTCCTTCGCTTTGAACGCCACGTCTTCCGTCGTCGCGAGCTGCACGTCGGCGAGCCAGGCGTCGTTCTGGTGCGAGAGTTGGCGGAGCGAGCCGTTCTCGAGCGCGAACACCTCCGGCGGCTGCGTGGCGGTTCCCTCGAGGACGGCCATTTTGCCGTCACGCGTCATCGACATCGAGCCGATGACGCGACGACCGTCGACGAGCTTCTGCACGGCACCGCCGCCGGCGGCGATCTTGCCGACGTAGCGGGCGCGATCATCGGTGTAGAGGAAGAGAATCGATTTGCCGTCGGCCGTGAAGCGCGGCGACGACACGGGACGATCGAGTGATTCGGTGAGAATACGCGGCGCTCCGCCGGTCGCCGGCACGACGGCGAGACGCTCCTCGTTGTAGGCGCTGTACTTCGCGTCGCTGCCACGCAGATACGCGATCGTCGATCCGTCCGGACTCCAAGCGAGGGGACCGCCATCGGGACCATCGAACGTCGTGAGCGCTTTCGGCGCGGCACCCCCGCGCGCTTCGACGACGAAGACATCGGAGTTGGTCGAACGATCGAGGTCGCCAGGGACGCGTTTGCTCTCGAACGCGATCCATTTCCCATCCGGCGACCACGCGGGGTCGGTCTCCTCGTACAATCCGGGAGTCAGGATCGTCGCTTTGCGGATGTCGAGATCGAAGACATAGAGATGACTGCGAGTCGAATCGAGATACCCGCCGGCGTCGCTCTTGAAATGATACCGGTCGAGAACGATCGGCTTGGGCTTCTTGTTCGCTGAATCGGGCTCCGGGGCGACGTCGTTCATCACCAGCGCGATGCGCTTGCCGTCCGGGGCCCATTCGTACGCTCGAATACCGGTCTTGAGCTCGGTGATCCGCTTCGCTTCGCCGCCTTGGCGATCGAGCAACCAGAGTTGCGACCCTTTGCCGCCTTGGCGCGACGAGAGGAAGGCGAGATACCGGCCGTCGGGGCTCCAGCGCGGTGAGCTCTCGCCGTCGGGCGACGACGTGACTTGAATCGTCTGCGTTCCGTCCCAGCTCGTCATCCAGATGTCGCTGTCCGTCTTGTCCTTCGCCGAGTCCGTCGTGCTGACGACGTACGCGACCCACTTCCCCTCCGGCGAGATCTGCGGATCACCGACGCTCTTGAGGCGATACATGTCGCCGATGCGGATTGGACGCTTGGACGTCGATGATTGCGAGTTCGCGACGGCGGCCGCGCACACAACGAGAGCGAAGGGGACGAAACGCATTAGTCCTTTTCCGGCGACGGATGGGTAGAGGGAACTCACGAAGTCTGTGCGCCTGCACGCACTCTGTCTACCGTTGCCGCAATCGAACGCGCGCCACTGGCGGCGCGGCGGGCCGGGCGGCATCGTCTCTCCGTCCTCACCCTCATCGCGCCACCATGAGACCCTCCGTCGTCGTCTCGGCATTTCTCGTCGTCGCCGCGTGCGCCCGCCCGACGACCCCGCCAGCCCCTTCACCGCTCCTCGCCGAGTACGACGTCGTGATCGAGAACGGTCACATCGTTGATGGGACGGGTGCGCCGTGGTTCGCCGGCGACGTCGGCATTCGCGGCGATCGAATCGCGGCCATTGTCCCGCGCGGAATGCTGCACGCCGCATCGTCCAAGATGCGGGTCGATGCGAAAAACCTCATCGTCGCGCCTGGCTTCATCGACATTCAAGATCAGTCCGGCGGCCAGTTGCTCGCCGGTGACGGCCGACAACTAGGCAAGATCACGCAAGGAGTGACGACCGGCATCCTCGGTGAAGGCTCGACGCCGGCGCCGCTCAACCCGGCGTTACTCCCGAGCAGCGCCGGCGACATGATGCGTCGATTCGCGCAGCCGCACGGATTCGACGCGTGGCTGAGCGCGATGGCCGCACACGGTATCTCGCAGAACGTCGGCTCGTTCGTCGGCGCCGGTACGATCCGTCAATATGGAATGGCCGAGCGAATGGGTCCGGCCACGGGCGCGACGCTCGACTCGATGCGCGCCGCCGTTCGACGCGCGATGGAGGACGGCGCGTTTGGTTTGGCGAGCGCCCTCATCTATCCGCCGAACACGTTCGCCTCGACCGACGAGCTGGTCGAAGAGTCGAAGGCGATGGCGCCGTACGGCGGCGTGTACATCACGCACATGCGATCGGAAGCGGATCGTCTTCTCGAGGCGATCGACGAAGTCATTCGCATCGCCAAAGAAGGCGGCGTTGCCGCGGAGATCTACCATCTCAAGGCGGCCGGCACGCGCAACTGGAACAAGGAGCGTGCCGTGATCAGCAAGATCGATTCTGCCCGCGCGGCCGGAATCGATCTACAGGCGAACATGTATCCCTACACTGCGGGCGCGACCGGTTTGACGTCATGCCTTCCGCCAGAGTATTCGGCCGAAGGCAAGCTGTTCGACAACCTGGCCAGCGGAGAGATCCGCACGAAGCTCCGCCAAGAAGTGGCGCACCCGACGAGCGAATGGGAGAATCTGTGCGAGCTCGCGACGCCCGCCGGCGTGCTGATCACGAACCTTCGCCGTCCCGAGAACCAAGCATACGTCGGCAAGCGCTTGTCGGAGATCGCGCAGATGAAGGGAGGAGACTACCTCGACGCCGCGATGGACCTGATCCTCAGCGAGCACAGTCGCGTCGAGACGACGTATTTCCTCATGAGCGAGGACAACGTCAAGCTGCAGCTGCAACAACCATGGATGAAGATTGGAACCGATGCCGGCGGTCCGGATCCCGACAGCGTTCGTGCGCTGGTACATCCAAGGACGTTCGGCAACTATCCGCGCATCCTCGGCAAATACGTGCGTGACGAGCACGTGATTCCGCTCGAGGAAGCGGTGCGAAAGATGACGTCGGCCGTCGCCGATCGATTGTCGGTGCACGATCGCGGCGTGCTCAAGCCCGGCATGTTCGCCGACGTCGTCGTGTTCGATCCGGCTGCAGTTCAGGATCGCGCGACGTACGAGCAGCCGAAACAGCTATCGGTCGGCGTTCGCGACGTGTGGGTGAACGGCGTACAGGTATTGCGCGACGGCGCCCACACTGGCGCCAAGCCGGGTCGGGCCCTTCGCGGGCCCGGGTATCGCCCGGGCGCGCCATGAGACGCGACGTCAGGACTTGCCGAGGTTCGCCTTGACCTGGTCGAGCATCAACTGCTCGAGACGTCCCGTGGTCCCGCACGGAATGCGATCGGAGCTTCCGCCGGCCACGTCCTGCCCCATCGGCACGAAGGTGACCTGAACCGTCGTTCCGCCTTTTCCATCGGTCAAGACATCGGTGAGCAACGAGATGTAGATCCGATACGTCGCCGCCTTCGGACCTGTCATGCCGCTGCCACAATCGACGAAGTCGGTCATCGACTTACCGGCGATTTGTCGCGACTTGTAGAAGTTCTGATTACCGACTTGGTGCGCCGACGGGTTCTCGACCGTGACCGGAATTTCCCAATCGGCGTAGACTTTCTTGACGGCGAACCACACCGCGGCCGGCGCCGCCGCGATCGTCGCCGAGCTTGCTCGAGGACGCTCGGCGAGCAGAAGCCCGGTTTCCGGCGAGGAGAAGATGGCAGCCTGTTTTGGTGTGCTGTTGCTGCCCTCGCTCGGGGTGCCCCCGCTGGCGCAACCGCAGAGCAGGAGAAATAAGAAGGCGCGACGCATGGGCGTTCCGCTGAAGGAGAATTCTTTCAAGATGTGACGTGTACACAGACTTGAACAGCCCCTCAGCCGATCGCGGCCAGGGCGGTAGGGAGCATCGCTCGGACCCATGCCGTGTACATCGCAGCCGACGGGTGCAGCTTGTCGCCGCCGATGAGGTCAGGCTCGGCGGCCGCGCGACGCGAAATCGTCGTCACGTCAACGTAGCGCGCACCGACGGCGGCTGACTCGTCGCGATTCACCTCATTGAATGCGTCGATGTCGCGCGCGATGCGAGCGCGGTCACGACCATCGGCGAACGGTGTCGCGCCCCAGTCGGGGATGGAGACGACGATCACCCGATCGGCGCGCCCGCCGGCGAAACCAATCGCGCGCGCGAGCAAGGCGCGAAATTGCGTGCGGTACTCGTCCGCGCCGCGCCCGCGAAACTGATTGTTCACGCCGATGAGCAGCGCGACGAGGTCATACGTCCCCGGCAAACGAGCGTCGCCGATGGCGGCAGAAAGCTCGTCGGTAGTCCAGCCGGTACGGGCGACGATCGTCGGCGCGGCAACTTGCAAGCCTCGCGTACGGAGCGTGGTGGCGAGCTGCATTGGCCACCGCTCGGCGGCTGTCACGCCCTCGCCGATCGTGTACGAGTCGCCCAAGGCGAGAATTCGCACTTCGGCCGGCGGCGCAGCGTGCGCGGCGATCACGGGGTGACGTAGCCGTTGAACACGAGATCGCTGTAGGTACGAATGTCGCCGGCCGCAAAAGCGCGGAGGAACGTGTCGATCGGTTCGATCATGGACGTGCTGATGTTGCCCACGCCGGGCACGAACAATGGGTGCGTCATCCCGAACCGGCCGAAATAGCTGCGTATGATGACGCTCGTGCTGTCGTGCGGCAGCGTCTTGACGTTTCTGGCGTACGCATCGAATCCGCCGTCGCGAGTGAGCAAGTATTGCTCGACGTTCGAGAGATAGAACGCTGAAACGTTCAACGAGTGTTCGGCGGCGTACTGTCCGATCGCCCTGAGCGCTTTGTCGCCGGCCACGTTACCTACGACGGGAACAATGCGGTTGGCGACCTGCATCGATCGCACGAACTGAAACGCGTCTTCGTCCGCGAGAAAACTGATTTGTCGACCGGCACGATCGGTCGCCACCATCAGCCGAGCGAACGTTGGATAGTCCATGCGGTTGTTGCGGCCGAGGCTGGAGTAGCGCGTCTCCAGTCCGTCGGCGATGAACTCGGCGCGGTAGCGGTCGATCATTTGGCGGTCGTGCGCATCGAGCATCACACCCAATTTCGCGATGCGCTCGTTGACCGCCTTGCGCGTCGCCGCGACGACCTGGGAATCCGTGCGAGTTTGCTCGAGATAGGCAATGATGAATCCGGTCTGCCGACCGGTCCAAGCGTTCACATCGGCAGGCACCGGTTTGCCGAACAGCAGACACAAATACTCGAGGCGGTTGTGCGACATCTCGAACAGCGACTTGAACAGCAGGTGCTCTAGCATGTTGTCGCGGCGGATGTCGAGCATGAACGCGATCGACGGCCGGATGAGAGCGATGTAAGAAAAATTCTGATCGGGTCCGACGCCGATGTATACGCCGCCGTGCACGCCAGTCTTGGTGAGCTGGCTGGCGATCTGCAGATACGACGCTTCGTTCGAGATGATGTTGTCGGAGTCGAATACGCCGCCCGGCTCCGATAGGCGAGCTACGAGGGCCGCAAACGACGAGTCGGCGAGACGCTGCGCTCGTGCGGGCAGCGCGCCGAGAAGCGCGAGCGAGGCCGCGACGAGCCAGGTGCGGCGACTGCGGTCGTTACGCCGAGTCGCGACGGTGGTCGGTCTGCTCATCGGCGCCGGCGGGGTGCGTCATGACCACTCGGAGCTGCGAAAGAAATGCCGCCGGCCCAGCACCGTCCGGAAGCGCGGAGAGCGCACGCAGGACTTCATCCGGATGAACGGCAAGCCCGGCACTGATCGTGTTCGGGTCGACGCCCACACGCTCGAATTCTCTGAGCAGAGTTGCGAATCGTTCCGCTTGTGACATGCGTCCCTCGGGTAACCGACACACTGCGTGATGCTCGGACAACCCGGTCGCTGTTCGATGAGCCCGCCGAGCAAACTGTGTTCCGTCGCACGAGTTCGGAAGGGGGTAACCGCCGATAATGCGAATGGCCGGCCCAAAAGGGCCGGCCATTCGACTGCTTCGAGATCGAGATCGGTTAGCGCATCACGGCGACGACGATTGCGGTTGCGGCGGCGGCGACAACCACGAGGGCCGTGGCCGCTCCGAGCGCCATGGCCGGCGTCAGGACGAACTCGCGACGCCACCACGGAGTGATGACCTGCGGAGCCGTTTGCGGCAGCGCTTCCATGATTCGCGCTTCCAGATACGTCGGCGTGTGCATGCGGCGCCGACGCTCGACATCAACGTTGATCTGCTTCCAGAATTCAACGTCACGCGCAGTGTCGCCCTTGCGCACGCTCGCCTCCGGAAGTTCACCGTCTAACCACGCGTGCACAGCCGGCGAAAGCACGCGAACATGATCCTGATGACCTAGCGGGACTTCCCGATCGGCGAGCGGACGCTCCTTCTCAGGGCGACGCACTTGCCGTTGGTGGCCGTCGAACCCGCCGAGGCCGTCGTCGGACCGGAGATCGTCTACCATTAGGTGTACTTTTCCTCTAAGAGTGCTTGGAGGGCTTCACGCGCGCGATGTACGCGCATCTTCAGCGCTCCGACTGTGGTACCGAGCAGATCGGCCATCTCTTCGTACGAGCGGCCTTCGACGTGCTTCATGACAAACGCCTCGCGCAACGACGCGGGGAGCGTCGCCAGCGCGCGGTCCAGATCACTCCGCAATTCGGTGCGATCCAGCTCTTCGTCCGGGGTCGCGTAAGACGACGGTTGATCGTCCTCATCGTAACTGAGATGCGACCGACGGATGTTCTTCAGCCAATCCTTGCATCCATTGGCAACGATCCTGAACACCCAAGCATCGAAGCGTCCGCGCACCTCGGCGAGGTGCTGGTACGCCTTGATGAAGCTCAGCTGCAGGATGTCTTCAGCGACGTCCGGACTTCCCGTCATGCACAACGCATGGCGGTAGAGCGGGTCGCTGTAGCGCTGGATCAGAGTCTTGAACGCGTCCCGGTTTCCACCAAGGACGCGCTGAATGATGAGTTGATCGGTGTTGTCCAGATCAACCAAGTTCTGATCCGCCCGCAGGGCTGCCTCCGTCGTCTTCACGACAACAGAGTAACGCACTTTCCGCGCTTCGGACAGGGCGCGCGACTTGGGCTTTTGCTCAGTAAGGGTTGCCACGTCGGTAAGACGAAAAAGCCCGGTTTCAGGTAACAGGTCTGCAACCGATTCACCCGACCGATTGCCTGACGGCCCGGAACGCGGCCCATCCGTCACGCCGGATCGCGTCTCCATGTTCGTCCAGGCCCGGCGGCGCAAAACGCACCGTCCCGCCGACGCTGGACGGCATCCCGGTGACCGCGGACCCATTCGTGTCCTGTAATGCCTCGAGCACGGATTTCACCACGCCATTGGGCACGCCGGCGGCATCCAATCTCTCACGCCAAGCCGCTGCCCCGCGGGTTAACAACTGCGCCGAGAACTCGGCGAGAATTCGTTCTCGTTGCGCGACGCGGCCGGCGTTGGTCGCCAGCGATGGCTCGGCGGCAAGATCGGCGAGCCCAATCGCCTGCGCGCATGCGACCCACTGCGCGTCGCTTCCGACGGCGACGACGATCGGCTTGTCGGCCGTGCGAAAAAGCTGATACGGAACGATGTTCGGATGCGCGTTGCCCCAGCGCGTCGGCTCTCGACCCGAAATGAGGGCCGCCTGTGCGACGTTGACGAGCGCGGCCCGAGCGCTGTCGACCAGCGAGATCACGACGCGCTTGCCCGCCCCGGTGCGAAAACGCTGGACCAGGGCGCCGAGGATCGCGATCGCCGCGTCCTTGCCGGCCACGACATCGGCGAGGGCGACTCCCGTCTTCATTGGATCTCCCCGCGGATCGCCATTTATCGCCATCCACCCACACTCGGCTTGCGTCACGAAGTCGTAGCCCGGACGGCCGACGTCGGCTCCGAATCCGGTGATCGTGCACCAAACAAGCTCTGGGCGTCGTGAGCACCACTCGCTTGGCGACAATCCTTTTCGATCCAACGTGCCGCGACGGAAGTTGTCGACCACGACATCGGCCTCGCCGAGCAGTCGCTCGAGCACGGGGCGATCGCGGTCGAGGTCGGCGGCGAGGCCGAGTTTATTGCGGTTGAGGCTCAAGTAATAGGCGCTGCGACCGGCGTTGTCGAACGGCGGTCCCCAGCCGCGGGTCTCGTCCCCCGTTTCGGGCCGCTCGACCTTGATGACGTCTGCGCCGAGGTCGCCAAGCAGCATCGTGCAAAGCGGGCCGGCGAGGACCCGCGTAAGGTCGAGCACCCTCACGCCGGTCAACATGGACTGTCGCTATTATGTTTACGAGATAGGGCCACGGTGTCGCTCGGGCTCGCTGTGGGACGGCAGGCGACTCTGCGCGCCCCGGCGCGCTGACCCCGCCTTGCGTAGCTGCTGTAAAATCATATACTTCCGCCACCAAAATACCTCGGGCCGCGCGAAGATAGCGCGTCCAAACGCCCGCGACAACGCGTCCCCGCCTGCTCTCGCCCTCTTCGCGCTACCACATATGGTGGACAAGCCTCAGCCTAGCGAAAGTATCGCAACTCCCGCCCCCGCGCCGAGTTCCGCCGCTCCGGGGGCCGTCCCGGCGCGCCGCGGACCCGGCCACCGCGGCGCGGACATGCGCGACACGGTCGCGGAGATGGCCGAGCGCGCGCAGCTCATCAGCCAGGAGGCGGGCAGCAAGGTTGCGGCGGCAATGAAGGACGTGATCAGCGCTGGCGCCGGCATCGCCGGGTTCGCCATCGAGAGCGCGCGCGATCTCGTCCAGTACATGGTACGCCGCGGTCAGATGACGCCCGAGGAGGCCGACAAGCTGATCCGGGAGGCGGAGGCGGCGCACGAAAAGCGGCCAGCGAGCGAGAAGGGTCGACCGACCGCGTCGAAGATCGCCGCCGAACGCGCCGCGGTGGCCAAGGCCGAGGCGGCCGCCCGAGCCGCGGCTCAGGCCGCGGCCATGCCGCCGTTCCGCACCGTGATGCGTCCGGCGGTCCCTACGCCGAGCGCGCCGGTCGAGCATGAGAAGGCCAAGCCCGCAACGAAGGCAGCCGACAAGGCAGTCGCGAAGGCCCCGGCAAGGGCCGCAGCGCCCACGAAGGGCGCTAAGCCGGCTGCCAAGCCAGCCAAGGCAATCGCGAAGCCAGCGAAAAACGCCAAGGCCGCGAAGGCCGTCAAAGCGGCGAAGCCGGTCAAGACCGCGAAGAAAGGCGGCAAGCGCTAGTTAGAACCGCTTCTCACCGCGTCGCTGCGAAAGGACGTGGTCTAGGAGCGCGCGCATCGCGTCCGGATCGGGGACTGCGAACTCGGCGGAGGTGTCGGGCGCCGTGGCGTCATCGCCGACCCGAACGGTGACGCATCGCGGCTGCGCACGCCGCAACGCGCGAAACATGTCTTCGTCGGTGCGATCGTCGCCGGCACAGAGAAGCGACGCATCGTGATGGAGCGCGCCTAGACTCGCGGCCAATTCCAGCGCCGCCGTGCCCTTATTGATCTCGATCGGCGGCCGCAGCTCGAGCACTTCCTTTCCTGTCGTGACGCGAAGACCGAGATCGCGCGCGACGGCGTTGACCTGAGCCGTGAGCCAAGGCACGACGTCCGAGCTCGCGAGACGGTAGTGAACACTCAGCGTCCACGTTTTGTCCTCGACGATGATCCCGGAAATGTCGCGCGCGAGCTCGATGGCGCGCGCCGACGCGATGGCAATTCGATCGGCGAATTGCACAACTTCGATGCGGGCCACCGGCGGCCGCATCGGCGGCGCGATTTCGATGCCGTGATTTCCAATGATCCACGTGTCATCGAGACAAATGAGACGACGAGAATCGAGGGCGCTGCGTCCAGAGATCGCCACGACATGAATGCCGGGCGTTCGCGCCAACTCGTCGAGCACGCGTCGCGTCGCCGACGGCAGCACCGCGTCACTCGGCCGACCAGCGATCGGGGCCAGCGTGCCATCGATGTCGAGCAGGAGCATGAGCGGATCACCGCTCAGGCGCTCCGCCAACAATGGCGTCATCGGCAGCGCCGGCATCGTCACGAGGTCAGACCGCGGCCGGGAGCTGGTGCTGCGCCCCCATGATCTCGGTCGACCGCGCGAGGATGGAGTCGAGCCAATCGAAGATCGTCGAGTTGTGCAGCTGCCGACGCATGCGGTGCATGCGGCGTTTTCGCTCGTCGGGTGACATCTCGAGGCCCGTGGCGATCGCGGCGACGAATCCGTCGACGTTGAATGGATTCATCAACAACGCCCCGTCGATCTCCTCGGCCGAACCGGTGAAGCGGCTGAGAATCAACACGCCGCGTTCGTCGAGCTGGCACGCGACGAATTCCTTGGCGACGAGATTCATTCCGTCCTGCAACGAGGAGACGATGCATAGGTCCGCGGCGCGATACACGGCGGCCAGAAGATCTGAATCGACGTTCTCGTTGATCAGCACGATCGGCGTCCACTCCGGCGTTCCGAATCTCTCGTTGATCGACATGACCGATTGAATCACTTCGCGCTCGAGCGCGTTGTACGCCGGTAGATCGGTGCGCGACGGCGTGCAGACGAAGATGAACGTAAACCGCTCGCGCAGCTCGGGCGATTCCGTCCACATCGTCTCGAGCGCGCGCATGCGTTCCGGGATGCCCTTCGTATAGTCGATGCGGTCGACGCATACGCCGAGCTGCCGCGTCCCTTTGGCGTAGCGGCCCCGCAACGTCGCGACGCGCGCGCGGCTGTCGTCCGATGCGGCCATGCATTCGAAACGATCGACGTCGATGCTGATCGGGAACGCGCCGACGTGGACGACGCGATCGCGAAAGGTCACCGTCTGACGCACGTGGTCGACGCGCGCCTCGGCCACGAACTTGTCGACGCAGTCGAGGAAGTTCACCGCGTAGCGATCGATCTGGAACTCGATGAGATCGTTGCCAAGCAGCCCGCGGAGGACCGCCTCGTGGGTTCCGGCGGGCAGCAGCCGCAGAATGTCCGCCGGCGGAAACGGGATGTGCCAGAATTGATGTATGAAGAGCGACGGCCGCATCGCGCGCAAGAATTCCGACGCGAGCGCGAAGTGATAGTCTTGGATCCACGCCATCGCGCGCCCGGTGCATCGCTCGGCTTCGTCGGCGACGGCGTGCGCGAACCGCAAGTTGACCGTTCGATAGCGCTCCCAATACTCCGTGCGGAACTCGAAATGTTGGATGAGCATGTGGCAGAGCGGCCACAGCGCACGATTGGAGAAGCCGTGGTAGTAACCGTTGATGTCGGCGTCGTCGAGCCAGACGCGGCGAACGGTGTAGCACTCCTCGCCCGGCGGCACCGCGACGCGCCCCG
>Ga0153915_10003561_pt1 | contig 14283 bp, 12 predicted proteins | sample Opewatmetagenome_2_FD_107003 | JGI IMG/M metagenome (GOLD analysis project Ga0153915, IMG submission 107003) | Freshwater wetland microbial communities from Ohio, USA - Open water 3 Core 3 Depth 3 metaG | ecosystem: Environmental > Aquatic > Freshwater > Wetlands | place: USA: Ohio, Lake Erie... | reverse complement strand
GAGCCGGGCGGGATGAGGACATCGCTCTGAAGCGGCGACGGGCCGCCGAAGCCCATCGCGCTGGTTACTCCGACGACCGTAAATTCGTAGGCCGTCTTCTTAAAGGGGAGCTGCCTTTCCTGCAATAAAGAGGCGATATTCATGGGGTTGAAACGGCTGAAATCAAAGGCGATGGCTGCCACCCCGATTTTTTGTCCCAGCACAGCGGCAGGGTCCTGGATTTTGAGCGGGCGGAGCAGGGATGTGCCGATGATTACGGAGTCTTCATCGTCCCTCGAAAAGGGCTTGCCGACGCTCAATTTGATCAGTTTAGAAGAGGTGATTTTTGCCGGGATGACCTGGACCAGTCTGAATTCTTCGGCAGCCTTGAATTTGATAAGGGCGGGAAACCGAATCTCTGGAAAAACGCTCTGGACGCCCCCGAGCTGTTCAAGCTTTTTGACGGCCTCGTCATCCAGAATGGCGCCGCTGGGCAAGGGATTTTTCTCGACCGCAACTCGGTCATCAGGGTCAAACCCGAACCTCCGGGTCGTCGGGCCTGCCGGAAAGACCGTCAGCGAATTGAAGAGATCGAGCGACGCGAAGCTTTCCGTGACATTCTTCTGCATTCCCTTGCCGAACCCAACCATGGCCACCAGCGCTCCAATCCCGACCGTCACGCCGAAGGCCGTGAGAAAAGTCCTGAGCTTCCGCTTCCAGAGGTTGGAAATGGAGAGCCCGAGATAATCAGAAATTTTCATGGGGTGCTTTCCCGGGACTCCACCCGGCCGTCCCGCAGCTCGATGATCTCCCCGGCAAACTCACGGGCAAGGGCGACTTCATGAGATACGAGAACTACGGTCAGCCCCTGGGATTGGTTGAGGTCGGTCAGGAGCTCTAGGATTTCTAAGGACGTCCGGCTGTCCAGGTTGCCGGTGGGTTCATCCGCCAAGAGAATTCTGGGCTCATTGATGAGGGCGCGAGCGATCGCCACGCGTTGTTGTTCTCCGCCGGAGAGCTCGGCGGGCCGATGCCGGCAGCGAGGCAAAAGGCCTACCCGGTCCAGCATTTTCCCGGCCCTCTGGCGCCTGTCCCTTTTTGGGACATCGGCAAAAATCATGGGGAGCTCGACATTTTCGAGAGCCGTACGCGAGGAAACGAGGTTGAACGATTGGAAAATCATGCCGACGCCAAAGCGGCGATAGAGGGCCAACTCCTCCCTGTTCATTTCCGAAATTTTCTTTCCTTCGACTTCGATAACCCCCGAGGTCGGCTGATCCAACCCGCCCAGCAGGTTCAGCAAAGTCGATTTTCCCGACCCTGACGCCCCCGCCACGGCGACAAATGCGCCCTGATCGATATCGAGGTTGACGTTCTTGAGAGCCTCGACCTGGACCCTGCCGGTGGAATAAGTCTTCGTGAGAGACGATGTTTTTATCATCGAAGGATCGGTTTGGTTAAGACGCAACCTTTATAACTTAATATTTTCCATCCATCTGAAACTCGGAGCTGTCGAGCCAGAATCCGGAGCCCGTCACGGAATCATACTGCGCCTGGAGGAGGTCGTAGTGGAAGTGTTCCTCTTCCGATATCTTGACGAAGATCTCTTTGGCCACCGGATCACCGCCTTTCTCGGCCGCGGACTTGAAAAAGTCGATCGCTTTGAGCTCGAGCTCCATCCCGATCCTGATCGCCTCGATATCGCTTTTATCTTTAGCCTGCTGGAGACGGGACACCAGCTCCTCGATCACGTCCGACTTCCCCCTGAGCGACTCATCCTTGACGTACTGTTTCCATTCGTTGGATTTGATCACGGCACTGAAGAGCTTGCTGAAGGCTTCGAGATGCTTGACTTCTTCTTCGGCCAGCCGTTTGAACATCTTTTTCCCCAGAGAATTGGCAGTCCTATCCGCAGCTTGGTTGAAGAATTCCTTGCCGCGGATCTCGAGCTTGATAGCTTCCCTAATAAATCCCTTGACCTGCTCGCTGATCGCACTCATCATGAAACTCCTTTCTCGTCTTAAGAAGATCGCTTTAAGAGATAAAAATTTCTCGGCCGAGGGCCGTCGACTTTTTGAAAATCCATCACTTTATAACCCTTGGCAAAAAGGCCTTGGAATGCCGTCCGCGTCTTCATCCGCCATTCCAAAGGAATGCGGCGGACGTCGGGATCGGCCACGTCCGTTTCCCTCAACATGAGATAGTAATCCCAAGGAATCCGGACGAGCAAATATTCAAACCCCATCTCGATGTCGACGCTCTTGACGATTTCGAGCTCAACCGTCCGTGTCCTTCCCGGAAAGCTGGAAGTTTCCGTCTGGATCACCTCGGTGCCGGCCTCGAGCAACGCGCCGATGCGAAAGGCCGGCCGTTCCGCTTGTTTTCTGAGATCCCAGGACATAAAAAACCTGTCGGTGGGGACATCGGTCCGGTTGAGAAGGCCGCCATATTCTCCGTACGTGGCTGCCCGGTATTCCAAAACCTCCATGCCAAAGTGGTGGACATTCCGATAGGCATTCACGCCGGTCAGAGGATCGTAAGTGCAAGTGACCGTGTAAACGCCGAAGACATCGCGGAGGATCTCGCCTTGATACTCCTTGATCATGATGCCCAGGCCGCGGCCTTGAAAGCCGGGCTTGACCGCTGTGTATTGGGAATAAAACCAGAGATTATCGAGAGATTTAAAGGCTACCGATTTGTCTTTGACGCCGACGAACCCGTAAGAGAAGCCGGCAAGATGCTCCGGGTCCTCGCCGATAGTGCCGTCTTTCGCTTCCGCATAGATCGCGATGAACAAGCTGCTGCCCTCATGGAGATAGTTCTCGCACATCATGTTCCGGGTGCCCGGTAGATTGTCATCCGGAAACCCCCAAATCTCGTTCCTCAATTCCTCGTACTTGGCATAATCGCCAGAGTTGGAGGACGACTCAACCCGAAACAACAATTTTTTTCCTTGTAAGAAAAGGATTTTTTCCAGGTCTTTCATGGACGTGAAAAACGCCTCTCGGCGTTAAGCACCGATTTTAGCCGAAGAATCCGGCCATTGCAAACGAAAGATTTTTGGTATAAGGTAGGGAACTCTAGTGGCGCGTGCATCTTGATATTCTTTAGGAGTTTCACCATGAAAAAATACATTCTAACAAGTTTGTCTCTCCTCATCATCGGCGTAATCCTGCCGCGCGCTCTCCAGGCCGACATTGAGGTCAAGATCATCAAAAGCGAACAGGATCTACCAGAGCGGTTCTGCAGCATCTGGCAGAAAGGGGATTTTATCGTCATCGACGGCCGAACCCTCATTTTGATCGGAGGCGTCCCCCGCCCTCTAAAAGCCACAGGCGGCAATTATCCGGCGCCAAACGCCATGGGCAGCATCCTCAGCATTGTCCCAGCAGGCAAGAATTTGCAGAGCGCAATGAACATCGGAGCCGGTCAGGTGCGGATCAAGGACAAAACGGACTACGTGACCTATACGGCCGTCAACCCGGGTTTGAAAAACCCCTCCGACGGAAGCTTGACGTTTGAATGCACGGGGATCTACGAAAACAAAGACAAGGCTAAAGCCGAGGTCATAACGACGTATCAGATCATAGCCGGAGCGGGGCAGGTCCTGATTTCCTCGACGATCAAAAATATCGGCGCGGCAGAAATCAAGGACATGAGCTATTCGCTCTATCTGGGGGTCAACCATAGCTACTCGTTCAGTCCCTTTCACAGGACTTCATTCCCCAATCTAAATTTCCGGGTTTATCCAAAAAAGGGGCATTATCTCGGCTGGCTGAACCCGAACCCGGTCGAAGAGGGAGACAACCGGCTTCCGGGAAAACTGGCCCCGGGAGAAATGTACAAGGTCCGCTACTGCCTGTCTGCGGAAGCCCAGCCGAACGCGCTCCTGGAGACGATCTATCGAGGACTCGATGTCAAAGTCATTCCGGCCACCCTTCATTTCAAAAATGTCGAGGGGCGATTTATGGAGGTCGTCGTCCGGGAAATGCTCACCTCGACGATTTTCTTCCGGACATTCCTGGAGGAGCCGTTTTCCATCATGGTGCCTTTGCCGGAAGGCCTCTATTCGGTCCGGGCGAATTTTTTTCCGGCGACGCAGGAGACCGTTTTCGCCGTCAAGCCGAGCGCCGAAAACCTTGTCATCCTCGAAAACCCGAATCATGGCTCAGTCCGCCTGAAAATTAAAAATAGTAAGGGCGAGTTCGTCCCCGGGAAGGTCACCTTCATCGGTCTCGACCCGACCAAATCGCCCTATTTCAGGCCCGAGAATCCCAGGGACACCGGCAAGCGCTGGGAGGCCTTCAAGAACTCATGTTATCCTCCTGAAGAAGGCTTAGAGGTCAGGCTCCCGGTCGGAAACTACCTGGCCTTCGCGTCGCGCGGGCCGGAATACACGCGGGACCAGAAAATCATCGAAATCCTCAAGGATGACCGCCAGGACATCCTGTTCACGATCGACAAGGTTGTCGAGACGCCGAACCTCGCTTCCCTCGATCCGCATATGCATACCCAGAATTCGGACGGGCAGGTGCTCGTCGCGGAACGGCTGAAATCCGTCGTGGCCGAAGGCGTGGACGTGGCCGTCGCCACCGACCATAACTACATCACCGACTACGCAGGACCCCTGAAGAGGCTGGGGCTGAATAAATACCTGGCCGTCATTTTCGGCAGCGAGGTGACCAAGCCCTCTCACATCCATTACAACACGTATCCTATGCAGCTTAGGGAAAGCGAAGACGATCATGGCGCTATCGATATCGACGCCGACGATGTCACCGTTCTTTTTAACGCCAGCCGGACGGCCAATCCCCTGGCCGTCCTCCAGGTGAATCATCCGCGAGCCGGAAACCTGGGTTATTTCAACAATTATCAGCTGGACAAGGATGCCGCCGCCTTCGCCAAAAAAAACATTGACCTGACCTTCAGCCTCTTTGAGGCCATGAACGGCCCGACGTTTTTCAGGGGCAACCAGGACGCCGTCGAAGACTGGCTCCATCTGCTCAACCGCGGTTATTATTTTCCCATCGTCGGCTCTTCTGACACGCATGCCATCGATCGAGCAGAGCCCGGCTATTCCAGGACTTACGTCTCGTATTCGGGAGGCAAAGGAGACGCTCTCGACGCGGCCGTTTTTTTCCAAGCCTTGAAAAAGGGCAAATCGTTCGTGAGCAACGGGCCTTTCGTCGACTTCAAGGTCAATGCTTCCTCGACCCCCGGCGATACTGTGACGGCCAAGGCCGGCCGCGTGGATATCTCCCTGAGAGTGACCGGCGCTCCCTGGGTGTCCGTGAATGAGGTCCGGCTCATCGTCAACGGAGAGCGGAGGATCATTTTTCTCATCAAGCCGGATGAAAAAAGCACCCTGAAACTCCGACAACAGTTCAGCTTTAACCTGGAAAAGGATGCCGCGCTGGTCGTCGAGGTCCTGGGCAAGAAAACCCTCTACCCGGTCGTCGAGCGGCTGACTGGCGACGGGCTTCCGGTCAATGCCTCGCTGCCCTACGCTCTGACCAATCCCGTCTTCGTCGACGTCGACGGAAACGGCAAATTCGACCCGCCCTGGCCCGATAAAGTCAAGATCCAGACCGAGCCGGCGGCTTCGAAGCATCCCTGAGAAATATCTTTCGAGATCCGGGGCGCAAGAAATTCCGTTGGATCTCGTCTAAAGAAGAAGTGGATTGTTTTGGTCAAAAACCCGAGCTTCCCCTCCAGATTTTGACAGGCAGCCACGAACGTGCTATTAATATTTTTATAGTCAGGTCGCACCGATGCCCCATAAACTCAAAAGTTCCCGCCTCGTCCTGAAAAAGACGGCCCTCATCATCAACCCTTCCTCGGCCCAGAATAAATGGCTGAGGAACAGAAAGCTCCGGCAATTCCTCCACCAAAAATTTCCCGGCCGCATCTTTGACCATGCCGTTGATAAGGCCGGCATGATCGAGCTGGCCAGAAAGCTCAGCCTCGAAAACGATATCCTCGTCGGCTTCGGCGGCGACGGCACGATCGCCGATCTCATGCAGGGGATCTTCGAGGCCGGCCGGGAAAAAGACGTCATCCTGGGTATCGTGCCCTTCGGGAGCGGCAACGCCCTCAGAAAGTCCCTCCAGATCCCTAAGCAGGTCAGAAAAGCCATTAAAGTCCTGATCAAGGGTGAGCCCAAGCCGATCGACCTCATCGACGTCGGCGGCCGGGTGGCCAGCTTTGTCAGCATCGGAGCCACCGGGAAAGTGACGCAGGAGAAATCCAGATACAAGATCCCGGGCATCGTCGGTTTTCTCCTGGCGGCCCGGGTTATGTTCACCCACCGGAGAGAGGAGATGGAGATCGAGCTTTTTGACGGGATCGACGACAAGGGCGTCGCGTTCGACAAAAAAAAGCTCAACCTGAAGCTCTTTGACTGCGTCGTGAACAAGACCAACCATTTCGGCTACAGCTGGACGGTAGCCCCCAAAGCCAAGATCGACGACGGCTATCTAGACGTCACGCTTTTCGATAACCGGGCCTACTCCTATCTGCTCTATTTCCCGTTGATCTATCTAGGCCACTACCAGAAGATCCTCAAGCATTTCAAAGTCAAAAGAATCGTCGTCCGCGGGAAAAACATGCTTGCCCAGTACAACGGGGAAGCCCTGGAAAGTCGGGACGAAATCGAGATGAAAGTCTTACCCGCAGCCTTAAGGGTCATCAGTCCCAGCCGGATGAGCCGTGCTCGCTAGGCGCTCATCGTCAGGCGCGGCAGCCGGATCTCTTTCCCCCGGGCATGATGATCGCGCCGGACTTGAAATCGCCGAAGACTCGAGCCTCACCCTTCAGAAATTGAAACCCGACCAAAGCCCCGGACGCGGCATCCAGTTCGTGCTCGGAAACGTCTTTGGCCAGACCTTTCACGCCCAGCCGGAGGAGCCCCCGCCTTAGCTTTCGAAGGTCATGCCGGGCCCTGGGAATACCCCATACATCCTGGGCTCCGCCCGGGTAGATCTCGATAACCTGAAAGCCCTCCTTCTCCAAAAGCCGGCGGAGCGCAATCCCGCGCACCGTCAAGACCCGCATAGGTCCCAGGGTGATGGGAAAAAAGGGGATCTTTTGGCGCCGCAATTCAAGGTCGCAAGGCCGGAAATGGGCGCCGTTCTTATCCTCGATCGAACGCCTGCCAGGAGGCAGATTCAGGGGCGCATCGATGGCGACAAGGTCGGGCTTCTGCCTCCGGACAAAATCAAGGATATCCCGGTCCTCATAGAGAAGGGCTGTGGAAGCTTCGAACTCCCGCAGCGAGCAGGCACCCGTCGGACGGTGGGAGACCCCCGCCAGGTCGATTCCGACGACGACGAATTTTTTCATCCAGGCCCGCCAGCCCGTCTTAAAAAATAACGAACCTTTCAATTTTAGGCAAGCTTTTTATTTGATATAATCCTTTGTCCGAGGTCATCCCATGAAAAAAATCATCTTGGTTTTGGCGGCCATCGCCTTGGCGGCGGCTTGCTCTCCCCAATTCCACCTCGATTTTCTGGGCAAAGCCGATATCCAGGAAGTCGTCCTCGTCCGGAGCGAAGCCAAGGAAAAAATTTTGGTCATCGATATCGAAGGGACGATCAGCGCCCTGGCTGGCACGAGCGCGCTGGCCCGGGAAGGAGACATCCTGTCCCAGGTTTACTACAGGCTGGAGCGGGCCGCGGCCGATCCCCTGGTCAAGGCCGTTATCGTTCGTCTGGAAACGCCGGGCGGAGAGGTCACCGCCAGTGATATCGTCTATCATGAGATTCTCAAATTCAAGGACAAAACGAAGCGGCCCGTTGTCGGGTTGATGATGAGTGTGGCCGCCTCCGGAGGATACTACATCGCCTCGGCCTGCGACACGATAATCGCCCATCCATCGACGATTACCGGGAGCATCGGCGTCATTTCGATTTTCCCGAGCGTCGAATCGCTGTTCGATAAGATCGGCGTTAAAATAAATATCATCAAATCGGGCGGCATGAAGGATGCGGGAAGCCCGTTCCGGTCGATGACGGAGGATGAGAGAAAATCCTTCCAGACAATCATCGACGAATATTACGGCAATTTTCTGAGCGTGATCGTCGCGGGAAGGAAAAACAAGCTGACCTTGGAAGAGCTTCGACCCCTCGCCGACGGCCGGGTTTATACGGCCCGACAGGCGCTCAGCCTCAACCTCATCGACGGCATCGGCTACTTTGATTCCGCTTTAAAAAAAGCGCTGTCGATGGCCAAGCTGGGAGAGGCAAAAGTCATCGCCTATACATACTACCCCAAGACCAAGACCAATATTTATGCGGCCGGTTTGAAAGAAACAAAGGTGCTCGACACGAGCTTCGAGTCGTGGCTGCCGACGCTCAAGAGCGGATTCTACTACCTTTGGCTTCCGGAATCCCAAAAATAGGAGCTACTGGGGAATTTTTGCCTCGACCTGGAAGACCGGCGGCTGGGTGATGTGTCGCTTGACGGTGCATTGATCCGCCGCTTTGACCACGGCCGCCTTGTATTTCATGGGAAAGCCGGGCGGGAGCATGATCTCGATCGAAACCCGAGCGATCATTTTCGTCTCAGGATTCTTTTCCGTCCTCAACGATAGTGCCAGGCCGTCCGTCGGGATCTTTCTCTCTCGGCAAAACACCAAGACAAAGTAGCCGGCGCAGGTTGCCAGCGAGGCCAAGAAAAGGTCGAAGGGAGCGGGCGCAGCGCCTGTCCCTCCTTCGGCGGCCGGCTGGTCGGTCTGAATCACAAATCCTTTATAGCTGGCATCGACCCGAACTCCACCGGGAAATGAAACTTGAATAACGCGACTTTCCATGAAAATCTCCTTTAGAAGTCCTTAGCCCCCTTGGCAAAGAGGGCGAGCAGGAAACGCCTATCTCTCTCTGTCAAGAGGAGCCGCCCGAATAGATCAAACATGATCTCCGTGACATGCTCTTTGTTGGTCTTATGAACAAACCCTCTTAACTCCAATTTTTGGAGGAGGATCCGGATCAGGGATTCCTGGTCCCGGCGCAGCAGGGGCTTCTTCGCCGGTTCCGCCGTCCTCGGCCGCGACCCGCAAAAAATAAGAAAAAGAGTGATGAGAACGGCGGCCGCTAAATTATAGGACGGCTGCCGGCGCGCCTGGGGAATCGTGAACAAAAAATTCGCTTGTTGAACCTCCCCCGATGTCAGCCCTGTCCGCTCGTTGCCAAAGAGAAGCCCGATCTTGGCCGAAGCCGGAAACTCGAACATTTTCCGGACTGCTTCCTGGACAGCCAGGACCTGGAAATTCTTTCTCGGCTTGGCCGTGGCGGCGAAAACGACCTGAAGGTCGGCCGCCGCTTCCTTGAGGTCCGCGTACACAGCGGCCTTTTTCAGGATCTCCCCGGCATGGACGGCCGTTTTAAAGGCCATAGGGCCCGGCCTGTCGATCCCGGCCAAGCGCAGTTCGCTGAATCCGGTGTTCTTCATGGCCCGAGCAACAAGCCCGATATTTTCATGGTTTTCGGGGCGGGCCAGGATCACGGAAAACATGGGCCTATTATACTCGATTCCCGGAAGCGTCCCTAATATCTTGACGCGGCAGCAAGCATCCTTGTTTGCCTGATTTTAAGGCTGGTTCAGCCGCCGCCCTTGTATGTTATAATGCCCCTAACGTTAACCAAAGGACAAGACCGATGATCAGCCAAAAAAAGCTCGAACAAATGTTCGCGAAAAACGGGTTCTCCGATTTTCGCTGGATCGATCCCGGACAAATCGTCGTTTCACAGTGGGTCAGGATGAAGTGCATGTTCGGCTGCGGCGAATACGGACGGTCGGCCGCCTGCCCGCCCAACACGCCGTCCGTCGTCGAGTGCCGGAGGTTTTTCAGGGAATACAACAAAGCCGTGGTCTTCCATTTTGAGAAGAAGGTCCGCAGGCCCGAGGATCGCTTCGCCTGGTCCTGGAAAACCAACCTCAAGCTCCTCAAGCTGGAAAAAGAGGTTTTTCTCTCCGGCCATGAACGGGCTTTCCTTCTCTTCATGGACAGCTGCAACCTTTGCGCCGAATGCTCCGGGAAGCGGGAAACCTGCAAGGAGCCGCGGATGGCGCGCCCCGGGCCCGATGCGCTGGCCGTCGACGTCTATTCGACGGTCAGGAAAGTCGGCTATCCCATCCATGTCCTTTCGGATTACGCCGAGACCATGGACCGCTATGCCTTTCTGCTCATAAAATAGGACGCCCCTCGCCCGTCCGGTCGGATGGCGGGGAAGGACAAGGAGCCTGGAATAAAGGATCAGATTTTTTAAGTCCCCTTCTTCCCCGGGGAACGAGGGGTGTCTGAAAGGTCGAGGAGCGGCATGAAAAGACGCGATGCCTTGGCTATGATTCCGGGAGCGGCGGTCGGTGTCCGGAGCTTTTGGAAAACCGGAGTTTTTCTTAAGCCGGGCCGCCTTCAGAAAAACCCCCCCGGCGCGCCGCGGTCCTTGCGCGCCGAGATCAAGATCCATCATGGCCGGCCGGTTCTTTTTCTGAACGATCGGCCGGTGTTTGCCGGCATTTACTGGGTCACCGCTCCAACGCCCGACCGGTGGGATTTTTCCCGGCAGGCTCACGCCAACAAAGAGACGGGGATTCATATCTATGCTTTTGACGTCGGCAAGGGAACGGAATGGATCGGACCCAAGACGTCTCCGCAGAACCCGTTCGATTTTTCTACCGTCGAAGCCCGCTTCGGCCGCATCCTCGATGCCGACCCCGAAGCGCTTTTTCACCTGCGTATTTACCTCGAGACAGGCCACGCCGACTGGTGGGAGAACGAGTATCCACAGGAGTGCGAAATCCTCTCGGACGGGAGGAAGAACGGCCAATCCTTCGCCTCGCAAGTCTGGCGAGAGCAGGCTAAGAGTTTCCTTCGCGCCTACGCAAAGCATTTTGAAAGAATCGGGCTCGCCGACAGAGTCCTTTCTTATCAGGTTGGCGCCGGCCATACCGGCGAATGGGTCAAAGGCGAAAGCTCGATGCATAAGCTCTGCGGAGATTACAGCGAGCCGATGCGCCAGCACTTCCGGAGCTGGCTCCGGAATCTTTATCACGGTGACCGTGCCGAATTCCGCAGATCCTGGAACCAGCCCAATGCAGCTTTTGAAACAGCCGAAGTCCCCGGCGCCGAGGCCCAACTGCTGGCTAGGCATTACACCTTCCGTGATCCTGCCGCGGAGCAGTCTGTCATCGACTATTTCCGTTGTCTGGCCGAGCTCTGCGCCGACTGCGTCATCGATTTCTGTCAGACGGCCAAGGAAGCCGGACAAGGAAAAAAGCTGGCCGGCGCCTTCTACGGCTATCTGATGGACCTCTCCTGGAACGGCGGATTCTTCAGGGAGCGGCCGGACAGCGATTACTCAACGTATCAGCGGAGCGGGCATCTCGGTCTCAGGAAGGTTCTCGCCTCGTCCTCCGTCGACTTCCTGGTCAGCCCCTACAGCTATGGTTATCGCGGCGTCGGCGGTGACGGGCCGAGCATGCTGCCCTCCGAGTCCGTGAGGCTTCACGGCAAGCTCTGTCTCGTCGAAGACGACACGAGGACCCATGTTGACCTAGAGGATGTCCACTACGGCCGGGCGAACTCCCTGCCGGAGAGCATTGCCCTTTTGCGGCGCAACCTGGCCCAGGATTTGACGCACGGCCAGGGCGTCTGGTGGGCTTCCTGGAAGGTCGATCCCGTCAAAGAGCCGGCTTTTGCGCCGCTTCTCAGAAGCTTTCAGACACTGGGAACGTTTGCCCTCGACCTCGACCTCACGCCGAGCGCCGAGATCGGGGTGTTCATCGACGACGAGAGCTTCTATTACGAATCGTGCCGGTATGACCTGGATATTCCCTTGATCTTCCAGCAACGGCTCTGGGGGCTGCCGAAAACGGGAGCGCCGTTCGACCTCTATTTGCTCCAGGATCTGGTCGAAGGCCGGATCAAGCCCTACAAGCTCTACGTTTTTCTCAACGCCTTCAGGCTTGATGAGAAACGCCGCGAAGCGATCAAGCGGCAGATCCGGAGCGATAAAAGAACCTCCCTCTGGATCTACGCGCCTGGCTACATTGAAAATGACCTGTCCTTGGACAATATCGAGGAGCTGACCGGATTGCGGCTCGGACTTGGTGAACAGCCTTGGGGACCTCTGGTCCACATCACAGATTTCAACCATCCCATTACGGCCGGCCTGTCCCAGGATCTCGTCTGGGGGACGAACAATAAATTAGCTCCCATTTTTCATGTCAGTGACCCGGAGGCAAAAATCCTGGGCCAGGTTGTCTATTCTCAGGGCGACTGCAAGCCCGGGTTTGCCATCAAGTCCTATCCAGGATGGACATCGATTTACTCGGCCGCGCCCAATCTCCCGGCGGCCGTCTTGCGGAATATCGCCCGTTTTGCCGGCGTCCACATCTTCAACGAGGCCGGAGATGTCCTATATGCCACGCCCCAGCTTCTGGGAGTCCATACGGTTTCGGGCGGACCGCGAATCTTCAAGCTGCGCCAGGCGGTCGAAGAAGTCTACGACCTTTTTGAGCATAAAACGCTGGCCAGAGACGCCGACGTCTTTCGGGTGACCCTGCCCCCTGTTTCGTCCGCCCTTTATTTCACGGGCGCATCCGGGCTTCTCTCCCGGCTAAAAAAACCGCTCATTGAAAAATAGCCGCCGCGATGAGCAGGCGAATTTTCTTGCAGCCGCCGTTCCCGGCGTGATAAAGTACCGTTTTTCAGCCGTGAAGAAAAAGATTTTGCTCTCCGCATCGCTGTTCCATGCCCTGACCGACGCATCGACGGTCATCATACCCATGATCTTCCCCGTCCTCTACAGCCAACGCCTCATGATTACCAGTTATTCTCAGATCGGCCTTCTGTCCAACCTGGGTATGTTGGCCACGTTCCTCGCCCAGTTCTTCATCGTCCGGATATCCTACCGCTATGAATACAGGCACCTGCTCCTCGTCAGCCTGTTCGGTATTTGCGGATCGATGGCCCTTGTTCCCTTCGGCCGGTCCTTTGCCGGCCTTTTCTTGTTCTTCCTCCTCCTCCGGCTGTTCACGAGCTTTTACCATCCGATTGTCATCGCTTGGGTTTCCAAATCGCAATCGAGTTCGGGCCAGGCCTTGGATGATGCCATGGGCATCCAAAGCGGCTCGGGCAATATGGGGACCGCCCTGGCCTTTCTTTCGGCCGGCTTTCTCATCGAGCGCTGGAACTGGAAGCTACCCCTTTTCGCCTGGAGCCTTTTCGCACTTCTCCTTGGAACCATCGGCCTGCTTGTCCTCCGGGGCGTATCTTCCCGGAGTTATGAGCGTCCGTCTCTCAGCGCTCCATCCTGGATCAAATCGCTGGCGACGATCAAGCGCTTTGTGCCCGGATTCTTTTTCGGGGGCATGGGCTGGTCGGTGACGATCTATTACGCCCCCTCGCTGCTCAACCACAAATTCCGCATTCCTATGGGCCAGACCGGGCTCTACCTGGCCCTGTGGATCGGGCTGGGAACGGTCACCGGTTACGGTTACGGTATCTGGAGTCGGCGCTTCGGCCGGAAAGCCGTTTTTCTGACAAGCTTGGCCGGGGCGGCCGTCAGCTTGTTCGTGATCGGCATCGCGCCCTTCAAATCACTGGCCGTCTTGGGCTTGCTGGCGTTCGGAGGATTCCTTTTAATGACCTATCCATCTCTCCATACCTTTGTCGGCTCGACCGTGCCGGCTGCGGGGCAGACCCAGGCCTTTAGCTGGGTTTCCAACATCCAGCTCGTGTCCGGTGCCCTGGTCACGCTCGTGTCGGGTTTTTTATCCGATGCCCTCGGCATCCATTTTCCTTTCCTGTTCGCGGCCATCCTGACCCTCGCCGTGTTGCTTTTTTACGTCTCTCGGGGGTCAGATTTTTATGGAGCGAAAAACCACCCCCCCATCAAGGCGGAACCGACTCCCGACGGCCTTTAAATCTGCGGTACGTTCATCTCGAGCCGAGCGACTCGCCGCGCCTTACCCCATCGCAGATTGGCCGCTCGTCACTCAGGAAGGGAAAAGGACTTCCTTCTTCTCCTTTTGCAGAGCGTGTGCCCCGGGACTCTTTCCGGCAACCCTCATCCTTTTTCGTTCGGGCTCACTAGCGCTTGATCCGAGCGCTGCCGCCCTTCATGGCATGCTTGATTTCCTCCATCGTCACCATACTCGTGTCGCCGCGCGTGCTCTGGAGCAAAGCCCCGTGGGCGGCCCCCATCTCTACGCATTCCTGCGGGGAGAGATCATGGAGGAGGCCGTAGATGAAGCCGCTGCAGAACCCGTCGCCGCCGCCGACACGGTCTTCCACCTCGAGGT
>Ga0153915_10003560_pt1 | contig 14284 bp, 11 predicted proteins | sample Opewatmetagenome_2_FD_107003 | JGI IMG/M metagenome (GOLD analysis project Ga0153915, IMG submission 107003) | Freshwater wetland microbial communities from Ohio, USA - Open water 3 Core 3 Depth 3 metaG | ecosystem: Environmental > Aquatic > Freshwater > Wetlands | place: USA: Ohio, Lake Erie... | reverse complement strand
CTCGTTTCATTATATTGTCTATTTATGAGATGGATAAGGACTTCTTATAGTATGTAAAATGTTTACTACCAATAAAATGAATCTTTTTCAAAAGTAGTATTAAAAGTTGTTTTATCCATCCTTTTCAACAGAAAATCTATTTGCAGGACGGGTAGACCTATCTATTTTTGTTTTTCATCAGGGTAACCATCGTTACAATTTCACGTTACCCCCCTAAAGAGTTAAACACTGTATGAAACGAGCATGCTTGTAAAAGCGCCCAAGCGTGGTATAATTAGGGCATGCGGTGTTCCATCTGTCCTTAAACAAAAAAATAGTATCAGATGAAAAACATCAATCGAGGATTTCTTTATTTCATCTGCCTGGTTTCCGCTATGGGCGGTCTGCTTTTTGGATACGATTGGGTGGTCATAGGAGGTGCCAAGCCTTTTTATGAACCATTTTTTGGCATTGATGGTCAACCAGCCCTGCAGGGATGGGCTATGAGCGTGGCGTTGTTGGGTTGTCTGATTGGCGCTATGGCGGCAGGCATATTGGCAGATGTATATGGTCGGAAAAAGTTGTTGATAGCGGCAGCGTTCGTCTTTTTGTTCTCTTCTTTCTTTACAGGAGCTGCCAGTAGTTTTTCCCTGTTTTTGGTTGCCCGGTTCTTTGGTGGTATTGGTATTGGAATAGCCTCAAACCTTTCACCCATGTATATTGCAGAGGTTGCCCCGTGGAAAATAAGAGGCAAATTGGTTTCGCTCAACCAGCTTACTATTGTCATCGGTATACTGGCTGCACAAGTTGTTAATTGGCAGATCGCAGAACCGGTTCCTGCCGGATTAACGGAAATAGCTACCTCATGGAACGGTTTGTATGGCTGGCGATGGATGTTCTGGGCCACGATGGTGCCTTCGGCCGCCTTTTTACTGTTGGCATTTTTCATTCCGGAAAGTCCACGTTGGTCGGCGTTACATGGTAGAGAGTCTGAAGCCAAGTGTGTTCTGAAGAAAATCGGTGGCAACGAATACGCGGTCACTGAATTGGAAGCCATTAAATCGACACCGACATCACATGGTGGTGTATCAACCCTTTTTAGCAAGCCATTCCGTCCGGTTCTCCTCATTGGATTTGTATTGGCCGTATTCCAGCAATGGTGTGGCACCAATGTGATTTTTAATTATGCTCAGGAAATTTTTCAGGCAGCAGGTTATGCTGTTTCTGATATACTATTCACTATCGTTGTGACTGGTATTGCTAATCTGGTATTCACCTTTGTTGCCATCCATACTGTTGATAGACTGGGACGACGTGCGTTGATGTTGGTCGGAGCAGGAGGTTTGTGTGGTATTTATCTGACGCTTGGCACCTGCTATTTTTTTAATGTAAGCGGTTGGTTCATGGTTTTGTTGGTCGTGTTGGCCATCGCGTGTTATGCCATGTCGCTTGGGCCTGTTACCTGGGTGATTTTATCTGAGATTTTCCCCAACCGGGTACGAGGGGTGGCCATGGCTGTCGCTACGTTTGCCTTGTGGCTGGGTTGTTTCACGCTAACATACACATTTCCTTTGCTGAATAAAGCATTGGGCACCAGTGGCACATTTTGGTTGTATGGACTTATTTGTGGTGCTGGATTCCTGTTTATCAACAAACGCCTGACCGAGACCAAAGGTCAGTCACTGGAAGACATAGAAAACAAACTCATTAAATAATCATGGTAAAAGCCTGGAGGGAAAGTGTGGTGATACCCACCTATGAAGCCGGAATACCAGAAAAAGCCCCTGTTTTTCTTGAAAACAGGGTTTATCAGGGAAGTAGCGGCGCTGTATATCCATACCCTGTCATTGAAAGCGTTTCTGATGAAAAGACAGACAAAACGTATCAAGCCGTATACCTTGAAAATGAATATATAAAGGTAATGATTCTTCCTGAGTTGGGCGGCCGGGTCCAGATGGCCTGGGATAAACTGAAAAAGCGACATTTCATTTATTACAATCAGGTGATCAAACCGGCTCTGGTTGGTCTGACTGGTCCGTGGATTTCCGGAGGCATTGAGATCAATTGGCCGCAACATCATCGTCCAAGTACTTTTTTACCGGTTGATCATACCATTGAATCCTTTGATGATGGCAGTGTGACTATCTGGGTGAGTGAGATAGAAAAAATGACTCATCAGAAGGGAATGGCTGGTTACACGCTGTATCCAGGTAAAGCCTATCTGGAAATCAAAGGTCAGGTTTATAACCGTACACCTTTTCCGCAAACGTTTCTTTGGTGGGCCAATCCGGCTGTTACCGTGAACGACCAGTATCAATCGGTTTTTCCCCCTGATGTTTACGCCGTGTACGATCATGGTAAACGTGATGTATCAACTTTTCCGGTTGCCACTGGTATCTATTATAAAGTAGATTATTCAGACGGAGTGGATATTTCCAAATACAAGAACATTCCTGTACCAACTTCTTTTATGGCGATTCATTCAAACTATAATTTTGTTGGTGGCTATGAAAACGATACACGTGCCGGAGTGTTGCATGTGGCCAATCATCATATTTCTCCTGGAAAAAAACAATGGACCTGGGGTAACGGCAATTTTGGAAAAGCCTGGGATCGCAACTTGACCGATGAAGACGGCCCCTATATTGAGCTTATGGCTGGCGTATACACTGACAATCAGCCTGATTTTTCTTGGCTACAGCCATACGAGGAAAAATTCTTTCATCAGTATTTCTTGCCATACAGAGAGTTAGGCGTTGTAAAAAATGCCAGTAAGGATTTGTTGCTGAACATGGAATGCAGGGAAGGAACTATCTGTGTAATGGTCTTTGCCACATCCTTGTTTTCGAAAGTGCGTGTACTGCTGAAACGGGAGGCTGAAACGTTGTTCGATTGTCAGACAGACCTTGCGCCAGAACAGGTATTCATCAGGGACATATCATGCTCGGTTGCGATAAACGACCGGTTAACGTTATCTGTCGTCGATCCGAAAGGTAAAACGTTATTGGATTGGTCTCGGGTTGATAAATCGGAAATTTCCCTGCCTGAAGCTGTCAAACCAGCCTTGTTGCCGGAAGAAATCCCAACCACTGAATTACTTTACCTGACAGGATTGCACCTTGAACAATACCGTCATGCTACCTATAGCCCTGTTGATTATTACCAGGAGGCACTTCGCAGAGACGCGGGTGATGCACGTAATAACAATGCGCTTGGTCTCTGGTTGTTACGAAGAGGGCGTTTTTCGGAAGCGTCAGGCTATCTGGAGTCAGCTGTAAAACGGATACAACAGTACAATCTGAATCCCTATGATGGTGAACCGTTGTACAATCTTGGCCTTTGCCTGAAGTACCAGGGAAGAAACGAAGAAGCCTTTGACGCATGTTACAAGGCTTGTTGGAATGCAAGCTGGCAAGATGCCGGTTATTTCACGCTAGCCCAGCTTTCCGCCCTGAAAAAGGAGTGGGCTGAAGCACTTGACGAAATCAACGTATCGTTGATCAGAAACGGGCATAACCATAAGGCCAGGCATTTAAAAACAGCAATATTACGTTATCTCGGGCAGAAAAAAGAGGCCGGTATCCTGATAACCGAATCCTTGAAACTGGATCCGTTCAATGTTGGTTGTCGCTTTGAATGGTATTTTTTGAGGAAAAGAAAGGCTGTGCTGGATGATTTACATCGGTTAATGAGAAATGAAGCCGCCAATTATGAGGAAATAGCCCTGGACTACGCGGCGGCCGGTTTCTATGCTGAGGCAGTGGCTGTACTGGATATGGCGATCCAGCAGACCGATACCTCACCTATGACATTTTATTACAAGGCTTGGTGCCAATCGTTAGGTGGTACAACGAAAGACAACATTCAGAAGACCCTTCGTAAAGCGGCTAAGCACAATCCTGATTATTGTTTTCCAAACCGTCTGGAAGCCATCATGGCCTTGCGGTATGCCATAGAGCACAATCCTTCCGATTCAAGAGCGCCTTATTACCTGGGCAACTTATGGTATGACAAACGTATGTATGAAGATGCCCTTGAAGCCTGGAAAAAATCCGTGTCTCTCGACAGCAAATTCCCGCTTGTGCTCCGTAATTTATCTTTGGTAACCTTCAATAAGCTGAATCAATCCGGCAAGGCCATCCATTTGCTCGAAGAAGCCTTCAAGCTGGATACGACAGATGCTCGTATCCTGTGGGAGTTGGATCAGCTGTATAAACGTACGGGACGTGCTTTGCCTGAAAGAATGCGGCTGTTGAATACCTGTTTTCAGGTGGTTGAAAAACGGGATGATCTGTATCTGGAATACATAACGTTGCTTAATCAGCTTGGATGTTATGAACAAGCCATGAATGCATTGGATAAACGGCGTTTTCATCCATGGGAGGGAGGTGAAGGAAAAGTGTCTGCTCAGTATCAGTTTGCCCGAATAGAACTTGCAAAAAAAAACATCCGGAAAAAAGCGTTTCATAAAGCCATTGGTTTATTAAAAGCTTGTCTGGAATATCCCCCTCACTTGGGAGAAGGCAAACTACACGGAGCCCAGGAGAACGACATCCATTATTATTTGGGTTGTTCCTATGAAGGACTTGGCAAGATGGAACAAGCTGTTTTGTATTGGGAAAAGGCCAGCAAAGGGTTCAGCGAACCAGCCGCCGCCATTTTTTACAACGACCAGAAACCAGAAAAGATATATTATCAGGGGCTGGCCTTGCAGAAGTTGCATCGGGCGGACGAAGCCAATGATCGCTTTCAGCGTTTGATCACTTACGGTGAAGCTCATATAACAGACGAGGTTAAATTAGATTTTTTCGCGGTCTCATTACCTGATATCTTGATTTGGGACGATGACCTGATAATGCGTAATAAAATCCATTGTTTATTCATGCTTGGTTTGGGTAACCTGGGTCTGGGTAGAAAGTTCAAAGCACAGAATTATTTGGAGAAAGCATACAACCTGGATTGTAGTCATCAGGGAATCATCTCCGTGTTGTTCAATTCGCTGTAATCATACTAAAGTGACAGTTATCCCGTTATTACACTTCAAACACGTTTAAACAATGAAATCGAAACTTCTTTTCGTTATTATCTTATTTATTCTCACGATAATGGTGGTTTCATGCAAAACACCCTGTGGATGTTGATCTTTCTGGTAAAAAAAGCGATATACTATTCTTTTTTTACGACAAATTGTGTAATTTTGCAGTCGATTTTGATTACACACTATAAATAAGAAAAAACAATGATTAAGGTAGGTATTAACGGTTTTGGCCGTATTGGCCGCTTGGTTTTCCGTGCCGCTCAGGAAAGAAACGATGTACAGATCGTTGCAGTGAATGATCCATTCCTCGATTTAAATTACCTGATTTACATGTTGAATTACGATACAGTTCACGGTAAATTCCAGGGTACTGCCGAAAATAAAGACGGTAAATTGTTAGTGAATGGTAAAGAGGTAAAATTCTTTGCTGAAAAAGATCCCGCGAATATTGGCTGGGGTGCTTCCGGAGCTGAATATGTCGTTGAATCCACGGGCGTTTTCACCACCGTTGAAAAAGCATCCGCTCACTTTGCAGGTGGTGCCAAAAAAGTTATCATTTCAGCTCCTTCTGCTGATGCTCCCATGTTTGTATGCGGTGTGAACCTCGACAAATATACCAATGACATGAACGTGGTTTCCAACGCTTCCTGCACAACCAATTGCCTGGCTCCTTTGGCAAAAGTCATCAATGACAAATTTGGTATTGTTGAAGGTTTGATGACAACGGTTCACGCTGCCACCAATACCCAGAAAACAGTTGATGCTCCTTCCAATAAAGACTGGAGAGGTGGCCGCTCCATCCTAGGTAACATTATCCCATCTTCTACCGGTGCTGCCAAGGCTGTAGGTAAAGTCATTCCCTCATTGAATGGCAAACTGACCGGCATGGCTTTCCGTGTCCCAACTGCTGACGTTTCCGTTGTTGACCTGACCGTGCGTCTGGAAAAAGCCGCTACCTACGATGAAATCAAGGCTGCTGTTAAGGCTGCTTCCGAAAACGAACTGAAAGGTATCATGGGATACACCGAAGATTCCGTCGTTTCCACCGACTTCATCCACGATGCCCGTACATCAATCTTTGATGCAGGTGCCGGTATTGCCTTGAATGGCAACTTCGTGAAGCTGGTTAGCTGGTATGACAACGAATGGGGCTATTCCAACAAGGTTTTGGATCTGATTGCCCACATGGACACTGTTAAATAAGACATTCTGAAACGCGCATGCTTGTAAACGCACCCAAGTATGGTATAGTTAAGGCATGCGGCGTTCTATACTACCTTGAACTAAAAAGTTATACTAGTAAGAAAAGTACATAAAAAAGCACGGGTTTACTCCCGTGCTTTTTTATTGGCTGAATTTCTACGAGCGCAGCCACGCTATTTTGCGCCTGGGTTTAACGAGCAAAACACGGGATTTCCGATAGGAATTCCCGTTAAACGGGTTGATTTTCCCCTGTCAGTCCGTCTGAAGATCGGTAAACGAAAGTTTGAGGATTTCAAAAAGACCCCTGTCACCCAGCTTCAATTCAGGAATACACAGCAGGGACATGAAGGCAAGGGTCATGAACGGTGCTGCCAGAGTGCAACCCAGTTTTTTGGCCAATGCATCCGCTTTTTCATACAAGGCAGCGACCGTCATCCCATCGGCATCAGACATCAGACCACCAACAGGTAACGGCACCAGGCATTCGTTGGTTTCGTCCATGGCGATGATACCACCCTGGTTGTCGATAACCCTGTTAATGGCGGCAGCAATGAGTTCGTCGGATGTGCCGACTGCTACTATGTTGTGACTGTCGTGAGCCACCGTTGATACCAGCGCACCCTTTTTTAATCCGAAATTCCTGATAAACCCTATGGCGGGCAGGGCAGGTTGGTAGCGGTTGTAGACCACCAGCTTCAGTACATCGTTTTCGATATCGGAAACAAGGTTGCCTTGCCGGATAAGGGGCTTATGCAACGTGCTGCGCGTATAGAGCTGCCCGTCTTCGGCTACGATTACTCGGATGTGTTTTTTTTCGGGAGTTACCCTGAGCAGTTCAGGTGATATCTTTGAAGCATTAAACGTGTTGATGGTCGACTCCGGTACATAGCGGTCAAAGCAGACCTGCCCGTTCTCTGCCACTCGTTCGCCCCGTATCCAGGTACTTTTCACGTTGAATTCACGCAGATCATCCACTATCACAAAGTCAGCCGTGTCTCCCGTTTGCAGCAGGCCGATGTCCAGCTTGTAGTGCCGGATCGGATTGAGCGAGCAGACCCTGAGTACATCGACCGGATCATAACCGTTGGCTACCGCTCGGCGGACGAGGTGGTCGATGTGTCCATGTTTCAGCAAATCGTCGGGGTGTTTGTCGTCTGAACAGAACATGATCCGGTCACGGTGTTTTTCCATGAGGGGGATCAACGCGTCAAAGTTTCTGGCGGCACTGCCTTCGCGGATCAGGATGTGCATACCGAGGGCAATCTTTTCCCCGGCTTCCTTCAGGGACATGCACTCGTGATCGGTCGATATACCTGCCGCCACATAGGTTTTCAATCCTTCGCCCGAAAGTTCCGGCGCGTGACCGTCGACAGGCTTACCGGCATCCCGGGCGGCTTTGATTTTGAGCATCACTTGTTCATCGCCGTAAAGGACACCCGGGAAATTCATCATTTCAGCCAGGTAATGGATGTCTTCGCGTTGAAGCAACACTTCGACCTTCGAAGCATCCAGTATGGCTCCGGATGTTTCAAATCCGGTGGCTGGTACGCACGACGGTGCTCCGAAATAAAACTTCAGCGGTGTGTGTTTCCCGTTCCTGATCATGTATTCCACCCCTTCGATACCACAGACATTGGCTATTTCATGGGGATCACTGACACAAGCCACCGTGCCTTTCGGCAATACAAAGCGGGCAAACTCGGAAGGAATCATCATGGAACTTTCGATGTGAATATGGGCATCGATAAAACCAGGAATGATATAGTGGTCGTCAACGATTTCGGTGGATTCAATGGATAAAATCCGTTCACCTTCCATAGTAATCGTCCCGTCGTAGACAGTGCCGGAAACGACATCTACTATATGTCCAGCTATTTTTTTCATACTATCATACTTTTTTCGTTCAAGGTAGTATGCACGCCGCATGCCCAAATTATACCACGCCTGGGTGCTTTTACAAGCATGCTCGTTTCATTTGATCATGCAGGTATAAGCGTTACATAACTCGACGAAAATACACAAAAAAACGGTAATTTTACCAGTCGCTCCGAATAATTAAAAAACCCGAACGGATGAAAAAACTGTTGCTAGCCATTCTCGGCCCCACCGCCTGCGGAAAAACAACGCTTGCCGTTCATCTGGCCGCCCGTCTTGACGGAGAAATCATCAGTGCCGATTCACGACAGGTTTACCGGGGCATGGACATTGGAACAGGCAAGGACCTGTCCGATTATTTCATCAACGGCAAACAGATACCTTACCATCTTATTGATGTGGTCGATGCCGGTGAAAAATACAATGTGTACGAGTATCAGCGCGATTTTCTGAATGCCTGGCAGTCGGTTTCCGGCCGGAATAAACAACCTGTTCTGTGTGGCGGAAGCGGCCTGTACCTGGAATCCGTGCTCAGTGGTTACAAACTGATGCCGGTACCCCCCGACCCGGTGTTGAGGGCACAGCTGGAACAGGAACCGCTGTCCGAGTTGACCGTTATCCTTTCAGGTTACAGACGGTTACACAACACAACCGACGTGGATACCGTGAAACGGGCTGTCCGTGCCATTGAAATTGAAACCTACTATGCCAGTCATCCGGAACTGACAGACAACTTTCCAACCATTCCTTCACTGGTATTCGGACTGGATATTGACAGGGAAGAACGCCGCCGCCGCATCACCGCCCGTCTGAAGTCTCGTATGGAAGAGGGGTTGGTCGGAGAAGTACAGGGCCTGCTCGAAAAAGGCATCAGTGCTGATGCCCTGATCTACTACGGGCTGGAATACAAATATTGCTGCCTGTACCTGACCGGCCATCTCAACCGTCAGGAACTGTTTTCCCAGCTGGAAATGGCCATTCATCAGTTTGCCAAGCGTCAGATGACCTGGTTCCGGGGAATGGAAAAAAGAGGGATAACCATCCATTGGTTGAACGCCCTGGATAGTCCCGAAGAAAATGCGGCAACGATCGAGGCAAGCATGGCTCGCCTTGGTTGCCTTATCCCCTTGTAGCGTAGATGAAGCTAAAATTGAAGCTCCTCGCGGCTTGCCGCGAGGAATCTCCGATTCCAAAAAGGAATCCTGTGTTTTTTCGCTAACCCCGCCGCAAGCAGCGGGGAATGCGCCCGCGGAATTCATAGCAAGAATAGGTAGATACTTTTTAACTGTTTATTTTAGAGCCGGATAAAACAGCCCCCGCCTGTTACAAGGGCATGGCCATGCTGGGTTTTGATTAGCTTTCAAATTACACGATCTTTCGTTTCGGAGACAGCCTCATATTCAACTGCTAACCCAGCCGGCTGATTTTGCGGAGTTTTTCCTCGTCAATGATTTTTATACGCCGGCCATCCATGGCGATCACCCGTTCGGATACAAACATGGACAGGGTGCGGATGGCGTTGGAGGTGGTCATGTTTGACAGGTTGGCCAGGTCTTCTCTGGATAAATAGACATTAATGGTGGCCCCGTCTTCTTCCAGCCCGTAATTGTCTCGCATGAAGATCAGTGATTCAGCCAAGCGGCCACGGATGTGCTTTTGGGTAAGGTTCACCTGACGGGCATCAGAAATGCCCAGGTCGATGGATAGCAGACGGATAAAAAAGTAGGCAAAATCCGGATTCTGATGAGTTAGTTTCAGAATGGCTTCTTCGGGTATCAGGATGATAGTGGACGATTCAAAGGCACAGGCTGTCGTGTTGTAATTACCTTCGGCAAAAATAGCCCGGTAGGCAAAATAACTGATAGGCTGCAGAATACGGACAATCTGATTCCTACCACCTACACCTTCTTTGTAGATTTTTACCTTACCCTGAATAAGACACATCATGTGGGTGGGTTTGTCCCCCTCGTAATGCAGAATCTCATTTTTCTTGAATTGCTGTATCTGATAATTGGAACGGAGGTATTCCTGTTCCTCAGGATTCAGCAGGCTCCAGATGTCAGTAAGATTTTCAAGCTCCTTTATATCAGTTACGGCCTGTTTTTTTACCATATACTGCTGTATAACATAATTATAAAACGCAAAAATAGGAGATTAAATGTAAAAAACAACTTTTATATCAAAAAATTGCTTGTGAAAGGGTTAATCGTTACGAATTATGGCTGTGACTTGACAAAAACAGCGTTTATCAACCGATTATGGCGGTTTTTTGTTATTTTTGCAGTTTAAAAATCAGACGTGTTGATTGATAGCGGTAACCCTGACAGACCTGTATCTGACTATTTCTGACAATACGACTGTAACGAAATGACAAACGTACCTATGACAAGTCTGAAACATCCTGAAACAACAGCTATCCTGCTGATTCACTGCCCTGACCAAAAAGGCATCCTGGCCGCGGTAACGGACTTCATCAATGTGAACAAAGGAAACATCCTCTATCTGGATCAACATGTAGACCGGAAGGCCGACATTTTTTTCATGCGAGTGGAGTGGTCACTGGAACAATTTACAATACCACGTGATAAGATTGAAGACTATTTCGATACCTTATTCGCGAGGAAATACGAGATGACGTTCAGGCTATATTTTGGGGACCTGAAACCTAAGATGGCCATTTTTGTTTCAAAAATGTCGCATTGCCTGTATGATTTGCTGGCTCATTACGATGCCGGAGACTGGAACGTGGACATTGCCTGTGTCATCAGCAATCATCCGGATATGGAATCCATCGTGGGGAAATTTGGTATTCCGTATCATTATTTTTCCATCACAAAAGAGAATAAAGATGCCCAGGAAGTCAGAGAATTGGAATTGCTGGATTCTTACGGAGTCAATTTCATTGTACTGGCCCGTTATATGCAGATTATCTCCGATGAGTTTGTGGCTGCTTATCCAAACCGGATTATCAATATTCATCATTCCACCTTGCCTGCCTTTGCCGGAGCCAAACCTTATCATGCGGCATACGAACGAGGTGTCAAGATCATTGGTGCGACCAGCCATTACGTAACAGCCGATCTGGATGCCGGGCCCATTATTGAACAGGATGTTGCCAGAATTTCGCACAAGGATACGATTGAAATGCTGGTGCGTCGTGGTCAGGATATTGAAAAGATTGTTTTATCAAGGGCAGTAGAGAAACACATTGAACGGAAAATTCTGGTCTATCTGAACCGGACCGTCGTGTTTGCCTAAAAAATGACACATGCAAGTCGCCATTATAAAATATAACGCAGGGAACATCCATTCCGTAGTACACGGGTTGCGGCGTATCGGTATCGAACCGGTGGTTACAGATGACAAAGCGTTTATCCGGGCTGCCGACAAGGTTATTTTCCCCGGTGTCGGCGAGGCTTCTTCCACCATGGCTTATCTGAGGGAACATAAGCTGGATGAACTGATTAAAAGCCTCAGACAACCTGTTCTGGGCATTTGTATCGGCCTGCAGCTCATGTGCAGGCACTCAGAAGAGGGCAATACGGATTGTTTGGGCATTTTTGACACTGACGTTAACCGTTTTATGCCCGAAAGGCATGAAGACAAGGTGCCACACATGGGTTGGAATACCATTCATTCGCTAAAGACCAGCTTGTTTGATGCCGCTATGGAGGATAAATACGTTTATTACGTGCACAGTTATTACGCGTCAGTCTGTCAGCAAACCATTGCACAGACTGATTATTTGCACGCTTTTAGTGCAGCGCTCCATCAGGATAATTTTTACGCCACCCAGTTCCATCCTGAAAAGAGCAGTTCCGTTGGCGAACAGGTGTTACAGAACTTCATCCGTTTATAACTATGGACATCATACCAGCCATCGACCTGATAGATGCGAAATGTGTACGGTTGTCGCAAGGCGATTATGCACGCAAGACCATTTATAACGAAGATCCGCTTGAAGTAGCCAGGGAATTTGAAGCCAATGGGATTTGTCGTTTGCATCTGGTTGATCTTGATGGTGCCAAAGCCGAACACATTGTGAATTACCAGGTGTTGGAACAAATCACGACAAAAACATCGTTGATTGTCGATTTTGGCGGCGGATTGAAAACCGATGATGATTTGCGGATCGCTTTTGAATGTGGTGCCAGTATGATTACCGGAGGCAGCATAGCTGTCAAAGCCCCGGCTGTCTTTGAATCCTGGATCAACCAATATGGTGGGGATAAAATAATCCTGGGTGCCGATGTGAAAAACGAAATGATTGCTGTGACTGGCTGGACCGAAGACACAGACAAAGACTTGCTGCCTTTTCTCTCGGAATACATCGACAAAGGTATTACCAAAGTGATTTGCACCGATATCAGTAAAGACGGCATGTTACAAGGCCCTTCTGTTGATCTGTACCGTAAGATACTGGCTGCCTGCCCGTCACTTTACCTGATAGCAAGCGGGGGTGTCAGTTCGCTCCACGACCTGGATGTGCTGGCTGAATCCGGATTGCCTGCCGTCATTTTTGGAAAGGCCATCTATGAAGGACGCATCACCTTGAAAGAATTATCCCGATACCTGGCGTAAGCTGGAAAAAATAAAATAACTTTATTGCCCGAAAATCAGTTCAATCATGCTCGCGAAACGAATCATACCCTGTCTGGATGTCAAGGATGGACAAACTGTGAAGGGCGTCAATTTTGTAAACTTTCGTCAGGCGGGCGATCCGGTTGAACTGGGACAGGAATACAGCCGGCAAGGAGCTGATGAACTGGTCTTTTTGGATATTACCGCCTCCCATGAAGGTCGGAAAACGTTCGTGGACATGGTGCGGAAAGTAGCTGACAAGGTTAGTATCCCGTTTACCGTTGGTGGCGGCATCAATGAACTCAGTGATGTGGATAAGCTGCTGAATGCAGGTGCCGATAAAGTATCCATCAACTCGGCCGCCATCCGGAATCCCTGGCTGATTGATGAAATTTCCCGTAACTTTGGTTCTCAGGTGTGTGTGGTAGCCATTGATGCCAAATGGGAAGAAAACGGACAATGGATTTGCTATCTGAACGGTGGACGGATTCCAACAGACAAACAACTGTTCGCCTGGGCCAAGGAAGCTCAGGAAAGAGGTGCCGGTGAAATTTTATTTACCAGCATGACACATGATGGCGTAAAGACAGGCTATGCCAGCGAAGCTCTCAGGCAGCTGGCCGACATCCTTAACATCCCTGTCATCGCTTCAGGCGGTGCAGGAAAAAAAGAACACTTTCGGGATGCCTTTCTCGAAGGAAAAGCAGATGCCGCGCTGGCGGCTAGCGTGTTCCATTTTGGGGAGATCAGCATCCCTGAGCTGAAGGCTTATTTACGTTCGGAAGGGGTGACAGTACGATAAACAATTAAAGACTCAATACACGTGAAGTTAGATTATAGCAAATTAAACGGCCTGATTCCGGCCATCGTACAGGACGCAACGACAAGAAAGGTACTGATGCTGGGATTTATGAACGAGGAGGCATTGGCTAAAACGATTGAGCTGGGAAAGGTCACCTTCTTCAGCCGGACAAAAAACCGTCTTTGGACAAAAGGTGAAGAAAGTGGTCATTTTTTGCATGTCGTATCCATCAAGGAGGATTGTGACAATGATACCTTGTTGATACAGGTTAATCCTGCCGGCCCTGTTTGCCATAAAGGTTGGGATACCTGCTTCAATGAAGAAAACAAGGGCGGCGATTTTGAATTTCTCCGTTACTTGCAGGATTTTATTGACAAACGTTATCAGGAAATGCCCGAAAAATCCTATACCACATCCCTGTTTAACAGCGGTGTGAACCGGATGGCCCAGAAGGTCGGGGAAGAAGCCGTGGAAACCGTCATCGAGGCCACCAATGGTACGGATGATGGATTTCTTTACGAAGCGTCAGATCTGGTGTATCACTTGATGGTACTGCTGACTTCCAAGGGATTTCGGATTGAAGATTTGGGGCGGGAACTTAAAAAACGACACACATGCTAAATAAATAAGGAACAATGGAGGAGGAACTTTTAATTGATTACAACGATGTGGAAATTTGCCGCGATGAGCTGGTTATATTGCAACATGTTGATCTTCATGTTCATAAAGGCGAATTTGTTTACATCATCGGGAAGGTGGGTTCTGGTAAAAGCAGTCTGTTGAAAACCTTTTACCACGAAGTGCCG
>Ga0153915_10003559_pt1 | contig 14285 bp, 8 predicted proteins | sample Opewatmetagenome_2_FD_107003 | JGI IMG/M metagenome (GOLD analysis project Ga0153915, IMG submission 107003) | Freshwater wetland microbial communities from Ohio, USA - Open water 3 Core 3 Depth 3 metaG | ecosystem: Environmental > Aquatic > Freshwater > Wetlands | place: USA: Ohio, Lake Erie... | reverse complement strand
TCCGTGGCGCGATCGAGGACCGCCGCTTCGAGGCCGCAGTGACGCTGGCCGCCGGCGAGCGTCGCACGCTCCGCTTCCCAGCCGACCAGTACCCGGCGCTGAAGGTCGAGAAGCCGCGCGTCTGGTGGCCCTACCGGATGGGCGCGCAAGAGCTGTACACGCTCACCCTCGACGCGGACGCCCAAGGATCCCCCTCGGACCGCCAGGTCGTGCGCTTCGGGATCCAGCAGATGAGCTCGGAGCTGACGGCGGACGGGCATCGTCTGTTCCGCGTCAACGGGCGCCCCATCCTCGTGCGCGGTGGGGGTTGGGCCCCGGACATGATGTTACGCCCCGCCTCGCGCGAGCGCCTCGCGGCCCAAATGCGCTACACACGGGAGATGGGGCTCAACACGATTCGGCTCGAGGGCAAGCTCGAGACCGACCTGTTCTACGACCTCGCCGACGAGTACGGTATCCTCACGATGCCGGGCTGGTGCTGTTGCAGTCACTGGGAGCGGTGGGCGCAGTGGGACGACGAGGACTACCGTGTGGCACCCGCCTCGCTACGCGATCAGCTCCTCCGCCTGCGCAACCATCCCAGCGTGCTCATGTGGCTGAACGGGAGCGATAATCCCCCCCCCGCCAAGGTCGAGCAGGCGTACCTCGACGTAGAGGCTGAGGTGAGCTGGTCCAAGCCAATCGTCTCGAACGCCACCGACCAGCCCGGCCCGGTCAGCGGCCCCAGCGGCGTCAAGATGCGGGGGCCCTACGACTATGTGCCGCCGTCCTACTGGCTCACGGACACCAAGCACGGCGGCGCCTTCGGCTTTGCCACCGAGATTGGCCCGGGTGCCGCCGTCCCGCCGCTCGAGAGCCTCGAGCGCATGCTCCCCGCCGATCGTCTCTGGCCCATCAACGAGTACTGGGACTTCCACGCCGGAGGCGGCGAGTTCAAGGATCTCACGCGCTTCACGAAGGCCCTCGAGACCCGCTACGGCCCGGCGGCGGATATCGCCGACTACGCGCGCAAGGCGCAGGCGCTGGCCTACGAAGGACAGCGGGCCATGTTCGAGGCCTACGGCCGCAACCGATACCACGCCACCGGCGTCATTCAGTGGATGCTGAACAACGCCTGGCCGTCGATGATCTGGCACCTCTACGATGCCTACCTGCGTCCGGGCGGCGGCTACTACGGCACCAAGAAGGCCTGCGAGCCGGTCCACGTGCAGTTCTCCTACGACGACCGGTCGGTCGCCGTGGTGAACGACGAACAGCGCCCGCACGAGGGCCTGACCGTCAAGGCGCGCCTGCTGAACCTGGACCTGACCGAGGCGTTCGCGGGCGAGGCTCGGATCAACCTTCCCGCGGACACCGTGATCCGGGCGCTCACACTCCCCACGCCGAAGGGGTTGTCGCGGACCTACTTCGTCGTGCTGCAGCTGACCGGCTCCGCCGGAGAGCTCGTGAGCTCCAACTTCTACTGGCTCTCGACACAGGAGGACGTGCTCGACTGGGAGCACACCGAGTGGTTCTATACGCCGACCAGGACCCACGCCGACCTGACGGCGCTGGCCGGCCTGCCCCGGACGACGCTGGCCCTCGAGACAGAGCCGGCGGGGCCCGACGGCGCGGTACGGGTCCGCGTTCGGAACACCGGCGCGTCGCTGGCCTTCCAGGTCCACGCGCGGGTCGAGGACGCCGATCTCGGAGAGGAGGTGCTTCCGGTCTTCTGGAGCGACAACTACCTGGCGCTGCTCCCGGGAGAGAGCCGCACGCTGACGGCGGCGTTCCTTCCCGGCCAGGCGCCGGCTCGCGTGACGCTGACCGCCGAGGCGTGGAACGCGCCGAAAGTGACGCGCTGAGCGTGCGCCCGTGCGACGGACCCTGAGCCTCGTCGTGCTCGTCGGAGCGAGCGCGTGCAATGGTCCCAACGAACCGCGCCCGCCGGCCGATAGCCTGTTCCTGGCCAGCGCGGTGAGTTTCTACCGCGCGTCGCGCAACGACCAGGGACTCTATCGGGACCGACTGCGGTTCGACGGCGCACACGAGGGGCCGGCCTCCATCGCCACGATTGGGATGGGGTTGATCTCCCTGTGCGTCGGGAGTCACATGGGTCTGAGCGAGCACGCCACGGAAGACGCGAAGACGACCATCCGCACCATGTTGGGCTTCGGGCAGTCCCGCACCGCGTCGGGCTTCTACTACCACTTCATCGACATGGAGACGGGGAGCCGAGCCGGGACCAGCGAGTATTCGAGCATCGACACCGCCATTCTCGTGAGCGGCGCGCTGTTCGCCGCATCCTGTCTTGCTGGAGACCACGAGCTCGACTCGCTGGTGTTGCGGCTCTGGGATTCCATCGACTGGTCGCGGGCCATCGCGGATCCCGCCACCGGCGGGATCTACCTCGAGATGATGCAGGACGGGTCAGGAAGACCGGGATCGGTCACGTTGCCGTTCAACGAGTACATGCTGGTCGCGTGGCTGGCCAAGCTGGCCGATTCGACGGGGAGCGGCCCGGCCACCGAGCTCTGGCGTTCCTTCTACGCCAGCGCCGACAGTCTCCCGACCGTCGGGTACGCAGGACACGCCGTCCTCACCGACCGGCCGCGCGCCTTCCTCTCGAGCTTCGTCATCCAGTTCGCCTACTACCTGTGCCACCCGTTCACGGTGAGCGACCGTTACCGTGCCTTCCTGCGCAACGCCGCGCTGGCGGATCGCGCCTGGTGGCAGCGGGCCGCGCTGGCGACGAGCCACGAGTGGGGCCTGGGGGCCGGCAGCGCACGCTCGGTCGCCTATCACGCCGACGCCATCAACGACAACCCGGACCACATCGTGTCCCCCCACATCATCGCGGGGTTCCTGCCGGTCGATGCGGACGGCCTGAGCGATCTCGCGTGGCATCACGCGACGACGAGCAGAGCCGTGCGGGCGATTGTCGGCGTGGATGGACCCGTGCTGTGGCGGTACAGCGCCTCGGATCCGTCCTGGATCCCGCAGGAGATCCAGGGGATCGACTATGCGTCCATGATGCTGGGCCTCGCCACCTCCGTGCTCGGAAGCGGCTTCGTCGCGGAACACAACAACTTCGAGGCGTGGCTCGCCCGCGCGCGGTGAGGCGCGCGACCATCCGGAGACCCGTGCGGAGCTGCTCTAGCGGGCGGTCAACTCGGCGTCGTAGTGCAGCGCCGCCGCACCCAGGATGGCGACGTGCTCGAGCTCCGAGACCGCGATCTTCAACGACTTGAGCGAGTTTGAGAAGACGAAGGAGCGGATCGACTCCCACATCGCTTCTTGGAAGAACCGAAACGCGTGGCGCACCGATCCGCCCAGAATGATCATCTCGGGATCGTAGGCGTAGAGAATGGTCTTGACGGCCTCGCCGAGATGGCGCCCGAACTCGGCAAACACCTCCAGCGCCTCCCGGTCGCCCGCCACGGCCCTCCGATACATCTCGGCGCCCGTTTGCCCCACACGGCGCGGGAAGAACTGCCCGCAGCAGTAGTGCTCGTAGATGCTGTCCAGGTACGGAATCAGGCCGAACTCGCCGGCCCCACAGTTCTTCCCGGGATACAGCTTGCCGTCGACCACGACGCCGCCGGCGAACCCGGTCCCCAGGATCAGCCCGATCAGTGACCGGCATCCCACACCCTGGCCGAAGTGCTTCTCGCCCAGCGCGAAACAGTTCGCGTCGTTGTTGACCATCACCGAGACCGCATACCGCGCCTCGAGGATGGACTTGAGGGGTACCTCCTGCCAGGAAGGGATGTTCACGACATCGTAGACGATACCCTTCGCGATATCCACCACGCTGGGAACACCGATGCCGACGCCGTCGATGTCGCTTGACTTGGTCCGATCGATGAGCCCGCAGATCTGGTCGAGCACCTCTTCGACCGACCCCTGCGGGTTGATTGCCACTGACGCGACCTCGCCGAGTCGCTGACTGCGCACCAATCCGGCGCGCGCGTTGGTCCCGCCCAGGTCAACGCCAAGGATGGTTCGTGCCATGGCTCTCCGGTCAGCTGGCGACGGTGACGGGGTCGTCGCTCACGCGGCTTCCTTCTTCCGCGATTGGATGGTGACGTTCTTGATCAGGGGCCTGGCCCAGAAGCCGATGCCGAGGATGTAGGCCATGTTCAAGTAGAGAAAGAGCATCCCGGCCCGCAAGCCGAAGAGATCGCCGAGTCCACCGACAAGGAGGGGCACGAGGGCGCCCCCGATGATCCCGGTCACCAGGATTCCTGAGAAACTCCCGTGGTGCTCCGCAACGGAATTGAGCGCGAGGGAGAATATCACGGGCCACATGACCGCCGCGAAGAACCCGACCAGAGAGAACGCGATGCGCGCGACGGGCCCGGACAGGAACACGGCCGCGGTGAAGCTGAGAATCGCGGCAATGGTGAAGAGCACCAGCACGACCTTGCTGTCGAGCAACTTCAGCAGCACGATCCCCACGATCCCGCCAATGGTCATGAGACCCCAGAACCACGCGACGGCGCGAGCGCCGGTCGTCTGCGGGTCATAGCCATGGTACGTGTTGAGGAACTTCGACATCCAGTTCGCGACACCCTGCTCCAGCCCCACATAGGCGAAGATCCCCACGAAGAACAGAATGACGGTCGGGTTCCTCAGCAACGCCAGGTGCGTCGCGATGGCGCCCACGCGCTCCTCCGCCGTGCGTTCGACCTTCGGGATTCTCGCGATCGCCATGATGCCGACCATGAGCAGGGCAATCACGGCAAACAGCCAATAGAGGGAGATCCAGGGGATGTTTTCGGGAACGACCTTCGACAGGGTCGTAATCAGCAGGTTCGACTCCGGCGACCTGTGCTGGAGATTGAGCACGAGATAGGAATAGACGAGGGGGCTGAGAAACGATGCGGCCCCAAAGATCAGCTGGGCCAACGTCGCGTTGAACGCGAAGTGCTCTTCTCCGCCGGCCTCCCGCAACAGCGGGTTGATCGCGACCTGCAGCATGGCCATGCCGGAGCCGATGAGAAACAGGGAGCAGATGGCGGTCAGATAGTTCGGAAACAACGCCAACACGGATGAGCCCAGAAATGCTACGACAAAGGCGGCGACCATGACCGGCTTCTCCTGGAACTTCTCGATCAGCAGTCCCGCCGGAATGGACATGACGCCGTACGCGATGAAGAACGCAAACGGCAGCACGGCCACGAGGGTGAGGCTCAAGTGGAAATCATCGATGATCTCGGGGACGAGCGGCCCGATGATGTTCGTGAGAAAGGAGATGACGAAGAAGGTCAGGAAGATGAGGCCCACGACATAGTAGCTTCTTCGAATTGGCGCACCCTCCACTCCGTGGTAGCCGTCTCGTGCCGGTGCAATCTCAATATAGTCATCACGGTCCGGGAAGAAACGACGTGCCCCGGGTCCTGCGCTGGCACGAGGGCGTCATCTCCCCCAAGTTTGGGCGAGGGAGGCGACGTTGCTATGACGTTGAAGGGTGCGGCCCGGGCGCGCGGGCTTCTGGTTCGCGCGAGCTCCTTCGGCATGACGGTATTGGTCTGGCGATGGGTCGCGAGGTGCCACCCAACTCCTGCCGTGAGCGGGGTCCTCATCGTTGGGCCGGTTCTCCTGGTGTTTCCCATCGTCTGGTTAGGCCGCAGACTCCTTGATGCTCGGCCGACCCCAGGGCACACCGCCCAGATCACGGCCTTCGTCCACGTTGTGTTGATGATTCTCTTCGGCACGCCCATCATTGAGGCGGTGAAGACCGGCCAGGAGTGGCCGGGATGGACAATACCGCTTCCTGCTGGAATCGGGCTGGCGCTTCTGCGCGTTACTGGACTGGCAGCCGTCCTCACCGTCGCAAATCTGGCCATACGAGGACTCGGCGCTCCCTTTGCGATCGCACTCAGCCGACGTCTGGCCACGGACTGGATGTATCGATGGACGCGGAATCCGATGGTTCTGGCCACGCTTGCGTGGCTCCTATCCTTCGGCGTGTGGGTTCGTTCGGCTCTCTTCCTGGTGTGGGTGCTTCTATTGGTAACGCCGGCATGGCTGGTGTTCCTGAAGGCCTATGAGGAGCGAGAATTGGAGATTCGCTTCGGAGAGCCCTATCTCGACTACAAGGCCAGGACGCCCATGCTTCTGCCTCGAAAGCCAAAGCGATAGAGATCGGAGATACCTCCCTATGCGGCTTCGGATCGTGGAGGGCGAGAAAGCGATGGGCGTCGCCTCGGACGCGTCCTCACGAGTACGGCTGTCGCACGCCGCCGAGCGCGGAGGTGCCATGCGCCACCGAACCGCCGTCCGAAAGTCCGCTGCCGCCCCGAAGCATCTTGCCGCTTCCCTGCTGGTCCTGGGTCTGCTCGCGTCGGCGGGATGCACGCCACTCTTCGAAGGGTACACCACCCGTGGTGACCGGATCGTCGAGCGGGCTACGGGACAGCCCGTCCACCTGATCGGATTCGGCCTCGGAGGTTGGCTGCTGCCGGAGGGCTACATGTGGGGAATCCGCACGCTCGACCGGCCGTGGCAGTTCGAGGAGGCGATCGAGGACCTGATCGGACCATCCGACGCAGCCGAGTTCTGGCGTCGATACCACGACAATTATGTGACCGAGCAGGACGTTCGGGCCATGGCGGCGATGGGAGTGAATTCCATTCGTCCGGCGTTGCTCGCCTCCAAGCTGATGCCGAAGACGCAGCCGGAATCCCAGCCGTACGTCTTCTCCGACGAGGGCTTCCGGTTCCTGGATTCGCTCGTCGCCTGGAGTACCCGCTACCGGGTGGGCATCATCTGGGACATGCACGGTGCACCGGGCGCCCAGAACGCCGAGAACATCTCAGACAGCGACGGTGAAGCCCGGCTGTGGACCGAACGGGACATCTACTGGCCACGCCTACGCGCCCTGTGGCGCCGGATCGCCGAGCGGTACGCCGGCAATCCGTACATCATCGGCTATGACCTGCTCAACGAACCGCTGCTGCGGCGTTATGAAGGCATTGATGAGGCGGATCTGCGGACGCTCTACGTGCAGCTGACCGAGACCATCCGGGAGGTCGATCCGAACGGGATCATCTTCGTCGAAGGCGACGACTGGGCTCAGAACTTCCGGATGCTCGAGCCGATCGACTGGGATCCGCACCTGGTGCTGGCTTTTCACTCCTATCCACCCACCGCGTCCGCCCAAGGGCTCGCACGGTGGGACAGCCTGCGGGCCCGCTACGATGTCCCGCTCTGGCATGGGGAGACGGGTGAAGTGGAGGCGCCGTTCGATCGCAACTGGGAGTCGACCTCGTTCCTGCGCTCGGCCAACGTGGGGTGGAGCTGGTGGACCCACAAGAAGATCGCCCGTGAGACGCAGCCCTGGCATTGTCCGCCCACGCAGGGCTTCCAGCACATTCTGGATTACTGGCAGGGGACGGCCGAGCGGCCGACGGCGGAGCAGGCGCGCGAATGGCTATTCGATCAGGCCGAGAAGGTGAACAGCCGGTACTGCGACTTCCTGCCCGACATGGTCGCATCGCTCGACGGGCTCGATCCCGATGGCTGGCTCTCCGTCCGCGAGACGGAACCTCCCGCGATCTACCTCCAGCCGGTCGATATGGAGGTCGAGGTCGGTTACGCAGCCGTTCTGAGCGTACGGGCGACCGGGTATCCGGTGGAGTACACCTGGCTACGTGACGGGCGGGCGGTAGAGGCGGCGGCGGGCCCGAGGATAGCCATCGCTCCGAAGTCGGAAGCCGACGGAGGCACCTGGCAGGTCGTCGCCTCCAACAGGCGCGGTGCGGATACGAGCCGGGCCGTTCGGGTTGTGGTCCGTCCGTTCGCCGGGATGGAGGTGCCACACTCGTCCGGATTCGGTCCATTCACTCCTCTCGAGCGCCTGGTCACCGGACCGGCCATGCCCGCTCCGGACGACCTCTCTGCGCGGTGGGCACTCCGATGGGACGGCGACGGGCTGCACGGCCGCATCGAGGTGACCGACCCCGTGCTGCGGAACCAGGACGGCCGTCCATCTCACAACGATGGGGTGGAGATCTACCTGGACCCCGACAACGCCAAGACTCTCGAATACCAGGCAGACGACGTCCTGATCCGGATCATCCGCGGGGGATCCGTCGCCGCGGAACGTGGCACGATGCCGGAAGGGTTTTCAGTCACTCAGCAGGAAGTCGCCGGCGGATACCGTGTCGACTTCACGTTGCCGCTGGATGCGGCGATTGCCCCCGGCGCTTTCATCGGCATCGACCTGCACGTGATCGACAACGACGACGACCGGCGCGAGCACAAGATCGGCTGGGCTGCGAACGATGACGATGCCTACCGGTCGCCCGCTTCGCTGGGAACGGTTTGGCTGGGAAGGTGAGCCGGCCCTGTGATTAGGCGCATCAACTTGCTGCAATGTGACCTGCATTCTGTGTACGATGATGCTCCACTACGACCGCGCAACACGGCGGGCGTCCACGTCCAACGCAAAGGCCATACCCAATGAAGAACACCGCAATCAGCGCCATGCTCTCCGGATTGGCCTTCTTCCTCACGCCCGCCGGGGCGCACGGACAGAAGAACCTGGCCGAAAGACTGGGGTTCGAAGCGGACGCGAAGCTCCTGATCGTCCACGCAGATGACATCGGGCTGGCCCGGTCCGTGAACATCGCCGCGGCAAGAGCCTTCGAGAACGGGGGGATCACCTCGGGGAGCATCATCGTGCCCAGTCCATGGTTCCCCGATTTTGCAGCATACTACAGGGAGCACCAGCCCTTGGATGTGGGGATCCACATCACCGTGACGGCAGAATGGAACTACTACAAATGGGGGGGCGTTTCACCGGCCGGCGAGATTCCCAGCCTCCTGGATGACAACGGGCATTTCTATCCCACCGTAGAGGCCGTGGCACAGCATGCCGTCCCAAGCGACGTGGAGAGAGAAGTCCGGGCGCAGATCGAACGCGCCCTGGCACTCGGGATCAGACCGACCCACCTGGATACGCACATGGGATGCATGCTCGTGATCCCCGAACTCGTGCAGGTCTACCTGAAGCTCGGGAAAGAATACGACCTTCCGCTGCTGATTCCACGGATCTGGTTGCAGAATGTCCCTGAGGAACACCGGGCTGCCCTCGCAGCCGAACAGATCGTGCTGGATGGTTTTTACATGATAGACGCCGAGGACCCCGCCAAGTCGCGGAGCGAGGCATACGGTGAGATGATCGCCGCGATGGGACCGGGGCTGAACGAGCTGATCGTACACCTGGGGATTGACGACACCGAGATGCAGGGCATTACCGTCAATCATCCGGATTTCGGGTCCGCATGGCGGCAGAAGGATCTGGACTTCGTCACTGGCAAGGAATTCAGAGATCTGTTGAAGGCACACGACATCAAGCTCGTGTCGTGGGGCCAGGTCCGGGAGGCAATGTCACATCCTACCGCCCGATAGCCACGGTGACTCGTTGGCAGCGGGTGAGTGCTGCCAGTGCCTCTCCGATCAACGAACGGACGCACCGAGGAAGGTGAATCACATAGGATCCGAAGCGTCGTAGGCAAACCGATACTGCCCGGAGCCCACCTCGACGATCACGTCCTCGCCTTCCTGAAGCGTCCGCGTGACGCCGTTGCCGACACGGAGCGCCACCCCGCCTTCGGTGACCCGGGCCAGCGTTGCGTGGGGCAGGCGGACCGTCGCGTGCGCGTTGGGCGGGACGGTGACGTCGAGGCGGAATCGCCCGTCCGCCAGCTCCCACGCCGAAGCCGTCACACCGTACATCGTGTTGAGCGCCGCACGGGCGTACGTCAGGCCGCCGCCCGGCCGCGGCTGGATGCGCACGTGCTTGTAGCCAGGCGCTTCCGGGTCGGCCTCGAGGCCGGCCACGACGCGGTAGAGCCACGCGCCGATGGCCCCGTAGGCGTAGTGGTTGAACGAGTTCATCCCGGCATCCTGAAAGCTCCCGTCCGGCTTGATGCCATCCCAGCGTTCCCAGATCGTCGTCGCGCCCCGCGTGATCGGATAGAGCCAGGATGGATACGTGTCCTGGTTGAGGAGGTCGTAGGCCACGTCGAGATAGCCGTGGTCGCTGAGACTCTGCGTCAACAGCGGCGTGCCGAGGAACCCCGTCGTGAGGTGGTTGTCGAACGAGCGCACGTCCCGGGCGAGACGCCGGGCGGCCTCGGCCTCCTGCCCTTCCGGCATCAGCCCGAACGACAGCGCCAGCGCGTACGCCGTCTGCGTGTTGGACGCCACGCGACCGTTAGCCGTGATGTACTCCTTGCGAAATGCCTGTCTCACGTGCCCGAGCAAGGCGGCGTAGCGTGCAGCGTCGTCCTGCTTGCCCAGCACCGAGGCGATCCGCTGGAGCAGACCGGTCGAAGAGGCGAAGTAGGCGGTGGCGATGAGGTCCTTGTCGGTCGTCGCGCCGGGATAATCCGCCTGGTCAGAGTTGTAGGCGAGCCAGTCGCCAAAGTGGAAGTCGCCGTCCCAGATGAGGTCGTCGCCGGCGCGGTCCTGCATGTAGCCGACCCAGGCTTTCATGCTCTCGTACTGGGTTTCGAGGATGCGGGTGTCGCCGTACGCGACGTAGAGCGTCCAGGGGATGACGACGCCGGCGTCGGCCCAACCGGTGGCGCCGCCGCCCGTGGCGTTGCCGCGCGTGAGCACGTCCGGGATGACGAACGGGATGCTGCCGTTGGGTTTCTGGTCGGCGGCCAGATCGCCCAGCCACTTGGTGAAGAAGCCGGCTACGTCCATGTTGAACGCGGCGGTGCGGGCGAACACCTGGGCGTCGCCGGTCCAGCCGAGGCGTTCGTCGCGCTGCGGGCAGTCGGTGGGCACGTCGAGGAAGTTGCCCTTCTGCCCCCAGACGATGTTGTGTTGCAGTTGGTTGATCGACGGTTTCGACGCCTCGAAGCGTCCAGTCGGCGTCATGTCCGAATGGATCACGACGCCGGTGAGGGTCTCCAGCGCCGGCGCATCGGGCAAGCCATCGACCGCGACGTAGCGGAACCCGTGGAAGGTAAACCGCGGCTCGTAGACCTCTGTGCCACCGCCCTTGAGCGTGTACCGGTCCGTCTGCTCGGCCCTGCGCAAATTGGCCGTGTAGAAGTTGCCGTCCCTGTCGAGCACTTCGGCGTGGCGCAGCGTCACGGTCGTCCCGGCGGCGCCGCGCACCCGCAGCCGCACCCAGCCCACCATGTTCTGCCCCATGTCGAACACCGTCTCGCCGGCGGGTGTGCGTAGGATGGCGACGGGTTTGATCTCCTCGATCTTGCGCACCGGCGGACCGGCCGGCGCAATCAAGATGGCTTTGGGATGATCGATGACGTGCACGCCGGTCCAGGCGCCGTCGTCGTACGCCGCCCGGCTCCATCCCGGTTTCTCGAGCCGGGCGTCGTAGTGTTCGCCATTGTAGAGGTCAGCCATGCGGATGGGGCCAGTGGCGGCCTTCCACGAGGCGTCGGAGCCGACGATCTGCACGCGACCGTCGGCGAAGGTGATCCGGAGCTGGAGCAACAGCGCCAGATGCTCGCCGTAGACGTTGCGGCGCATATCCCAGGTCATGTGCCCGCGATACCAGCCATCGGCCAGCATCGCGCCGATAGCGTTATCGCCTGGCTTCAGGAGGCCGGTCACGTCGTAGGTCTGGTATTGCAGGCGCGTGTCGTAGCTGGTCCAGCCGGGGGTAAGGACCTGGTCGCCGACGCGCCGGCCGTTGAGCTCGACCTCGTAAAGCCCGAGGCTGGTAACGTACACGCGGGCCGCCCGCACATCGCCCGCGAGCGCAAACGTCGTGCGCAACATCGGCGCGGGCTGCGGCGCCGTCAGGTCTTCGTCCCAGGCCGGGCCGATCCACGACGCCTGCCAGTCCGACGGGTCGAGCAGGCCCATCTCCCAAAACGCCGGTGCGCTCCAGTCGGAGACCGCGCCGCCGCCGTCCCACACGCGGACCTGCCAGTAGTAGCGCCGCCCGGAGGCCAGCGCCGGCCCCGCGTAGACCATGTGAATCGACCGGTCTGAATCCACCCGGCCCGTATCCCAGACTGGACTGGCCGCGAGCCCAGCCTCGCGTTCGGCGACACGGACCTGGTAGGCCGCCTGCACCACGCCGCGCCCATCGGCGTTGAGCTGCCAGCTCAAACGCGGCTGCCGCACGTCGATGCCGAGCGGATCGACTTTGTACTCGCACCGCAGCTGCGACACTGATACCGGTGCCCGGCTCTCTCGGGCAAGCGGGACGGCGTGGATCATCGCCAGAAGGGCCAGTACGGCCGGATAGGACGTCCCTGCGCTACGCATCACGCACCTCCTTGTGCCGCGCAATAGGATACAGCCGGATACAGCCCGAGGGGAATCGGCTGACGGCAGGGTCCTAACTTGGGACACTACCCGCCTGCCCTGTCCGCGTGGCGCCGGGACGGACATGTTTGACAGGTGTTCCAAGTCTCGATCCTCCCACAGGAGGTGGGCCGTGGCCGATCGCGTGCAGAAGGTCAGCTACTGTTACATGGAGGTTCCCAACCGCGCGGGCGCCGGAGAGCGGATCCTCGGTCAGCTGCGAGAGGGCGGTGTCGACCTGCTGGTGTTTTCGGGCTTCCCGATCCGAGGCGGCAAGGCACAGCTCGATTTCGTGCCCCGGGACTCGGCGGTCTTCCGGAGGGTGGCGCGGAGGAACGGCTGGCGCGTGAGCTCGGTGAAACAGGCATTCCTGGTCACGGGCACCGACCAGTTGGGGGCGGCACACCGGCATATCCGCAAGCTCGCGGACGCCAAGGTCAACATCACCGCGATGGACGCCGTGGCGGCTGGCAAGGGACGGTACGGGGTCATCCTCTGGGTGAAGCCCTCCGTCTATGGTCGTGCCGCGAGAGTGCTGGGGGCCCGGTGAGCACAACTGGCACCTCGCGCTCGAGGCGGCGCCGCGGAATCCACCACGCCAGGGCGGCGTCGACCGCGGGAACCGCTACGGCGAGAACCAGTAGCTGAGCTTGATGAGGAAGACGTTGTCGGGCTGGATTTGCCAGAGCGCGTCCCAGTTGGAGCCGAAGGACGGCTCCCAGTACGGGATCGAGCCGGTGCGGCCCTGGGACCAGACCACGTACAGCGAAGACCCGGGCTTCCACTCCCACCGGATGACGAGATTCGAGCGGAACTGGCGGAAGCTGAAGTCGGGGGTGGGAAAGGCGTAGGTGGGACCGCCGCCCGGTTCCGTCACCTCGTAGGTGTTCGCCTCGGGGTGGTAGGCGATCTCATCGGCCCCGTAGAGGTGAAAGCGGTCCGGGTTGGCCTCGGCCAGCGGGTCCGTCGCCTTCTTGTAGTCGGTGAAGCGCCCGGTGCTGATGAAAGGGCTCCCGTAGTACTGCACCGTCAGGTCGGGGATCACCGAGAGGTTCACGCGGAAGGTGAAGCTCCAGGTGTGCTGGTCGAGGCGACCCATCACCCAGCGCGTCCCGGAATCGGTCTCGGCGGTGGCGGCGTACTGGAGGTTGTCCAGCAGCGTCTCGTACTGGACCGCCCCCGCAAGCGAGAGCCGGTTCGACGGGCGCACGCCGACCTCCCCCTGGAGGTTGCCGGAGCGAGAGTCGTCATCGCGGGCCCGGGAGTACTCGCCGCGGACCGACGCCCGGACATGCTGCGACGGATCGGTCCCGAGCTCACCCGACGCAGTGTAGAAGTCGTGCCACCGCAGGGCGGGCCCTCCCCGGAGCATTCGCGTGTCCACCCGGTCCTCGTAGGCAAACCCCAGCTGGCTTACCCACTTGTTCGCAAACTGGCTTGAGGCCTCTCCGGCGGTTATCGCCCGCGTGTGCAGGCCGCCGAAGTCCCAGTGGTCCTGGCGGGAGAGCTGCAGGCCGTAGCTGCGGAAGATGCCGCGCGGCTCGGACTCGTCCCAGCCGATGAAGACCTGGTTGGAGAGGTCGTCCGCCTGTCGGAGATAGCCGAGGTCGTTGAGGTCCAGCCCGGGCGAGTACCAGAGGAAGTGGGCGTTGAGGCGCAGGCGGCCCTGCTCCGACCGGCCGAAGCGAACCGAGCCGCCGTGGCCCAAGAGCGACGTGGCGCTGGTGTCCACCCCGAGGTGGCTCGCGTCGGGGCGCTGATAGTCGTGAACCGCGTTGGTCTGAAGCGCCCGGATCGCCTCCGGGTCCCCGCTGAGACGGCTGAGGAAGCCGCTCGCCTCAAGTGCCCAGGCGCGGTTGGCGAAGTACCGCGCGAAGTCGAGTCCGGCGGTCGTCGCCTGCGTCGGGAGAAAGGCCAGGGCCGAATCGGAGATCCACCGATGGGTCGAGGTCACCATCCCGCCGAGGCTGGTGTTGCCCCGGTCCCAGTCCTTGTGT
>Ga0153915_10003558_pt1 | contig 14288 bp, 12 predicted proteins | sample Opewatmetagenome_2_FD_107003 | JGI IMG/M metagenome (GOLD analysis project Ga0153915, IMG submission 107003) | Freshwater wetland microbial communities from Ohio, USA - Open water 3 Core 3 Depth 3 metaG | ecosystem: Environmental > Aquatic > Freshwater > Wetlands | place: USA: Ohio, Lake Erie... | reverse complement strand
ATTCTGCCGGAGACCGCTCTGCTATGCCAGGAGCTGAAATTAGACCCCCTGGGGTTGATCGCCTCGGGCGCCCTTTTGATTGTGGCCCCGGAAGGGAGTTCAACCAAGATCATTGCGGGTCTTAAAGCGCAAGGGATTCCCGCCTCCATAATCGGAAAGATTTGGGAAAGCGAAAAGGGCGTCAAGCTCATTCAGCAAGGGAAGGTCGAGGACTTGCCTTTTTTCGACCGAGATGAAGTGGCTAGGTTGTTCGCTGGAGGTAGCTTGTGAGCACAGTTCGGACAAGATACAAGAATAAAAAGTTTGTCAAAAAAAGGATCGAATTGGATGGCCATGCTTACCAGCACTGTGATTTTGAGGAGTGCTTGATCGTGCTGGAAACGGGGGAGACGGAGATCCAGGGCTGTACTTTTCAGAATTGCCGCCTGATGCTCTTAGGACAGGCCTTGCGCATTGCCAAGATCCTGCAGATCTTCATCGGCGAAAAGCCCCTGAGGGTACTCGACTTTGCCGAACCGGGAATCTTCGGGAAAAAATAGCCATAGAGGACACAGAGATCACGGAGAAATATAAAGACAAATCAAGATTACCAAATATCAAGTTCGAAAATGGCTAGGATTTACTGATCACTGATTCCTGTTTGATTGTTTTAAAACTATGTGTTCTCTGTGACCTCTGTGGCAAAGGATAATGAAAATGATCGTTAAGACCTTTTGTGCGCGCATGGACCACGGAGGGTGTGGGCTTCTGGTTCACGTGGAAGATGGCCAGATTGTAAGAGTGGAAGGCGACCCGGAATCTCCCCTCAACCGGGGAACCATATGTGCCAAAGGAATCGCCCAGGTTGAACGACTCAACCACCCGGACCGGCTGCGAACCCCCTTGAAAAGAGTCGGATCAAAAGGGGAGGGCAAGTGGGAGAGAATTTCCTGGGCGGAAGCCCTTTCGATGATCGCCCAGAAGATCCAGGAAAAGATCGATCGGGGCGAACAGCGGGCCATCGCCTTTGCCCAGGGAACTCCGAAAGGCCTCGAGCTCTACATGATGATCCGCCTGGCCAATCTGCTCAAGATTCCCAACGTGGCTACCCCTGGCTCCGTCTGCCACATGCCCCGGGAGACCGCGGCCATGATCACCTGTGGCTTCTTCCCCGTGCTGGATTACGAACATCCTCCCGCCTTAATTATGTTGTGGGGGAGCAATTTGTTCCAAACCAACGAGGAAGGCGTAATTGGCTCCCAGTTGCGCCGGGCCCTTGAGAAAGGCGCGAAGTTAATTACCATCGACCCGAGGAAGACGCTTTTGGCCTCGAAGGCTGACCTCTGGCTTCAACCCAAGCCGGGGACCGACCTGGCCCTAGCCCTGGGAATGCTGAAGGTGATCGTGGAAGAGGAGCAATATGACAAAGAGTTCGTGCAAAATTGGACGGTAGGCTTTGAGGACCTAAGGGCTCATTTGAAAGAATATCCCTTGGAGCGGGTCTCGGCGATCACCTGGATTCCGGCGCCCAGGATTGCGGAAGCTGCTCGCCTCTATACCCGGAGCCGGCCGGCCGCCATCCAGTGGGGCAACGCCCTCGAGCATAACATAAACAGCGTACAGTGTGCGCGCGCGTTGATGATCCTGAAGGCGATTAGCGGAAATCTGGATGCGCCGGGTGGAAATGTGAACCGAGAGGGGCCGCCCGTCTTGCGGCCGGGCGATTTCGTCCTGAGCAAGAGCTTCTCCGACAAACGAGAAAAGCTGCTAAGCCCGGAATTCCGCCTGGCGGCGATGATGGGGTTTACGCCCAGCCAGTCGATCGTTAAAGCCATCCTTTCCGGAAAACCTCATCCCATCCGGATGTTGTACATTCAGGGGGGAAACCCCCTTTTAAGTTATGCCAACGCCGGAGAAACCTTTCAGGCCCTGAAAAAGCTTGATTTTTTGGCCGTGGCTGAGATCTTCATGACCCCTACGGCACAGCTGGCGGATATTGTTCTTCCTACGGCTACTAATTTTGAGTTCGACGACATCGGGCATTACGGATTACCCCATGGCTTTATCCTGGCCCGCCCGAAGGTGGTAGACCCCCCGGGGGAATGCTGGCCAGACTCCGCGATCCTAAACGAGCTGGGGAAAAAGTTGCACCAGGAGAAATTTTTCTGGCCTAATCGGAGGGCCTGCCTGGATGATGTTCTGGAGCCTGCGGGAATGAGCTACGAGGATTTTAAGAAAGTGGGGATCCTGAGGGGAAACTGGAGGTACCGGAGTTACGAAGGCCGGGGCTTCTCCACCCCTTCAAAAAAAGTAGAGATCTATTCCTCCCGATTCAAGGGATGGGGATATGAGCCACTGCCCGTTTTCCATGAGCTGCCGGAATCTCCGGGGAGTGATCCCAAAATCGCTCTCACCTATCCTTTGATCTTCACCTCCGCTAAAGACCCAAATTATTTTCATTCCGCATATCGCAACCTTCCCTCTCTGAGAAAACTATCCCCGGACCCCCTGGTCCTCCTGCACCCGGACGCAGCTCGAAAGATGGATATCCGGGAAGGAGACTGGGTTTGCATAGAAACCCGGAGGGGCACAATCCGCCAGAAAGTCTCCTTCAGCGCGGATCTGGACCCCAGGGTGGTGGTGGCGGCCTATGGGTGGTGGTTTCCGGAGCGGAAAGACCTGGAACTTTGTGGCTGGAAGGAATCCAACATTAATATGCTCACGGAGAACGACCCTCCTTATGAGCCGGCCATTGGTTCCACCAACCTGAGAGCGATCCCTTGCCGGGTCTTCAAGGAATAAAGACATTTCACTCCAGAGAACGGTGAGATTTTATAACTTTTGGCACTTTAGCGCATTTCAGGCACTTTAGGCACTTGATATGAAGAACTGTATCAAGTTCATCGGTACCGCCGGGGCAAGGTTTGTAGTGGCCAAGCAACTGCGCTCTTCCGGTGGCCTTTGGGTATCCTTTGAGGGGGTCAATCTCTATATGGACCCCGGGCCGGGTGCGCTGGTGCGTTGCCTGGCCAGTAAGCCTAAACTGGATCCCACGAACTTGAACGGGATTTTACTTTCCCATAAACACCTGGACCATTCCGGCGACATTAACGCCATGATCGAGGCCATGACCGAAGGAGGATATCGCAAGCGTGGCGTTCTTTTTGCCCCTGAGGATGCCTTGGAAGATGACCCAGTGGTTTTCCGGTATATCCGCAGTTATCCCGAGAAAATCCAGGTCTTGCAGGAGAACAGCGATTATTCTATCGGGAGACTGAAATTTTCTACAGCCAGAAGACATGTACATCCTGTGGAGACGTACGGATTCAATTTTTATCTCTCCGACGCAACGGTTTCCTATATTACGGACACAAAGTTTTATCCCGACCTGCTCAACCAGTACCCGGGCGACCTGCTTCTCCTGAATGTGGTCCTCTTGGCCGAAAATCCTGAGCGGCAGATTGACCATCTTTCCCTCGACGACGTGAAAGTCCTTTTAAGGAAGACCCGGGCTAAAGCAGTTGTCCTAACTCATTTTGGAATGCGCATGCTCCAGGCCAAACCGCGGGAGTTGGCCGAGCGTTTGAGTGAAGAGACAGGGGTGAAAGTCATCGCCGCCCGGGATGGGATGACCCTGGAGATTGATCAGCTCATGAAGGATTAAAGGAACCGGGCGGCCTCCCCCAGCCATTCCCGTAACCTTTTAATTTTCTGTATAATGCATAGTTAAGCGCACCTTATTCCCTGCGAAAGGAGGAATCGATGGTCTCGAGTAAAAATATGATCCGGAGCGTTTTCTGGACATTTATCATTGGAACGATCGCCGGGCTCTCCCCTTTCCTTTTCATGCAACTCCTGCCGGCTTTGTTAAACCCGAGCCTCCGTTTGGATTCCCCAAACTACTTGGCCATCCTCCTGACGGGTGTCCTAGTTGGCATGATAACTTCCATCATCTTTGCCACCAAGTTTGAAAACAAAGAGCCTCAAGATGTGTTCTTCTATGCCCTGGGCATTCCGGCAATTCTGATCGCCACGGTCACCAACATCAGCACTGAATTCAAGGCGGTGAGTAAGGTCTCGGAGGTGAAGGAAAGCCTGACGAGTGCGGTCTTGAATCCCCCTCGGCCCGAAATGATTCTAGAAGTGCCAAAACTTCTTTCACCTCCCCAAGCCCCTAGACAAAGCTCCCAAATACAAAACAAGGCCTGGGCCGAAGAGAATTCAGGGGATCATCAACTCATTCTGGCCCAAGCCCATGGTTATTTTGTGGTCATTGGTGAGTATAATAGTGAAAAGGCAGCCTGGGACGACTATTACAAATTTCGAGATATGAAACTGAGGACAGAGCGCTATTTCCCCAAGAGTCTGAATGTCTTTCAAATTTCGACGGGTTCCTATGTCTTGGTTTATTCGCAACCCTCGACCTTAGAAGATGCGAACAAAGTCTATCAGTTATTAAGAATTAATGATCCCGAGCTACCCGTTAGGATCCTTAAATACTAATACAAACGCAATAAATATCTTTACAAGTCATTGCGAGCCCAAAGGGCGCGGCAATCTCGTTTTTAGCGGGTGCTTCGTCGCTCCGCTCCTCGCAAAGACAGTTTTCTTATTGCGTTTTTATTCATTTGAGGGCGAAAGCTCCGGGCCTTATCTTTTAAGACTTGGACGTTGGGTCCTGTAAGTCGATGCTTCAACGATCCGACTTTTAGTGGAAGAGGGGGATGGGGACGATCAGGAAAAAGCCGTTCAGGGCAAACAAGGCCCCCAGCAGGGCAGCGCTACAGGCAAAATAGAAAACCCGGCGAGAAGCAGCCAGTATCGAGATCGAAGACATGACGATGGCGATTTGCAACAGGACCTCGGCATATTCAAAAAAGGGATCCTTGCTCCGGTGCAGGTCCCGCTTCTTTTCGAGCTTCTTGGCGGACTGTTCAATCTCTTTCTTCTCGATGTTGTAACGAGCCTCTTCCTCAGCCATCTTTTTGAGCATCGCTCCGATTCGTTCCCTGGCCTCTGGTTTCATAGTCCCTGCCCTTTCGATCAGGTCTGCTTCCAGGTGTATCTTCTGGACCCGGTAGAGCTGCTCGCGGATCACTTTGGCCTGGTAATACGCCCACTCGTTGGAAGCCTGCTGTTGGGCCAGGAGCATCTCCTTCATGGTGTAATTTCCTCCCAGGGCCGCAATGGCCAGGATGACCGCAAAGACTGCGGTGATGAGGGCCACGCGCCTTGTGAAGACCTTTTCTTTTATCTCCTCGAGTTCCTTGGGATTGGGAAGTTCTACTTCGGCCATAGTCATTGTCCTCCTGTAAGGTTCTTGAAATCATTTTTGGGGCTGGATTTTCATAGGGAAGCAGAATCGGATTTGCCCCGGTGGTAAGAGATGAAATGACTCAACGCGCGGGCAGCCCGGTCGAGTGATTTATAAACTGGAAATCCTGCCGCTTGGTAAGCGTCTCTTTCCCGGCGCCATTCTGTTTCTAATTCTACCGTCTCGGCATCTGTGGCGATGTCCGGCATGACTAAGATAATGGGTTTGCCATATTCTTCCTTTACACCCCTGCAGGCTTTGAGCAGCTCGGGCTGGAAGCTGAATTGAGAAAGAGGTCGGTCATCCATCCCGTGCCGGTGGCGAATCTGGAAGAGGATGTGGAAAAGGATCTGGATGACGATCAAGGTGTCAATCCCTTCGTCTTCTCCAGCGGCTTCCATCACCTTCCGCAACATGGAGGGAGGAATCATGGGGCTTCCCAAGTCAACAGGGTTGCGCAAACTGTTACCCACCGGCGGGAAAGAGGTTTTTAATTTCTGCAAAATCCGCTCAGAAAAGTAAGGAACAGAAAGCCCCAGGCGCTCCAGAGAATCCGATGCGGCCACGCTGATGGCTCCCCCTCCCCCCATCACGGAGACCCTTGGGCCAGCGTTTTCCGGCAGGTAAAGGAAAGCGTAAATCGTATCGACCAGCTCTTCTGCGCCGGATACCTGGATTACCCCCGCCTGATTGAGAGCCGAATTCCAGACCACTTCCAAGCCTCCCAGTGATCCTGTGTGGCTCATAACGGCCCGAGTTCCCGCAGCTGTTAGCCCCGCTTTCCAAAGGATTACGGGCTTCTTTCTCCTGTTTTCTTTCAGAATCCGCAGAAACCTTGGCCCGTCCTCCACGCCCTCCATGTACCCAGCGATGATCCGGGTTTTATCATCCGCGAAAAAATATTCCAAAAGGTCGCTTGCGGCAATGTCGCACCCATTGCCATAACTGACCATCTTGCTGAAACGGATGCCCAACCCCTTGGTGATCTGGCCAAGATCCGCGCAGAAACCGCCGCTCTGGGAGAGAAAGCCCACGGGGCCTGTTTCCCGGGAAAAGTCATACCCGGGCATGATGGTTAAGCCGCTCTCTGGGCAGTAAATTCCAAAGCAGTTGGGACCCAGGATGCGGATCCCCCGCCGGGCGATCTGGGAGAGCTCTTCCTCCATGTTTCTTCCTTCCGGAGTTCCCGTTTCCTTGAACCCGGAGGTTAAAATCTCAACCCCTTTTACCCCCTTGCGGAGACATTCTTCCAGAGCGCCGCTGACCAAAGGAGCAGGGATGGTCAGGATGGCGAAATCCACTTCTCCAGGGATTTCCTGGAGCGATCTGTAAACCCTTAGCCCGTTTATCTCTCCGCCTTCGGGGTTGATCGGGTAGATCTTTCCCCCGTAGCCCATCTCCATGATCGCGCTTAAAATGATATTGCCGAACTTGGCCAAGTCTGCCGAGGCCCCGATGATGGCCAGGGATCTTGGATAAAAAAGGGGCTCAAAAGCTTCCACGATAGAATGGTTCACGACTCTTCCTTCCTCATGAAGGGAATTTTTAAGGACCGCTTTTTAAATACCCAAACAGAGGGAAATTTGTCAAGCCAGGAAAGCCCGGGAATGGGGTAAGGGGAGAACCGGGGAGTCAGATTAGAGGGACGCGGATGGCGTCCTTCTGGCTTATCTCGCCATGACCGGCACAGGATTTGTCTGGAGCGACCTACCCTCCTTTTAAGACTCTTCGCAAAATCTTCCCGGAGAAATTCTTGGGGACTTCCGGGATGAAGGCCACTTGGCGGATCTTTTTGTAGGGGGCGACTCGCTCGGCCACAAAAGCCATCAATTCTTCGGGGGTGGCGGTCACCCCTTCGCGCAAGACAACGAAGGCCTTGGGGATCTCTCCTGAGTTTTGATCCGGCATTCCCACCACGGCGCAATCCTGCACGGCCGGGTGTTCCATAAGAATGGCCTCTAATTCTGCCGGAGCAATCTGATACCCACGGTATTTGATCATCTCCTTCTTGCGGTCGAGTATATAGACGTACCCCTCCTCGTCCATCCTGGCGATGTCTCCCGTGTATAGCCATCCATCGCGCAGGGCTAATTTTGTATCCTCAGGGTGTTTCCAGTACCCCTGGAAGACGTTGGGTCCACGGATCGCCAACTCCCCGGGCTCTCCCACGGGCATTTTCGTCTTCCCGGTTTCCCAATCCATGATCCGATCCTGGCAATCGCTGACCGCAATGCCTACAGAACCTTCTTTGATCCTCGCCGGAGGGTTGGCATGGGTCGTAGGGGAAGCCTCGCTTAACCCATAATGTCGGGCCACGGGTACACCGAACTTCTCGCGAATCGCTCGGGAGATTGCGGGAGCCAATGGAGCCGCCCCCACCCAGATGGATCGCAGGGAAGAAACGTCGTAATCGTCGACATTAGGAAGGCTGAGAAAGGCCAGGAGGGCGGGCTGGACGCTGAAAAGCATGGTCACGCGGTACCTCTCGATTAGGCGCAAACATTCCTCGGCATCGAAGCGAGACATGATCACCTGGCTTGCCCCCAGGTAGATGGCCCCGCAGAGGTAGTAAGTCAGTCCGTAAATGTGGTTGAAGGGAAGGAAGCTTATAAAGACATCGTCCTCACCAGCCTCTACCGCATGCATGGACTGCAAAACATTGGAAACAAGGTTAAAGTGGGTGATCATCACCCCTTTGTTCAAGCCGGCCGTGCCCGAAGAATAGGGCAGGGCAGCCAGGTCTTTTTTGGAGTTTATGGGAGAAGGAGAAAAAGAGTTCGTTCCGGAGGTTTTTTCCAAGAGTTCGGTCAAGGCAAAGGCCCTTCCCCCCACCTTCTCCGGCGCTCGAGTGATAATGAATTTCTCGACGGTCGGGAGATCTTGGACAATTCCCTCGATGGTGGGGAAAAGGTTGGCTTGGGTAAGGAGAATTCTGCTCTCGGCATCATTTACCTGATGCTTGATCTCCCGCTCGCGATAGGTTGGGTTCATGGGAGAGACAATGGCCCCGACCTTCATGGCGGCGTAGAATCCCACGAAATATTCCCATCCATTGGGCATGAAAAAAGAGATCCGGTCCCCTTTTTTGAGCCCCCAATTGAAGAAGATTTCGGCGAGGGCATCGCTCTGGTGGTCGATTTGGGTAAAGGTAAGCTCCCGTTGTCCCAGCGGATCGATAACCGCCAGCTTTCCCGGAAGACGCTCGGCGGCCTTACTTAAAAACTCGTAGACCGGGGTTGTGGGGTATTGCAGCGAAGGACGCTTAATTTTTTGGCCAGCCATTGCTTTCTTCAAGGGTTCTGTTGGAAGTCACCCGGGTCAGAAAAAATCATTTCGCCCGATCAGGGCGAAAAAGAGTCTGGACCGAAAGACTTCAGGTCCCCAAGGACCGCGAAGGGATAACCGGAGGTGAATTTGCTGGAACCGCACCAAATAGGCCACAGCGCCCGATGATCAGCCTTGCGAATGGCTAAGAATCCGACGGGGGTGCGGAGGGAAAGGCCTTCCAGCATTCCGGTAATCTTTTCCGGGTCTAAAGATCCTGCTTTTTTAATCGCTTCAACGAGGGCGTAAACGCTTACATATCCGCTCAAGGCGTCCAAGCCTGGGTACGTTTTGTTCCTTTCTTTATATACAGCTACGAAGTCCCGAGTTTCTTTCCAGCCCAGCGCCCAGAAGGGAAAGGCGCTCACCCCCCAAACTCCTTCCGGGGCGTCTTTTTTTAACGCCATTAGAGATTCCAGGCTCCCACTTTCCAATTCGAAGTGGATGATCCGCTTGAAATAACCCTGTTTCTTAGCGATTTTTGCAAAGCGCAGCCACTCATTTACACCCAAATGGCTCAAGCAAACCTCTGCTTTTGCGGAAAGAATTGCCTGGATATGGGGGCTGTAATCATCCGATTTCCCCGGAAGAAAGAATTCTCCCGCTGGAGTGGCGTCTGGTCTTAACCTTTTCAGTTCTTCCCAAAAATATTTAGCCCAACTTCGCCCGATGGTTGAATCTCGGGCGAGCAGGTAAAATCGGTTCTTAGAAAATTGTACGACCGTTCGCACGGCGGCTCTCTGAAAAGCTTCCGGAGCGGGGCTGATCCAAAATAGGTTGGCTGGCTCTCCCCCGGTCGAGGCCGCCTCGATAAACTCAGTTGGGAAAACCAAGAAGGGTACCCTTTGTTGTCGAGCCAATTTCGCGATCGGAGAAACGTCCTCGTTCCACACTTCACCCATGAGAAAAGGCAATCGTTCCTCCAGAATTAGGTCGCGCAACTGATTGAGGTCTTTCCCCTGCGTTTGATGCATATCTCGAAGGACCAGCATGAGTTGGAGTCCCTGTTTGCCTTCCCTGGCATTGACCTCGGCCACGGCCATCTCCGCACCCAGGAGGTATGGTTTTCTCACTTCGAAAGTCGACTCTGGAGAGGATGTCAGGAGGCCGATCTTAACCGGGTCTCCACTATGGGCCGGGGATGGAAAAAGAAAGCAAAAAAAGGAAAGAATGAAGGATCCTATGAGGAAGGGAGAAACCTTTTTTCTCGTTCCAGACAGGTGAAAGGCTCTCATGTCTGTATCCCAACGCCTCCCTTTTGATTGAAACCGGCAAAGGGACCCCTGAAAAGATCCCCGTAAAAGTCCCTGGTTCTTCCTTGCTACCTCCAGAAGGTGATTAGAATCTGGCGTTCGAAGGCAAAACCGTATTCACTCTACGAGTGCAGCTCGGGTAAACTTTCTGGGGGACCGTTATCTAAATTAACTTTTAGCACCCTATCTTAGCAAAGAAGGAGTGTCAAGAGAATTAAAAAATGAGGGTCGCAGGGTTGGGAAGGGATGGGGGTGGGGATAGCCGCCTAAATCTGATTAAAATACAGTATCCCTCCCCTCAAAATACAGGATTCACCCCATTTTACTGCCCAGAACATTTTAGTACAATCTATTCTACTATTCCAAATGGTTCCCAACTTAGGGATTAAATCAAAACAACGGGAAAGTTAACCCCTGGATTAGCACCTGAAAAGATGAAGAGAAATTGGAAGATAATTTTATTGACTGGCATCATATTGCTGGTGGTTATCTTTCTTGCTGTAAACCTATATAATTCAGGCAAAAAAGAGGTACTTTCCCAATTTCGGGAGCACCAGTACGTTCATGCCCAGCAAATTACGATCCAAATCGAATCCTTTTTTCTGCACCATTTTTGGAGAATGCAGGATCTCTCGGGATCCATCCTTCGTGAATCTGATGACCTAAAAAAGAAAAAAGCCACCATTCAGGATAATCTTCATGCTCGATTAAGGCAGATGGAGAACGCCTATGTTAAAGCGATTTCCCTCCATGATGAATTTGGGTCAATTATCTGCTCCACCAACAAAGACCTTATAGGTTTAAACGATCGGCAGAGTGAATATTTTATCTGGGCCAAGAAAAAGGAAAACTGGGGAAAAGTCTTTGTTTGGCCGCTGTTCAACACTCCACCCCTCAGGCTTATTTTGGCAATGCCCCTGTATGAAGGGAGCATCAATGGGAAAGCCCGGTTACCAGCCGATAAAAAATTTGCGGGTGTTCTCTCGCTCACAGTTGATTTAAAGGAATTTCTCGTCGGCCAGTTAGGTTTTACAACCCCCAATATGAACCTCCGGCAAGTGTGGATTATGGATAAAGAGGGGCGGCTTTTATTTCAGTCTGAACATCAAGGGATGGGACTGGGAAATATTTTTCAAAGGGATGAAAGCTGCAATCAGTGCCACAATTCTTTTGAATACGCAGAGAGGATCTTAAAAGAGAGAAATGGCCTCGTAGGGTATAAGCTAAGAACTGGCCTGGAAAAACTCGCCGCCTTCGCCCCCCTGGAGTTTGAGAATATCTCCTGGATTGTGGTGGTAAACTCTCCATTTGATGAGGTGACCGCGTTTACCTTGAAAAGCTTACAGGGATACATGGGCCTTTTAGGGGTTGTTATTTTTGCTCTCATCGGCGGGTCCTCGCTCATCATCCGCAATGATCGGTTAAGAGTGAAAGCGGAGGAAGAAGTGAAGCACTGGCGCGAGAAACAATCCCTGGAAGACAGAATCCGCCGCTCTCGGCAGCTCTACCGCACCATCGTAGAAACCGCCCATGATATGATTTGGATGCTGGACCCAGAGGGTAAGTTGACTTTCGTCAACAAGAGCGGGGAAGAGGCCAGCGGATACAAGGCTTCCGAGTTAATTGGCCAAAGTTTTGAGCTTTTCCTTCATCCTGAAGATCTAACCAAAGCCAGGGAAGGATTCCAGAGAATACTCAAAGGGCAGTCCTACAGTGATGAAATAAGAATTCATAGCAAAGAGGGAAAGGTTTTCAGACTCTCCGTGAACATGATTCCCCTTTGTTCAGAGGGGAGAGTGATTGGCACGGTAAGCTTTGGAAGGGATGTCACTCAGGAGAAACACGTGGAGGGGGCCCTGCGGGAGTCGGAGAAACAGCTCCGCCATCTTTCTTCTCAACTCCTCACAGCTCAAGAAACAGAAAGACGGCGAATTTCCCAGGAGTTGCACGATGAATTGGGGCAAGCCTTAACGCTCATGAAAATCCGCCTGCGGTCCATCGAAAAGGAATTGGGAAAAAAACAGGCCACCGTCCGGAAAGAATGCCAGGATATTTTGCAGTACATAGATCAAATCATTGAAAATGTCCGGCGGCTCTCCCGAGATTTAAGCCCTTCCATCCTTGAAGACCTTGGCTTAACGGCCGCCATTCGGTGGTTGACCGACAATTTAAAAAAAAATGATTCAATTCAGGTATCCCTGGAGATCCCAGACATCGATGATTTGTTTGCACAGGACCGACAAATTATTATATATCGCCTCCTCCAGGAGGCCCTGACAAATATAGCAAAGCATGCCCATGCCAAGAATGTATCTGTAATTGCAAAGAGACATGATGGCAGGGTTTCATTCTTTATTCATGATGATGGAAAAGGGTTTGATATGGCCCGGCCTGCCATGAGGGAACTCCCGGAAAGGGGTTTGGGTTTAGCGATCATGGATGAACGGGCCCGGATGCTGGATGGATCCCTGGAAATTTGGAGTCAAGAGGGGAAAGGAACGAGGATAACCCTGAGTATCCCAATTGGTCAAAAAGGGAGTTTGTAATGGATCGTTACCGTATCATACTGGCCGATGATCATCTTTTGCTGCGGGCGGGTTTAAAGAGGATCCTTGAGGGGATGGCTGGTCTGGAGGTGGTAGGAGAAGCCGGCAACGGACTTGAGCTTCTCCGCCTCTTGCATAAATTAAGTGCTCACATGATCATTCTCGACATATCGATGCCGAATCTCCGGGGGATTGAAGCCATCCATGAAATCAAGGCAATCCATCCCGAATTAAAGATCTTGATCCTGACCATGCATAAGGATAAAGAATATCTGCACCAGGCCATCTCGGCGGGGGCTGATGGGTACCTTTTGAAAGAGGATGCAGATACAGAACTTTTTTCTGCCATAGGAATTGTCAGGCAGGGCAAGATTTATCTCTCCCCCTACTTTACGAGCGACTTGGCGGATGAATGGGCGAAGATTCACCGGGGGGAGTCCAAGCCTTTTTCCGAACCTGACCAGCTAACGACTCGGGAGAAGGAAATTTTGAAGTTGATTGCCGAGGGAAAATCGAGCAAAGAGATTGCCGACCTGCTCTCTATCAGCGTTCGAACCGCAGAACATCACCGCGCGAATATAATGAATAAGCTGAACCTGAAGAAAACCGCCTCCCTTGTCCAGTACGCCATTCAAAAAGGGTTTGTATAATTTAATTAAGGATTGGAGACTTCAGATTTTAGATTTTGGATTGCGATATCAAAAATATTCCCTTTAGGATAGGTATTTAATGATCGCCTTCTTGTATTTTTCAAAATCATCTAAATCCCTACGCAGGATTGAGACCACTATGGCCGGGTCTATTTTTTCATATTGATGAATAATCACATTTCTAAATTTGGCCATCTTTTCCATCGTTGCCGATAACTTCTTATTCATTATTCTATTTTCCATCAATACCTGAAAAGCGTCGGCATACCCCACGGGTAACCTCAGGCCTTCGTCTGAAATAATATGATTGGCGATGTCAATACATTCCTCAACCAGGATCTGGAGCGTCCTTTCAACGATTCTTTGCGTTTTCCAATTCTTCTTATATTCATTCTCAGAAATTTTGGAAAATTCCCTGACTTGGCTTAGATAAGTATCTATCCGGGCAAGCTTTCTTCCTAGGAGGAGCTTATCAACCAATTCCATATCTCCTTTTCAGAATATTTCTTTCCTTTATGGCGAAGTCAAAAAATTCTCTCAAAATCAGGGATTCGTATTTGTGCCGCAAGAAGGGATTTTTATCCGTTAGAACTTTTCTATTTTGGAGGATTCTTCCCGTGAGAGAAAGGGGGGCGTCATTTAGAATCACAAGATCAATCTCATCTGTACCGAGAATACGAGCAATCCTGCCGAACAAATCGAGGTAATCTAATTTCTTTGGATTCCGCACATATACGGATAGATCCACGTCACTCAAGGGGTTTAATCTATCCTTTAAAAGTCCTCCAAAAAGATAGGCGAAGATGATATTGGGGTCACTCTTAAAGAGGTCGGCCAAAGGGCCGACCCTTTGATAAATATTTTCTGGAATCCGCTTGAAGCGAATCATACCGATAAGATATCACAAAATGGGTAAAAATGCACCCTTCCCCTCCCCCTCGAACCCTTGATTACCGTCCTGAAGATTCTATAGGTATTCTTACCTACCCCGAAATGGGTATTTCTGCCAATTGCTTTGGGTATTAGCTCGACTCAAAATAAAATTAGAGACTAACCTTGATCTCCCACACATTGGGAGAGTGGCCGAGGATGAACCCACGAGGGTGCATAAATTTATTGAGAGTGATCATGAAAACACCCGTTAGGATTGCGTCTCAGTGCAATTATGAAGCTGCATCTGGAGATCACTTTTGGAGGCCTTCAACATCCGTCATTTGGGGCT
>Ga0153915_10003557_pt1 | contig 14289 bp, 11 predicted proteins | sample Opewatmetagenome_2_FD_107003 | JGI IMG/M metagenome (GOLD analysis project Ga0153915, IMG submission 107003) | Freshwater wetland microbial communities from Ohio, USA - Open water 3 Core 3 Depth 3 metaG | ecosystem: Environmental > Aquatic > Freshwater > Wetlands | place: USA: Ohio, Lake Erie... | reverse complement strand
TTGACGGAATAACCTGGCCCCCAGTTCCTGGTTCATGGAATTTAATCGGCCTTCCACTATCGCCAGGGTTAAAGAGTCTATACTTTTATTTTTACTCATTGTCTTATCTCCTTCCAAATGCTGATAAAATCTCTATTTTGATGGCAAAGTAACAAGGTAATTTCCATAAACATCCACCTTAGCTTCGCATTCCGAAGGTAATACCACGGTGGTGGTGGTCTCTTCGATGATTGCCGGTCCCTGGATCACATAACCGGGCTGCATCTTACTGCCATCATAACAAGGGGTCTCAACAAACCCTCCCAGTTCCTGGAAATAGGCCTGGCGCTGACGTTTCAAGGCTGCCTTAGCATTGGAAGAGGAAGAGAGAGACAGCTTAGGCAGCTTGAAGGGAGCTCTTTTAGCTACCCCACGCAATTTAAGGATATTGATTACAGACGGCATACTGGGATCTCCCCAGCCGTATAACTCTTTATGCCGGCGATGGAAACTGGCTACCAGGTCTTTTAAAGTGGTTTCTGTCATGGGATCGCCGACTTTACCCGCGGGCAAGTTTATACTGATATCGCGCAATTGCCCGAAGTAGCGCATTTCAGCACCTCGAATAATCAGCATATCTTCGGCATTGATTCCCTGGCGAGCAAAAATATCCACGGCTTCCTTTTCCAGAGCTTCATACAGTGATTTCATCTGGCCGAAATCCACCTGATCATCCCGGCGATAGAAGAACTGATTCAACATATATCCGTAATCGGCGACTATGCCTCCCAGGGCGGCAAAGACCGCAGCGTACTTGGGAACATATACCTGCCTCATGCCTATCCTCTTGCCAATCGCCGGGGTATGCGTCGGGCCGGCGCCTCCTCCCGCTATCAAAACGAAATCGCGCGGATCATAGCCCTTTTCTACAATGCTTAAGAAGATCTGCTCTCCCATATTGGCTTCGGTCAGGGTTTTCATGGCATAAGCAGCTTCAATGGTAGTTATTCCCAGAGGTTGGGCGATTTTTTCCGTGATGGCTTTTTCGGCCAGGTCTTTATTGAGCGAAATTCGGCCTCCCAGGAAATAGTCCGGGGGAATATAACCCAGAACTACATCGGCATCCGTAGTAGTGGGAGATTGCCCGCCCTTACCATAACAAGCGGGGCCAGGATCAGCTCCGGTACTTTCAGGACCTACATGCAATACTCCCCGCTTATCCAGCCAGCCAATAGAACCTCCGCCGGCTCCGATGCTGGTGATGTCCATGCTCTCAACGGCATTTTTATGATCGCCTACCATGCCTTCAATAGTAGTCATGGGTGTCCGATTATAAAGGACACTGACATCCGCACTGGTTCCTCCGATATCAATGCTGACAGTATTCTTAAAATCGGCTTGCTCAGCCAGGAAACGGCCCACAGCCACTCCATTAGCGACTCCGGAAGAGATTACATTAGCCGGGTTTTCCAATGCTAACTCGGCACTCGTGACATCACCCATAGCCGTGCCAAAAAGCAGGGTTCCTTTAAAATTAGATTCTTTCAATTGATTTTGCAGGGCTTTAATAAATCCAGTGAACTTGGGTTTGATATAAGCCGCCAGAGTGGCTGTGCTTAACCGCTCATATTCAATCCAGCGTCTGAGTATGCGCGATGAGATGACTACATTGGGATACTCCGCCTTAATAATCTCCGCGGCTTGCTCTTCATGGATCGGATTAATATAAGAATGCAGGAAGCAGACTACCGGAACTTCGACTTTATTTTCCTTGGCTTTCTTGACTGCTTCCAGGACATCCTTCTCGTTTAAAGGCGTCACTACCTTGCCATCAAATTGAATACGTTCCTCTACTCCGAATCTTAAATAACGAGGAATGAGAACTTTAGGAGGCGATACTTTCAAATTATAGATATCTTGCTTGGGAATATTGCGTCCCAATTCAAACACATCCCGGAAACCTTTGGTATGGATCAGACAGCATTTGGCTCCCTTGTCTTCCAGAATTGCGTTGGTACCCAGAGTAGTGCCTACAGATATCGTGATAGTCTTACCCAACATTTCACTTAATGTTAAGTTGAGCTTTTCAGCCAGGAGAGCAATACAATTCATAATGCTCTTGGCGGGTTCTTGAGGATTGGTGGGAGCCTTGGATACGGTTAAATTCTGCTTATCATCCACCAGAACACCATCAGCAAAAGTTCCTCCCTGGTCAATAGTAATTCTGAACACTTTATTCTCCTTTGTTATTACCTGCAGGGTCCTTATCAACCTTCACCAGCAGGCCCAACTTTTGTACTCCGGTGTTATTCCTCTTCCAATCCTTCGGGGCATCGCTGAAAAATTAGTTACGATTCAGGTTTACGGATATCCAGAATAACACACTTCAAATTAATAAATGCTTGTCTCAATTGAGAAAAGGCCAGAGCCGATAACCAATTATTGCTCTGGCCCCTTCTTATTCCTCTCTAAGGAAATTTAATTAACCCTTTGGGCCACGCGCTACACTAAACTCATCCCAGGTCTCATAAGGTTCCGGATAAGGAGGTACGACATCCATCTCGGTATTCAAACCGTAAGGTTTATGATAGGTGGTGGGCAAATCCGCCGGGACTTTGGCTTCCTGCTCGAATTCCAAACCGGGAATAAAACACGGTTCCTGCCAGCTCTTGTAAAAATCGCTTCTCATTGACGTATACCAGTGCAGGTGCCAGATCTTCCAGACCCCTTCTTCTTTGATGAAATCAACGCCGTATTTACCCCAGACCCAGGTGGCAAATCTTTCGTCCTTCTTATTTTTCCAGGACTCATGTCCCGGGGAGAAGAAGACACCCTTGGCGGTTTTTCCATCTTTAGCGACCTGGATAACATAGGTCGTCAGATAATGCTCATGCATGGTGCCTTTATAAGGCACGCGATGGACTTCATTATAAAAACGCTTGATCTTCTCGGGTCCTACATAGACCCCCCAATCAGCGATTTCTGCTGACACATCCGGGGTTTTCATAGCGAACAACTGCCAGGTATCGGTAACCTTGTTCGGTACATGCCAGACTTCATACTTGCCCATTAAATTTCTGACTTCCTCGATATCTTCCTGCCGGGCAATCCTGTCTTCCAGTTCCGCGATTTTTGACTCTAATTTCTTGATCGCTTTTTCCGATTCACTAATGGCCATAATTCTTCTCCTTTACTATCATTACTTATCCGACATTTTTTAATATAAACTACTCAAGGGTTCTTAAAAGCCTCTGAATCCCAATTTTCTGGATATTTTAGCGGCACAGGCTTTAATTAACGAGCTCAAGCTCACTTCCTTTTCATTATTAATACGCACCGTAGGGACTATAACAGCAACCCCGGCTTCAATGTTACCCTTAATCCCGTAAATTGGTGCCGCCACAGACCAGATCCCAATTGCCATTTCTTCACGATCAAAGGTGCAGCCTTCGATTTTAAAGCGCTCCAACTCTTTTTCCATTTGGGATAGATCGACTATCGAATATTGAGTACTTTTAACCGTACTGGGATCACTAAAAATAGATTGTTTTTCGGCATACGACATTTGTGAGAGAAAGAGCTTTCCGACGGCTGTATTATATAGCGAGGCCCGTTTGCCAACACCTCCACCCACTCTCAGGTCATGATCAACTTCAACCCGCTCTACAACCACTAACTCCCGGTTATCCGGTATCCCTAAAGTAACCGATTCATTAGTCAGCTTACTGAGTTCAAGCATAAACGGTAAAGCGACGTTTGAAATGGCAGTATTTTTTTGTATGAAATAGCTAAAGCTGAGAAATTTCAATCCTAAGGAATATTTGCCTCTTTTATCCTTTTGCGTAAGATAGCCTTTCTTGGCCAGAGAGGTCACAATCCGGTGTATCACGGATGGGCTTAAACCAGTGGATTTGGCTAGCTCAGAAATACTTAACTCTTCATTATTTTCTAAAAAGGATTCCAATATACTGAATGTTCGATCAATCGCTTCCAATTGTTTTGCCTCTTGGTATTCCGTTCATCGGAATTTTATTCCATTCGTTGGTCTAATGTCCAAATCTTAGCACACGGGGATTTGTATTGTCAATACAAAGTATTAATTAAAATTTATGCATTAATAAATCTTCCGGAACAGCCTTCATATCGACCAGTTCAATCCAGAATCCGTTGGGTGATTCAGGCGGTATCCAGGCAAGGCGGAACTTATGCTCAGGATCGATATTCGATTCTTCCTCCTCTATGGTATAACCTTTGGCTTTTAAAGACTTAACCCTGGTATCGAAATCCTCAATAAACAGGCAGAGATGAAAAAAACCTTCTCCCCGCTCTTTTAAAAACTTCCCAAAACGGTTAGTGGATTTAGTCGGCTGGACCAGTTCGATGAAGGAGTCCCCTGTAACTAATGATAGCAAGCGCACACCATTTTTTTGGTCTTCCGCGATTCCTTTGCTCCAGGTCTTAAGACCCAGCATATCATTATATCTTTGTGCGGTCTTTTCCAGGTCTTTAACTACAACACCAACATGATCAAGGTTCATTTTCATTAATTTACTCCAGTTTGCCTGATATCAGGCGTTATTTTTACATCATTATTGAAGGCAAGAAAAGTGACAAATCCGGGAAAATATACATAATTACCATGGCCACTGCCATCATAATAACGAATGGGGTAATACCGCTAAATACTTCCCCCACCGGCACTTTAGTTACTCCGGAGACTACAAAAACATTCATTCCCACGGGAGGCGTTAACAGCCCTATCTCTCCTACCAGGGTTAACATGACGCCAAACCAGACCGGATCAAATCCCAGGCTGATAACTAACGGGAAAACAATCGGTATAGTCAGTAAGATCATAGACAAAACATCCATGAACATGCCCAGGATGACGTACATTATGAGGATGCAGACCATAATGACATGCCGGGAAATAGCCAGCGTGGATATCCAATCTCCTAAGGTTGCGGAAAGCCCGCTGATTGCTAAAAACTTGGAAAAGATCATAGCGCCGATGATGATGGTAAGAATAAAACAAGTAGTGGTGATCGAATTGGTTAATACGCTTTTCAGTCCGGAGAAATTTAATTTACGTCTTACTAGCGCAATTATAAACGCTCCCAAAGCTCCAATGGAGCCAGCCTCAGTCGGCGTAAAGATTCCAGCAAATAATCCCCCGATAACCAGAAGGAATAATGCCAGCACCCAGAGAACACTGTACGATGATTTAAGCACCTCTTTGAAAGGGAATACCTGACCCGGAGGCCCCATAGTCGGATTACGACGGCAAATAAAGTAAATAATTACCAGGTTTAAAAAAGAGAGTATTAATCCGGGTATGATGCCGGCTATAAAAAGCGCCCCGATGGAAGTACTGGTCAGAACCCCAAAGAGGATAAAAGCATTGCTGGGAGGAATAAGATCACTGAGACATCCCCCGGCCGCAATACAGCCGGTTGCCAGCTTGCGGTCGTAGTTGTATTTTACCATTTCTGGATAAGCAATTGTACCAAAGGTGGCACAGGCAGCCATACTGACTCCGCAGCAAGCTCCGAAGATCGTTCCGGCAATATTGGTCGCCAGTGCCAGACCACCATGGAATCGGCCTACTAATTTGTAAGCGGTATTAAACAGTTCCTGGCTGATTCCTGAAACATAAACAAATTGCCCCATCAAAATAAAAAGCGGAATTGCCAGAAGCGCACTGTTGGTAGCATAATCATAAGGAGTAGTCCCTAAAAGTGTCAAAGCGGCGGTGGGACCTTTCAATATGACCACACCCAGCGCCCCCACTATCGCAAAGGCAAACGCAATGTGAACCCCCTGCGAGAATAAGAGCAGCAAAATGCCTAATCCCAGCAAACTTATTACTATCGGACTCATTTCGCTCCTCCTTCCCTCAGCTCCTGGATACCATGGCCTATCTGGATGATCAATTCAAGACAAAGGAAGAACGCTCCGACCGGCACGAAAAAATGATACGGGCCGGCCGGCCCGGGCAATATCTGGAAGACTCGATGCTCATTGACAAACCGTATTGCTAATATTAGTGATTGCCAGAATACTAAACAAAAAAGCCCAAGTCCCAAAATCAAAGCTACTATATTAGCTATAGCCTTTGCCCGGGGGTTGTAGCGATTAACTACAAGGTCTACCTTCACATGTCCGTTGATCTGCATGGTATAGGCCCATCCCAACAGTATCATTCCACCCATCATGAGTTCGCTGGCTTCCAGAGTTCCTTGTATTGGTTTATTAAAAAAATACCGGCCAATGACATCAGCAGCACCCAGAAACATGAGCGCCATAAATAAAACGCCGCCTATACCGATGAAGAGTTTTTCAACATATCTGATATATTTTTCGATTTTTATTAACACCGAAGAACACCTCCGAATTTCCCCCAATTCCAACTGCCCGGATATCTCCTTTTAAATAGGCAGGTCTTGCTTACCATTAAACCTTAGTTTACTCGCCAAAATAAGCTTTACCTGGCGCTGAGATCCCGGTCAGACCCTCAATATTTATTGTCGGAGTATAACTGATAGCCTGCACAAATAGATGCTCTGAAAAATCATTATTAAGCCATTTATTTTAGATATTTTTATATTAGATCAAAAATTGGGATAGCGAGATCAGTTCAGGGAGAGATGTTATTATTAAACATCTCTCCCATTTGGGACTATTGTTTATTTGCTCGGCGTGTAACCAATGGCAATATCCGAGGTATCGGCTCCCAGGGCCTTTAACCCATTATAAAGCTCATCACAAACTTCCATAGCAGGTACCCCCTGGGCTTCCAATTTGGCATTCTGGGCTTGCCAGATACTGGCCGCAATTTCATTAACCTTGGTCATATCGGCATCGCTCCACTCGATCTCTTTCCCACCGTTATCCAGGAAATACTTCAAGCTGGTAGAATACATATCATCCCACTTGGCCGGAGCAACCAGGGCATATTGTTCATCCTGAGCCATTTCATCCACAATTGCCTTAACGTCAGCAGGCATCTTGTTGTAGGTATCCAGATTCATTCCGATCATATGACCCATATGGCTCACTCTAATGGGAAGGATGTATTTCACAAACTCATTAGTATTCAACTCCTGAATATTAATAGCCGTGGCAAAACACCCTTCGACTATACCTTTCTGGAGATCGGTGTACAGATCGGGTGGCGCTGCTTGAACTGAAACCGCTCCTAACTGCGTCGCCAGTTCGACGCAGGTCGCTCCCTGGATATTGGCCAGTTTGACTCCTTTGAGATCTGCCAGGGTGTTGATTGGATTCACAGTCGTGATATCGCCGGTAGGCCCGACAAAAGTTGTCAGCAGCTTGAAATCGGCTGTTTCACTAGCCAGATAGCCTTTCTTATAAATATTTTCGAAAAAGGCTTTGGTGATCATATCCCCGGTCACTCCCTCCCAAAAGTTCGTAGTTTCACTGATTACCGGGAATGGCTTTTCAACCATGGCCGGAGAGAAAAACATAATATCAGCCAGGCCTCCTACCAGGGCATCATAGGATTCCGTTATGGAAGCTACCGAGCCCCCGGGAACGACTTCCACGGTATACCGACCGCCAGTCTTCTCTTCAAAATCTTTCCCCCATTTCTGAAGCGCGAGATCACTGGGATTACCCGCATTCTGGTAAGTAGCAGCCACCAGCTTGATGGCTTTTACTGAAGTCGTTGAAGAAGCAGATACTGCCGTAGTCGTTGCCTGAGTGGCGGAGGTTTTGGCCGGAGCAGCCGAGGTGGAAGTTGCAGCCTTAGTCGTAGTTGCCGCGGTGGTTGTGGAACTGGTGCAAGCAACTGCGAAAACTAGGGAAACCATCATAAGAATCATTAAGAGGCTGACGAAAAACCCTTTAACCTTTCTTGTTTGCATGATACACTTCCTTTTTCTTTATTTTTATTTCTACCGTGTCTTTCGTGTTCTTTTTGATCGGTCATTCCCTTATAGAAGAAAATAAAAGTTGTAGATTTGGATACAAACAACCTCCTGACCTGGTCTTACCGCGCTGTCAGCGCCCCGTCTACTGGCAGAGCTTGCCCGTTCACGAAAGAAGCAGCATCAGAGCAAAGCCATATTACTGCTTCCGCAATTTCTATCGCATTGCCGAACCTTCCCATGGGGATTTCGGCAACCTTCTCTTTCTCAAAATTACCTTCAGAAAATAAGCGTTCTTCAGCCACCGACCCGGTTTTAGTCGGCCCTGGACAGACGGCATTGACCCGGATACCTGCTCTGGCATATTCCAAAGCCGCGGCTTTGGTGAGTCCGATGATACCATGCTTGCTGGCAACATAAGCCGGTCGATCTTCGGTGCCAACTATTCCCAGGATTGAAGAGGTATTCACGATCGCTCCCTTACCCTGCTTCAGCATGGCGGGAATTTCGTACTTCATACTTAGCCAGATGCCCTTGAGGTTAATGTCGATAACCTGGTCCCAATTTTCCTCTGAACATCCAACGGTAGGCGCTGTTACACCGGTTATCCCTGCATTATTGAAAGCACAATCCAGACGTCCATAGACCTTGATCGCCTGATTGACCATATTTTCAACATCGGCCGCTTTCGATACATCCGTTCTCACAAAAAAAGCCTGGCCGCCGGCCTCCTTGATTAATCTCACCGTTTCTTCGCCGCCAGCGACATCTCTATTGGCAATGACAACTTGGGCGCCTTCCTTACCAATTGCCAGCGCAGAGGCTCTACCGATTCCAGAGCTGGCGCCGGTTACAATAACTACTTTGTCTTTTAATTTACCACTCAATTTTGTCTCTCCTGTTTTTTAATTATTCCAACTTGTTTTAGCTCTTATAGTTCTAGATTGCTGTGCGGCCGCCATCCACAGGTAAGGTATGCCCGGTAATATAAGAAGCCGCATCTGAGCAAAGCCACACTACTACTTCTGCTACTTCTTCAGGAAACCCATCTCTTTCCATGGGTATCACCGATGTTAATTGAGCCGCAAAAGCAGGGTTTTTAACCATTTGCGCTATGTACATGGTCGTATTCATTATCCCAGCCGGACAAACGGCATTAATCCTGATTCCGGATTTCGCAAATTCTACGGCGGCTGATTTAGTAAGACCATTAACTCCCCATTTGCTGGCCGCATAAAAGGCGGTACCGGGGCTACCCACTAATCCGGCCACCGAGGATGTATTGACTATAGCGCCGGCGCCATGTCTGGTCATATGCCGCAGCTCATATTTCATACACAGCCAGACACTCTTCAAATTAAGATTCATGATGCGGTCCCACTGCGCTTCAGTCCCTTCCATAAGAGGAATACCTTCCAGCATCCCCGCATTGTTATGGGCGCAATCTAACCGTCCGTATTTTTGAATAGTCTGATCGATCAGGGATTCGACTTCAGTGGCTCTGGTCACATCCGTTTTGATGAAAAGTGCTTGACCGCCTTTCATCTTTATCATTCTGGCAGTTTCCTCTCCACCAATGATATTGATATCGGCTATGACTACTTTAGCGCCTTCCCGGGCAAACGTCAGTGCAGTTGCCCGGCCAATACCTGAACTTCCACCGGTTACCAGCGCTACCTTATTTTCTAATCCAATCACCTTTCAGCCTCTGAATTTCTGAATAACAGGATTAAAATAACCGGGATATTGAGGTGTCTCTAATCTAATTTTAACTTTTCCCAAAGCCCTTAATTTCTTAAGGTTTCAGATAAGATGCTATCTATAGAAGTCAGGATATTGATAAATCAGGAAGAATTATTTTTATTCCATAAAATGGAATTTCGTTCCACTCTATGCGATGTTAGACTTCAGCATATCACATGAGAGTTTCGTTGTCAATAACCTCTTAGGTTTCGTGTGGTATGGATTATTATTCTTGTCAGCGGTAAAGAATAAAAAGGAGCAAACTTATCTACGAGTGCACTATTCCAAGGGAATTATCGGCTTAGTCAGAAGCTTTCATATGTCGCAGTTCGATTACTGCCAATATAGCCAGGAGTATCAGCAGCAGATTCCGGAAAAAGAGAGCTGCCACGACTATCAAGCGCAGATTAATGAGGCCCAGATAATTATGAGGAAAAATATAATAAGTAAGTATACCGACAACGATAAATACGATAATCATCGGATAGCGCCACTTCCCGGATAGCAGGGGTAGGAACGGAATCAGCCAGATCAGATATTGAGGAGATAAGACTTTGCTGGACACCAGCACTATCGTAATCACTAATATTGAATAAGCGCCCAATCGGGAAAACTGGCTTTTCCCCGGCTTCATCCGGTTGTAAATGAATCCGTAGGCAATAAGTAATAAAACCACCAGAAAATAAGTGGATAGAGTCGCCAGCGCATTGGCCAGGGGACTATCCAGGTTCCAGGAGCCAAAATTGAAGACCGGGATGACCGAAATCATCCCCAATTTATCAGCGACCAGGAAGAAAGAGCTATAGGAGCTCTCAATTTGCAGACCTCGCTGGGCGTGGTAACTTATCAACTCGCGGATAGCACCCATCCCATAGAAAAACACCGGAACCACTACTACCAGACAAATGGCGACGAAGACCAGAATTCCTGACCATAAATATCGATATTGCCGGTTGCGAAGATAGTATAACAAGAAAACCGGCGCTAAAATAATTGGAAATATTTTGGTCAAGGCCCCCAAAGCTAAAAGTACCCAACTGGTCTTATGTTTTCCCAGCCAGAAAAAGTAGACCGCCAGCACTGCCAGCACTGCCGGAAAGATATCATATTGCTGAGCGATGATAGGACCAATAGCGAGTATCCCCAGAATGTAAATAATCATGAGCTTCCAGGGAGCTTTACCCAACCGTCTGGCGATGCTGTACACTACCAGAAGACCGATTAAAACAAAGACCAGCACCTCATAATGGTAATAAAGAGCAAAAGTGTCGTAATTCGATGTGAGTAACCGGGGTAAAGCGAAGAAGAATAAGGCAAAGGGCGGATATTCAAAACTGAAATCCCGGTAAGGGACCAGGCCATTTATGAGTTGTGAAGCGTATTTATAATAAATACCTGTCGCGGAATAAGGAGTAGTATAAATTGTATTAAAGAGCCAGACAAAAATAAGAACTGTAGCCAGGGAAAAAATGGCTAATTGGAATTCGGGACTTATCCAAGACCGGTTTCGAGATTTTTCAGAAATTTTATTCCGGTTTTTTGCGGCAGAGGTCTTCACTTAGTCGCGTGTTACCATCCTGTTAATAGATAATAAGTTACCTTGGGAATTTTTTTAACCGGGATTGATTTTTACTATTACAAATAAATACTACGCTATCTGAGGGTAAAAAGTATAGGAAATCAAAAAGTGCCTGAGCTGCTTATTCTTCACGAGCGGCGGAAAGAGACTATTTTATTTTCCGCCGCTCGCTTGAAGGCACTATTGATGTTCTTTGTTTTTTTCTACAATTGGCTGAGGATTAGACTGAATACTGCGGACTTTCCTTCTCTTCCTGTAAACGGCGAACCAGACAATACCTCCGATAATAATCCAAACCGGGCAAAACACAGCCAACCAGATCAAAATATTCAGAAAAACCTTTCCAAAAACTAAAAATCCATGCCAGGCACTTCCGGCGATCGTGGCAGGATTCCAGCTCCGGATGACGCTGATATAGTCATCCCGCACTATCTCATTGGTATATCCTTTATCATCCGTGACTATTAACTGCACCGAGTAAATACCAGGGTTCTGATAAACATGAGAAGGTACTACTTCCACGCTGGTCTCGCCATCACCAAAGTCCCATTGGTAATTATAAGGTGAGAATCCACCACTGATTTCGGGTGTAAACAGTACGGCCTCATTAGCATTTAGTCTAACCATATCAGCGCTGAATTTAAGTCCAAATATGGATTCGTTCAACTGGACCTGTATCAGTGAAGTCGATGAAGTCCTCTCCAAATACAGCATACGGCCTTTAGCCTGCTCAATTTCTCCTCTGACCTCGGTCAGTTCGCGCTGAACGCTGAGAACATCCTCGGTCTTAGTAGTTGTCTTCATGATCTCCAGCAACTGAGCTTCAGTGGCTTCCAGGTTCTTCAATCTGGAGGTCAGGTCAGTATATTCTTCAGTGACATCCTCGGCAGAAGTCGATTCCTGGGTAACACTGACGGCCAAAGCTCTGAGAGATGCGATAGCCTGGTCATAGTTATCCGCCGCCACCCGGATGGAGATAGAACCGTAGTTCCTTTCATTCTCCTTCCATTTTTGAGAGGCCACTACATATCCACCCAGATCAGCTGCGATTTTAGAAATATTATCTATTGCTGCCGTGACATCGCTGACTACTATCTGCATATTTCCGGTGCGGATCACCATTCGATCAGAGGAGGATGCGGTATTATCCTCGGCGCTATTCCACTGTATTGCTGATCCGCTTGTTGAGGGAACAATGGTCATGGCCGCAACAGTCGTGGTAGCGGGAGCCGCCTTAGTCACTGCCACGCCTGGAGCTGAATAGGTTTTACTCTCTCCGCTGGAACCCGTAGATTGTCTGGTAGCTGAATCAGCTTTTTCCACCGCTGATGCAGCGGAACAGGACATTGAGGCTAATACCATAACCAGTATTGCGGTTACCAGGCAGAATAACTTTTTCATGGTTCTACTCCTATTTTGGTTTTTAGAATTATGCCGGCACAATTGCCCACAGAACTTTAATTTTCCCAGGTACACTATAGTCCTCTGTCTTATGTAACGCAAAACTTTATTAAAGGTTAGTCTTAGCTTACTGAATTATTTTAAAAAATAGAATTATCACGTTGGTAGTCTTCCCAAAGGACGAAAATAAATGAAAATCAGAAGCGTATATCAGATCCCCAGGGGGTCTATGTCCACTGACCAGCCTCGTGGGAAAGGGATTGGAGAGAGGAATTTAGAGGGGTCGGAAGCTCGCAGAATAATTTGCCAGCGGAAGCATCCGCGAAGTCGATGAATGTATGCCGGAGCCGGGCCAACCAGCGAGACCTCTACCCGGCCCCGGGCATCCTTTTCTCCCAGTAAAATTCTTTTCATTCTTTCAACCTCTGTCCGGCAGAGATCATCGCTGGAATGAGTATAAATTAAGCGTGCTAGACGGCTGTACGGCGGATTATGTAAATCCCGCCGGTAGGCGATCTCTTTTTGATAGAAAGCCGGATAATCATGCTGAGCAGCGGCCCGAATGGCATAATGTTCCGGAAAGTAGGTTTGAATAATCACCCGGCCTCCAGCCGGCCCTCGACCAGCCCGCCCGGCCACCTGACTTAAGAGTTGGAATGTTCTTTCTCCCGCCCGGAAATCAGGTAAATTCAGAGCCACATCGGCGCTGATCACTCCTACCAGAGTCACCCTGGGTAAGTCCAGACCTTTGGCGATCATCTGGGTACCGATTAAAATATCCGCTTTACCTGCCTTAAAGGCGGTAAAAATCTTCTCATGAGTCTGCCCTCGTTCCCGAATGGCATCGCTATCCCAGCGTAATATCCGTGCCTGGGGAAAGGTTCTGGCGCCTTCCAGTTCCAGTGCTTCAGTTCCCACACCCAGATACTTAATACGCTGGCTATGGCAATGCGGACAGACTTGAGGCACAGGAATTTGGTAGTTGCACTGATGACAAATCAGCCGTTCTTCATTAAAGTGATAGCTCAGAGGCATCTGGCAACGTTTACAGCGGATGACCCACCCGCAGCTACGACATTCTACGAAGCTGGCACCCCCCCGCCGGTTCAAAAAAAGAATGATTTGTTCCTGCTGATCCAGGGCTTTTAAAATGGAACTGTAAAGTGAGCGGCTGAATAGGCTGAGGTTACCGGCTTTAAGCTCCGATCTCAGGTCCACAATCTCTACTTCAGGTAAGGGAGAGTCTTCACCGGGAGTAACTCGCTGTGGCATCTCGATCAAACGGAACTCCCGGTTCTGAGCCCGGAAATAGCTCTCAACGTCAGGAGTGGCGCTGCCCAGAACCACAGCGGCACCAGTCAATTCGGCTATTTTAAGAGCTACCTCACGGGTATGATAACGGGGAGAATCAGCCTGTTTATAAGTCCACTCATGCTCCTCATCAATAACTATCAACCCCAGATCAGGCTGGGGAGCAAAGATAGCGCTGCGGGGGCCGATAACAATATCAAACTCACCTTTTTTAATCCGCCACCATTCATCGAACCGTTCACCCAGAGATAGGGCACTATGCAAGATCGCTACTCTACCGGGAAAGCGGGAGACAAAACGTTCGATCATCTGGGGGGTCATGGCTATCTCAGGAACCAGCACTATACCGCGCTTACCCCGTCTGACAGCCTCCTCCAGGGCCTGGAG
>Ga0153915_10003556_pt1 | contig 14291 bp, 18 predicted proteins | sample Opewatmetagenome_2_FD_107003 | JGI IMG/M metagenome (GOLD analysis project Ga0153915, IMG submission 107003) | Freshwater wetland microbial communities from Ohio, USA - Open water 3 Core 3 Depth 3 metaG | ecosystem: Environmental > Aquatic > Freshwater > Wetlands | place: USA: Ohio, Lake Erie... | reverse complement strand
TGCGACGCTGTCGCAAGACCCCGACGGAAGCGGCATCACGACCGATGTCGTGGTCGCTCAAGGGGAAGTAGGGTTCAAGTTCACTTTCCCGGCGCCCCTGGTAAATAACGTCAACTGCGCAGTCACCGCCGAGTGGACCGAGGTGTCTATCCCATGAGCTCGCGGAAGGCCTTGTAGATCACGTACGGCCACAAAACGCCGACGAGGATGGAGCGTGCCGTCACGTCCAGGATGACAAAGACGGCCTCGATCCACGTGAAGCGATGCTTCTCTCCGCACGCCTCGCACTCATCGGGCTCCCTCTTCACGTAGTGGAGGGTGCCGCCGATGACGATGAAGAGCGCCGGCAGCCGCGTGAGGAAGAACGCGATGCCGATGGACGTGTAGACTGCCCCGAAGAGCAGCAGGAAGAGGCGCATGGGCGCCTCATCGAGAGCGGATGATCGGCGATCCGTTCGCTTCCTCACGCATCCGACGCCACTCGTCGGGACGCGCCTGCGGGTCCTTCCCTTCACCGATCCGGCTCCAGGCCTCCTTCGCTGCGCGCTCGAACACCGGGGCCGCCGTGCGGTCGAACTGACAGAGCGGGTGATGGCCCTTCTTACCCTCCCACTCGCGCCACTCGCCCCCGATCTCCGGGTCGAAGAAGTTCGCGCAGGGGCACTCCTCCTCCATCGGGCGGTTCGCGATCTGCCACATCTCGAAGCGCTTGAAGGGCTCCATGAGCTGCTGGACGTTCCCGCGCGGGTCCACCTTTGCGATGAGGTACTGCGTCGCCGAAAGAACCCCGAAGCCGCCCGGGTACTTCTTGAGCCAGACCGACGCGAGGTGACGGCGCGTGTTGTCGCTCATCATCCAGATCATCGTCGTCGGCGGGTTCATCCGGTGCAGGGGAAAGGGCAGGTTGCCCGGAGTGCTCGACCGGGGGTCGAAATTCGTGGCGCTCATGCTCTGACCTCTTTCTCGTTTTCGAGGTGCGGAAGCACCATCGACTCTCCATTCAGATAGCGCACGACCGCTTGCACCACCACCTCGATGTCGCTCGAGAACTCCATTCTCTCGAGCGCGCGAAGCCGGTCGCTGTAGTAGCGCGTCGTCTTGTACTTCTTCCTGCCGGTGCCTTTCGAGCCCCGCGTCACGAACGACTCGAGCCACTTCCTCTGCTTGTCGTGGTCCGGCTGGCGAGTGACCTTGTCGGTCATCTGCGCGAGACGAAGGAGCTCGAGGAAGTTCGGCCCCGCGCTTCCGATGCGGATGAGCACCGGCACGATCTTCGGCGAGAGCCCCCTCGAGATCGTGATGCTCTTCGTGACGTGGCTCCGGGACCGGCCGATCGCCTTTCCGATCTGCTCGTGGGTCATCCCGTACTTCTCGACGAGCCGCTCGTAGGCGCCGCCGTCCTCCCAGGGAGGAAGGGGCTCCCGCTGCACGTTCTCGACGATCGCCTCGATGTCGCCCTCGCGGTCGATCACGAAGCAGGGCACCGGGTGGTCGTGCGGGATGCGGCCTTGCTCCACGAGCAGGAGCATGGCCTTTCTGCGACGGTGCCCGGCGCGAACCTCGAACCGGTCCCCCGCCCGCTTCACCACGAGGTTGTTGATGAGCCCGCACTCGAAGATCGTGTCGGCGAGCTCCTCGATGCGCGTGTAGACCTTCCTCGGGTTGTTCGGGTTCGGATCGATGAGGTGAAGCGGGATCGACGTCCTCATGCCTTCTTCTTCGGTCCTTGGTTCGCTCGCTTCGAGAGATTCGCGAGGTGCTCTCCGAAGAACTGGTAGAGCACCGTGAGGGTGGTGAGCTTCTTCGGGTCGTTGAAGAAGCTCACGATGTCGTCCTCGGCCATGGTGAAGCTGATCGTCACCGTGTTATCGGCGGCGCTCTTCGTCTTCGTCGTCTTCTTGATCATGATGGTCTTCTTTCGTGAGCGGAGGCCGAGAGAAGCTCCAAGCCAGGTTCTGCTCGGAGCTCTCCCGACTCGGCACTCACTCCGCAGCGCTCGAGGGAGCCTCGACGATGGGGACGCCTTCCTTCTTCGCTCCGGTGATCTCCTCCTCGGGCATCACCCCGAACTGATCGCTACCGATCGTGACGTAGCCCTTGTCGCCGGACGCTTCCTGGATCTCCTCCGCCGTCGCACGGCGTCCGATGGATCCCGTCCCGAGGTTCACGAGGAACATCTTCGGCAGGTGCATCGCGTCCCACGCATCCTTGTGCTGGCAGAGCGGGTGATGGACGCCGTCGGGGCGCTTCGCGCCCGTGTGCGGCATGACGAAGTCCTTGCAGATGCACGTCATCGGATCCGGCACGGAGGGCTGAGCCGCTGCCGTGACCGCCGACTGCGCCTGGGCCGTCGCCTCGGCCGCGTTCGGTCGAAGTCGCGGCGCCTGCTGGAGGATCGACGGCTTCTCCACCGGACGATTGTCGGGCACCACGCGGTAGCTCGTCATCGTCATCGACCCCATCAGCGACGGGTCGTCGGCGACTGCCTGCTCCTCGAGCGGCGCCTTCGAGTTGTACTCGCAGCTCAGGTGGTGACGCCCGGGGTGCTGCGGACCCCAGCTACGACACGGGCAGTGCTCGGCGCGAGGCACGGCGCGCTGCGCGTCCTTCGCCGTCGGACGTGCGAGATGTGGATCGCGCACCGCGCGCATGAAGAGCCCGGTGTGCGAGCGGAGCTGGCACTCACCGTGGACCTTCAGCACCTGGCGCGTGAAGAACTCGCGTCCTTCGATCACCTCGTAGCCGTCGATCGTCGAGACCATCACCGTCGACCGCGGCGTGAGCTCGCGGAACGTAACGGCAAGTCTGCTTGTCACTTCTCCTGACGGAGTCATGAACTTGAAGTCGGTCTCCTGCGGCTGGCGCGTCATGCGCGCTCGCTTCTGGAGCTCCGAGAGCACTCGGGTCTCGGAGAGCTCGATGAGGCGTACGTGGTCGCCGCGCTCGTCCACGAGGACGGAGCGGTTCTCACGCCAGGTACGGGCGTCTTGGGGAGAAAGTCGGAGGATCTTCATGACCCCAAAATAGCCGGCAAAAGCCCGTGGGAAAACTTTTACCACCGTTGCCCGGCAATCCTGCTGATTTTGCGGTTTGCCGGGCATCGTCTAGCTTCGGTTTTCGGAACCCCCCTTCACGAAAGGTTCAATCTCACCATGCCGTTCATCTCCGACACCCAGATCGCCCGAGTCCAGTCCACCATGGGAGCCCTCGCCGCTCGCGCCAACCGCGCGAAGGAGATGGCTGCCCGCCAGGCAGACCACGTCAAGAAGGTCGCCGAGATCGTCGGTGGCGCCGCCGCCATCGGCTTCATCCGCGGCAAGTACGAGGCCGACGGATCGCAGTTCGTCGTGCCCGGCACGCAGATCGACATCGAGCTCGCGGCGGGTCTCGCGCTCACGGGCGCGGCGCTCTTCGAGGTGTTCGGCAAGTGGGACGAAGACGCCCTCAACGTCGGTGGCGGTATCCTGGCGCACTACGCCGGCCAGGTCTTCCGCAACTACGGCAAGGCCGGGTCGTTCACGGCCGTGGCCGGCGGCGCGTCGGGGCTCATCTCGGGCCACCACAACTACCCGACCATGGCGGGTGGCGCGTCCGGGCTCATCTCGGGCGACGGCATGAGCAGCGCTCTCCAGAGCGCGCTCAGCGCGAGCGTCTGAGGTTCGAGCGGATCGAAGGAGCCGACGAAGAGGCGTGAAGGGACTCGCGACCGATGTTCTACGAGCTCGGTCGCATCCTCTTCCAGACTTCGGCTTCGCTCCTCATCACGAAGATGTTGGCCCGCCGAGAGCAGGCCACAAGCAGGAACCCAAACCCCAAGATAGAAGGAACCAGAAACATGCCGTACGATTTGGTTGGTGACGACGACATGGGCGCGATCGGCGCCGATGTCCTGTTCGGAGCGGACGAAGACGCGCTCCTCCACGCTCTCAGCGTCAGCGGTGACGCGGAGCTCATCGCCGGTCTCGGGAACACCGAGATCGTCGGCGCGCAGCACCCGGCAGCGCGCAAGGCGGTGGCCCTCCGCAAGGCGGCCCTCCGCAAGATCGCGATGCGCAACGCGGGCGCGGTCGTGCAGACCGGGCTCGATCGGCGTCGTCGTTACCCGCTCGGCTTCGTGCCGACCGTGGTCGCGGCTGCGACGAGCGCGCTCATCCCGTCGGCTCCCCAGAACCTGTTCCGCCCGGAGCGTCTGGTGATCCCGTCGGACATCGCGTTCGACATCGGCGTCGTCGACATCAAGGTCGGCAACCAGTCGCAGCTCGTCCAGTCCGTCGAGGTCCCCGGAGCGCTCTTCTCCGAGGTCGCGATCGACACGAACGTGACGTTCGACACCGCGGAGGTCGGCAACCAGGTCTCGGTCCAGGCGCGCAACAAGACGCTCGCCGCGATCGAGTTCACGGCCGGCCTCATCGGCACGATCGCGAAGTGATCCGGTTCCTCTCGTGACGGGGAGGGCGGGCGCGGCAACGTGCCCGCCCTCGTACGGCTCCGAGAGGAATCGATCGCTCCCGCGAGCGTGACCGAGCGGCTTCGAGCAGCCTCTCGCGCGTCCCGCCTCTGGCGGGATCCCGTCTGAAAGCGGGAGAGGTCCTTCACCTCACGAGCGCGAGTGAAAAAGCTCCACGGAGACGTGGAGCGCCCCGAACGTGAAGAGGTAGTGCGTGAAGGTACTGGTCAACCTAAGCGGAGAAACATCGAGGTGGCTGAAGCAGAGCCGAATGCTCGGTCTTGCGATCAAGCCAATCCTGGATGCGCTGGTAACGGATGATCAGCTCTACTTGCGCGTGCACCACGTCCCGCCGATCTACGAGAGCGGCGTGCGGTACATGGAGGAACCCGTCAACCAGGCGCAGCTTGGTGGCGGGCCGACGTACCGCGTCGAGGAGTTCGCGGCCATCCCCGCCGTCATCGAGCGGGGGTGGGGAGACTGCGACGATCTCGCACCTTGGAGGTGCGCTGAACTGCGTGAAAACGGCGAGGCCGCGAAGATCCGCATTCAGTGGAAGAAGAACGTGGTCAGCGGCCAGAAGCTCTACCACATCGTCGTCCGCCGAGCGGACGGCCGCATCGAAGACCCGAGCCTGCTGCTCGGGATGAGGTAACCGCCAATGATGGGTCTCGGTCTCGCTTTCCTCGTTCTGCTCGCTCTCGCAGGCACCGCGAAGGCCGCTCCGGGTCCCACGCCTCCCGGTCCGACGCCTCCCGGTCCGACGCCTCCCGGTCCGACGCCTCCCGGTCCGACGCCTCCGCCCCCGCCGCCCCCGCCGCCTCCGCCGGGCACGCAGAGCACCTACGTGGTCCAGGCGAGCGACAAGAAGGGCCCCTGGGGTCTCGCTCAGGCATGGATGGGTGACGGCAACACCGGCTACCGCGAGCTCAAGGCCGTGAACCCGAAGTACGCCGCGGCCTGGGACTCCGGGTCTCAGTGGTTCGCCGGCATGACGATCAACATCCCGCCGACCTGGCCGGCGAAGCCCTCCACGATCTCCGGCGCAATGCCGGCCCTCGTCGGAGCGATGCTCCCGACGCTCCACACGGGCCTGAGAGGCCCCGCCGTCCGCACGTGGCAGCGATTCCTCGGTGTCAACCAGGACGGCGTGTTCGGCTTCCAGACCCAGCTCGCCACGAAGCGCTTCCAGCAGAACCACGGCATCGTCCCGGACGGCGTCGTCGGTCCGAGAACGTGGGCGCTCGCTCACAAGATCTCGGTGGCACGCCGTCAGCACGGAGGAATCTGATGCCCGCACTCGGTCTACTCGCCATCCTCGGTTTCGTCGGCTTCGCGCTCGCAAGCGGCGGAAAGAAGCCAGCCGCTCCCGGAGCTCCAGGCGCTGTTCCAGGCCCCGGCGCCGCGACGCCCCCGTCGAACATGCCCGAGGACCTCAAGGACAAGTTCGCGGCAGCTCTCCGCGTCCTCACCGTCGACCCCGTGACGGGTCAGGTCATCGGCCCCGTGACCTCCGCCGCCGTTCAGATCGCGACGGCCACGGCCGGCGAGCTCGAGCGCGCAGGGTTCGCCGACGCGGCGAACACCCTCCGGCAGTATGCGAGCATCGCGGCGCAGATGGTCGCGGCTCCTCCTCCCGGCAGCCAGATCCAGATCCCCGGGATCCCCGCCGATCTCCAGACGAAGCTCAACACGGCCCTCCAGATGGAGCGAGACCCCGCGAAGCTCCGCGCGATCAAGACAGCGCTCCTCCAGCTCCAGCCGCAGGGCCCCGAGGTCGTCGCTGCCGAGGGCATGCTCGACGCGCTCATCCTCCAGATCGAGACCGCGAACGCCACGAACACGGCGCTCCAGAAGGTCCAGCAGACGATCGACCAACCGAAGCCGACCACGTTCAAGCCCGGCGTCCTCACCGGCACGCACTCCACGATCCGGCTCGGCTCAAAGGGCACCGACGTCGCCACGTGGCAGAGCTTCCTCGGCATCTCCGTCGACGGTGTCTTCGGTCCGAAGACCGACGCCTCGACCCGGAAGTTCCAGTCCAGCAAGGGGCTCAAGGCCGACGGCGTCGTCGGTCCCCTGACCTGGGCCGCCGCGCAGGGAGGCCTCGCTCCCGCTCCGACCACCCCCGTGGTCACCCCGGTCGTCACGCCCGCAACGGCCGTCGTCTTCACGCCCGGATCGCTCGCCGGCCCGCACGCCACGATCCGGCTCGGCTCGAAGGGTCCCGACGTCGCCACGTGGCAGAAGTTCCTCCGCATCCCCGCGGATGGCGTCTTCGGTCGTCAGACCGATGCCGCGACGCGCACCTTCCAGAGGAGCAAGAACCTCACCGCCGACGGCATCGTCGGCCCCGCAACGTGGAACGCCGCCATCACGGGAGGAGCTCCCTCCGTCGTGGTTCCCGGCCCCGTGACGCCGACGACGGCCGCCTACACCCCGACGCCCATCACCGCCGCACACGGGACGATCCGTCTCGGCTCGAAGGGCGCTGACGTCGCGACGTGGCAGACCTTCCTCGGCCTCAAGGCGGATGGCGTCTTCGGCCCGCAGACGACCGCCGCGACGCGCGCCTTCCAGAAGAGCCACGGCCTCACCCCGGACGGTGTCGTCGGCCCCGCGACGTGGAGCGCCGCTTCGGGCGGAGCTCCCGCCGTCATGACGCCGACGCCGACCGCCTACACCCCGGGCGCCCTCACGGGCAGCCACTCGACGATCCGGCTCGGCTCGAAGGGCGCCGACGTCGCGACGTGGCAGCAGTTCCTCGGCATCAAGGCCGACGGCATCTTCGGCTCCGGGACAGACGCGGCGACGCGAAAGTTCCAGTCGAGCCACGGCCTCAAGCCGGACGGCGTCGTCGGCCCGCAGACGTGGGGCGTCGCCCTGAGCGGAGGCGCAGCGCCTGCCGTCGTGATGCCCGCGCCGGCCGTGATGCCGATCCCCGCGGCGCCTCCAACGGCTCCCGCGCCCATCTACACGTCGACCGCGCCGACCGCGCCGACCACCCACGCAACGATCCGCCAGGGCTCGAGAGGCCCCGACGTCGTCGCCTGGCAGAAGGTCATCGGCGTCACCGCCGACGGCGCCTTCGGTCCCCAGACCGCCGCCACGACGAGAGCGTGGCAGTCTCAGCACGGCCTCACCGCCGATGGCGTCGTCGGTCCGAAGACCTGGGCCGCCGCTGCCGCGAGCGGCGCCGTCGTCTCCGGCGAGATGCCGCCGCTCGTCGGCGCACAGCCGCAGATCCCGACGCTTCGGCTCGGCTCGCGCGGACGAGAGGTCGCCATCTGGCAGCACTTCCTCGGCATGAAGCAGGATGGCATCTTCGGTCCGCCCACCCAGGTTGCCACGATGCGCTTCCAGCAGCGCTACGGCATCGCCCCGGACGGCATCGTCAACCCCCACACGTGGAACGTCGCGCACCGCGTCTCGCAGATGCGCCGCTCCCCGACGCACACCGTGCTCCGTGGCGAGACGAAGGAGTCGATCGCCCAGCACTACACCGGGAACAAGGACCGGTGGCGCGAGCTCCTCACCACGAACCCGCGTCTCACCGACGTGAACCGCGGCATCCGTCTCGAGGAGGGGCATGCGATTCGCCTCCCTTTCGAGTGGGTGCGGGGCCCCGTCGGTAGCGCCGCACAGCCGGCGCTCGCCGAGAGCGTCCCCGCCCCGGCCATGCCGGTGCAGCCGGTCGACGCGCCGCCCGTCCCGCAGGCGCTCCCGCGCCCGAAGACCCCACTCGAGATCGCCGCGAGCACGATGGTGAAGAACCTCCGCGCCATGCAGTCCCGCCTCGGAATGCCAGGAGCTCAGCGCCAGGAGGATCGCGCGTTCGTCGCGCGCCTCCAGCATCTCGCCGGCATGTCGAACCCGGACGGCCTCGCGGGCCCCGGAACGATCCTCACCGCCGCACGCGCCGGAGAGTGCACGCTCCCCGTCGTGATGTACTGGCCGAATGGCGCGACGGGCGAGAACGTCCACCAGTACCGGAGGGTGCTCCAGGCACTCGCCCAGAAGGCTCGCAGCGAAGGGCGTCACCACCAGGCCAGCGAGCTCGAGGCGAGCGCCGCGCGTGAGCACGGCCAGGGCGGCATCGTGGGCTCGATGGTCGCCTGAGAGATCACCGAATGACGTTCCCGGCAGGTAGCAGCATCCTCGATCTCGACGACGTCGTCTCCCCGGAGTCGTTCGTCGAAGACGCCACGATCCGCGTCGAGGAAGACTACGAGGACCTCGCGGAGGCTGACGACGATCAGATCCTCGAAAGCTTCGATCAGGACGAGTACCTGCCGACCAGTACCGAGATGGACCTCGGCATCGCGGGCGAAAGAGGAGAGATCATGACCGACGCATCCTACGAACACATCGGAGCTGCCCCGCACGAGGCCATCAAGGGCGTGTGGCTCAAGACGCACATCTACCAGGAAGGCCCCTTCCTGAAGAGCATCACGTACTGCGTCGCAGGCGGTGAGACCGAGGTCCTTCGATTCCAGGTCGATCTCCGGCCGATCGCGAAGCGCGTCGCACGCCACCAGCGTCTCCACGAGCTCGAGGCCACTGGCCGAGCGAAGCCCGCCGGTCTCAAGCCGCGGCACGAGGCCGTCGAAGGCATCTTCGACGACTTCGTCGACGTCGTCACCGCTCCGGTGAGGGCCGTCGCGCACCTCCCCGTCATCGGCGACGCGGTCAAGGCCATCGGTCGCTCGAAGCTCGTGAAGAGCATCGCGAACGGCGTCGGCAGCGTCGTGAAGAAGGCCGTGAACGTCGGTATGGCGCTCTCGCCGTACAACCTCGCGAAGCACATCATCGCGGGAGAGCGCATCGACCACGCGCTCGTCGGAGACCTCAAGGACAAGATCCAGGGAATGAAGGATGCCGCGCCGTACGTCCAGACGGTCACGTCCTTCATCCCGGGGATCGGCACCGGGGTCTCCGCTGCCATCGCCGCCTCGACCGCGCTCGCGGAAGGCCGCAAGATCACCGACGCCTTCATCAGCGCCGCGCGTGGCGTGATCCCGGGTGGTCCGCTCGCCCAGGCGGCATTCGACACCGCCGCGAACCTCGTGCAGGGCCGTTCGATCGACAAGGCCCTCCTCGAAGCCGCGAAGAACCAGGCCATGGCTGCCGCCGGAAGCCTCGCGGGCGACGTCGCGAAGGCGTTCGACCTCTCGACGGCCCTCCACCACACCAAGATCCTCCAGACCATCTCGTCGATCCCACTCCCCTCAATCCACCTCGGCGGAACGCTCTCCGGAATCAGCGAGCGCGCCATGGCCGCCTACGCGACCGCGAACGCGGCTCTCCACACGGTCTCGCGCATGGACGAGGCTCGCACGGCCGTGAACAACGTCGCGCGAGCGAACCTCCTCGTCGACAAGATGAAGAAGGCCGTCGGGACCGTCGGTCCCGATCGGGCGAAGGCAGGCCTCGCGCAGAACCCCGAGCTCAAGGCTCGCGTCGTGAAGGCGCTCGCCGTGCGCAGCGCTGGCAAGAAGATCTCGCTCCCGCACCTCAAGGACATCGCCGCGAAGCGCGCATTCGCCACGGGCAAGATCAAGGAGATCCACGAGGCCGCGAAGAAGGGCGACCACCAAGCGCAGCTCAGCATGCGCGTGCTCGACATCGTCGCGAAGAACCGCGCCCACCTCGCCGCCGTCGCCTCCGCCCACTCGCAGGGCATCCCCGGCATGATGATCGACGCGCAGGGTCGCCTCGTGAAGGGCACCTTCGTGAAGAAGGGCTCCGGCCCCTCCCAGGTCATCTACTCGCACACGACCGAGCACGGCTCGTTCATCCCGGCAACGCCCGACCCCACGGCGCCTCCGCGCTCGAACCCGCTCCTCGCTCAGATCTCTCGCCCGGCCGCGCGTCCCGCTCCTGGACGCCCCGCAGCGCGCCCCGCGCGTCCGGCTCACCCCGCGCACCCCGCGCACCCCGCTCACCCCGCGCACCCCGCGCGCCCTGCGCACCCCGCGCACCCCGCTCACCCCGCGCACCCCGCCACCCCGCGCAAGGTGTCCGGCGCCATGCCGCCCCTCGTGGGCTACCGCAGCGCCGGCTATCGCCGCGACGAGGTCGGGAGCTCCATGCCCACGATCTTCGGCTACCAGAGCGCCGGGTACCGCGTCGAGGGCCCGATGCCTCCCATGGTCGGCTGCCCGCCCGTGCCGCGCGTCGGCTACCAGAGCGCCGGCTACCGCGTCGAGGGCCCGATGCCGCCCATGGTCGGCTGTCCACCCGTGCCGCGCGTCGGCTACCAGAGCGCCGGCTACCGCGTCGAGGGCCCGATGCCCGCCATGGTCGGCTGCCCGCCCGTACCGCGCGTCGGCTACCGCAGCGCCGGCTACGCCAAGGACGAGGTCGGCTACCGCAGCGCCGGCTACGCCAAGGACGAGGTCGGCTACCGCAGCGCCGGCTACGCTCGTAGCCTCGACATCGGCGGCTCCATCCCCTGGATGGTCGGCTACCAGAGCCGCGGCTACTCCGTCGAGGGAGGCCCCGTCAGCATCGTCGCCGAGGTCACGCCGCAAGGCGCCGCGATCGACGAAGCGCTCGCATCGCTGAGCGGTGTGGACCAGGCCTACGTCGGCGCCGAAGAGCACGGCATGGGCCCCATGTACAAGCTCCTCGTCCGCCAGCGAAAGATCCGCGCGGCGCTCGCCAAGATGCAGCAGGGACGCCTCATGGAGATCGCCGCCGAGGGTGGCGACGTCCGCACGGCGAGCGCCCACATGCACGCCGCGCGCGAGAAGCTCGCCGCGCAGCAGAAGCGCTCCCGCGAGGTCCTCCAGCAGCGCATCCGTGAGCACCACACCCGGGCCGCCGCGCAGGTGAGCGGCGGAGGCCTCGGCTTCAGCGACATGGAGGCCCTCACCTCCGGCCTCGAAGATCCGAGCGAAGAGGACGCCGCCTTCGGAGGGCCCTGGCAGAACCTCCTCGCCCACCAGCACGCCACGCGCGAGGCCGTGCACGCCCGCCAGGAGAAGCGCCTCCGCGAGATCAGCGCCCGCGGCGGCAACGTTGCAGCCGCGCGCCAGGAGATGCACTCTCGCTGGCAGCAACTCCTCGCAGCCCAGCACCAGAAGCGTCAGGCCCTGCGTGAGCGGCTCGCACACCAGCACTGAAAGGACACCCCCAAGATGACCGGTCTCTATGCCATCGCCGTTCTCGCCGCTCTCGCAGCGTTCGCCATGTCGAAGGGAGGCGAGAAGAAGATGCTCCAGATCTCGCCCGACCTCCTGAAGGCGATGCAGATCCCGGCGGATGCCCAGGAAGAGCTCGTGAAGCTCCAGGCCCAGAACCCGACGGTCACGGCCGGGATCCTGAGCCTCTTCCAGATGCCGCCGCCGCCCGTCAACATCCCCGCGGCCATGTCGCAGTTCATGAGCGCCGTCTACGGCCTCGGGTACCAGAACCTCGCCATGTTCCTCGGCAACCGCGCGAAGGACATCATGAGCCAGACCACGGGCAAGAGCGGCACCGTCTGGAACACCTGGTCGAACGGCATCGCCGCGCCGGACGGCACGCTGATGGTGTCCGTCATGGCGCCCGACTCCGCAACTCCCGTCCTCATGTACTCGCAGCGCGGCACCGACCAGACCACGCGCCGCCTCGTCAGCGAGGACATGAAGACGGTACCGATCGGCCTTCCGCCCGACCTCGTCCTGAAGGCCCACGCCGACTTCTCCGTCTGAACCCGCCTCCGAGAGTAGAAAGGTGCCGCCCACATGCCGTTCCAAGGAGGCTTCGCCGCCCGTAAGGGCGTGACGGCGAGCGACGTCGACCCCGGCGCGCTCGCAAAGGGTGCCTCCGTCGAGATGGAGCACACGAGCGATCCGAGACTCGCTCGTCAGATCGCGCTCGATCACATCGCCGAGCGGCCGGACTACTACGACATGCTCGAGCGCTGCGAATCGAACGGCGCATCGAGTCGGGACTTCTGGGTGCTCGCCGCGGGCGTCGCCGTCGGCCTCGGCATCTCGACGCTCCTCAAGGGGACGAAGGTCTGATGCCGGGCCTCTTCGTCCTCCTGTCGCTCGCCGCCGTGGGCGCGATGATGGCGATGAGCCGGAGCTCGACGCCGTCGCCGAGAGCGCCCATTCCCGGAGGCTCCAGCAGCATTCCAGATCCCATCTCCCTCGCGGCCCAGGGAGCCCTCAAGGCCGTGAACTCCGCGGGCCCCGTGCCGTTCACCTACGGCGGCCAGAACTACACCGCCTGGATCGAGCAAGCGCCGGGAAGCAGCTACACGATCGCCCGCTACACCAAGGCCGCGAGCACGGTCCCGGGATCGAGCGTTCCGGGCACCGTTCACGTCCTGCCGGGTCAATCGTGGCTCTTCATACTCCCGGTGACTCCGAATCCCGGCGTCACCCTCGACAAGGCCGCCATCGAGAAGGGCCTCCGCGAGGAGGTCGCGAGCATCGGCACCGTCACGAGCCTCATCTGGGACGGCAACGCCGCGAACCTCGTCGCCCTGATGAGCAAGGAGTACGACGTGAAGATCGGCACCACGATCTCCACCGACTCCGCGTCGATCGTCATCGCGAGCGCCACTCTCCTTCCAGCAGGAGCTGCCTGATGCCGAAGTTCTCAAGCACCTTCGAGCGTCAGCAGTGGGCGAGCCCCGAGGAGCTCGACAACGTCCTCCGTGCGAATGCGCGCCTCGAAGGCAAGCTCGAGAGCCGCACGTCTCCCGTCGTCTACATCGCCATCGGGGCCATCGGCGGCATCCTCTACTACATGAGCCGCCAGCAGCAGATGAGCGCCGCCGTGCAGTCGAATCTTGCGAACGCGATCGAGTCGCTGCCGGTCAGCATCTGAAGGAGAACGTCATGAAGTGGTCCCGCGCGTACAAGAACAGCCTCCCCGACAGTGCATTCCTCTACGTCGAGCCGAGCGGAGTCGCGGTAGCGGGGCGCACGCACCCGCTCACGCTCAGGCACTTCCCGTACAAGGACATCCACGGTCGCGTGAACCAGGAGCACCTCCACAATGCGCTCGCCCGTCTCCACCAGGAAAAGACCGGCGCATCGTGGGAGAGCGGCCTGCCGAAGGGCCTCCTCGGGAAGCTCTTCGCTCGAGCCCAGGCGATCTACTCGCGCGAATTCGGCTACGCCCGGCCTCCCGCACTCCCTCCCGGTATCGCCCGGATGCCGCCTCGCAAGCCGCGTGGTGCTCGTCCCACCGAGCGCGGCGTCAAAGCCGAGCACTTCATGCCGGCCGGCGTGCGCGTCCGGAAAGCTCGGTGATGGCCGCGAAGAAGAGCAAGCCTCGCAGAATCACCGCGGACGAGATCATCCAGGGCGCGCTCGGTCGCCGGCCGCAGGTGCGCTTCCCGGGGCTCTCCAGCGAGCTCGAGCACCAGGCCAGCTCCCTCGCCGAGAAGCATCCCGCTTTCAGCGGGACAAGCTCGACTCACATCCGGCACGGCGCGAGTCCGTTCGTGGCGAGCATCCTCTCGAAGAAGTGGAGGCGCCCATGATGACGTACCTCGCCGCGGCCATCGCCGGGGCCTACCTCGCGCACCGGAACGCGCCGAGGACCAAGATGCAGAAGATGCAGATCTTGGGGCCCAGGACCGGCGCCGTCTACAACGTCGATCTCGTGCCGCACCTCGGCGTCGTCATCATCCACGCCCAGGACGGGTCCTTCGCCGTCTTCCAGAAGAACCCGCCTCCCGCGCTCGGCTTCGTGTACGTGCGTGGGACAGGCCACGCTGCCTCCATCGAGGGCATGAAGAAGGACCTCGAAGCCTGAGAGGTAGGTCCCTCGGAAGCCCCGGGAAACAGCGCCATTACCCGGGCAATGCCCGGGGAATTTCAAGAAAAACCGTGGAAGG
>Ga0153915_10003555_pt1 | contig 14294 bp, 9 predicted proteins | sample Opewatmetagenome_2_FD_107003 | JGI IMG/M metagenome (GOLD analysis project Ga0153915, IMG submission 107003) | Freshwater wetland microbial communities from Ohio, USA - Open water 3 Core 3 Depth 3 metaG | ecosystem: Environmental > Aquatic > Freshwater > Wetlands | place: USA: Ohio, Lake Erie... | reverse complement strand
TACCGTGTACGTTCCTGTCGATGTATAGTTGTGGGATGGGTTCTGTGCTGTGCTCGTTCCTCCATCTCCGAATGGCCATGACCTGCTCGTTATATTGCCCGTTGAGCCATCAGTGAATTGGACTGTCAACGGCCTGTTACCCGTTGTCGGGGCGCCACTGAAATCGGCTGCGGGAGGGGCTTCAGAAACAGTAATATAACCGGCCTTCGTTTCTGTATCCGTACCGCCCGGACCTGTCACTGTCAGAGATACCGTGTACGTTCCTGTCGATGTATAGTTGTGGGATGGGTTCTGTGAAGTGCTCGTACCTCCGTCTCCAAATGTCCATGACCTGCTCGTGATGTTCCCTGTTGAACCATCAGTAAACTGCACTGTCAGAGGAATGTAACCGGTCGTTGGTGTTCCTGTAAAGTTTGAAACGGGAGAAGCCTCTCCACTTACGTGGATGTAATTTGTTTTCGTTTCGGTTGCAGAACCGCCGGGGCCTGTCACGGTCAGAGTGACGGTAAAGGTTCCCGACGTATTGTATACATGGGACGGATTCTGTGCGCTGCTCGTCCCGTCATCCCCAAAATTCCAGGACCAGTTTGCAATATTTCCGGTGGATCCATCCGTAAACTGCACGGTTAATGGACTGTACCCGCTCGTAGGAGTTCCGCTGAAGTCGGCTTTGAGTTCTCCATATTTTATCGTCAGATAGTCAATGTATGTACCACTCCCATCGCTTTTTCCCGTGACATACACGTATCCCCTGTCATCGACTGCTATCGCATTCGCAGAATCGTCGTCGTTATCCGGTCCATTGTATCTTGCCGCCCACACGACATTTCCATTAGTGTCATACTTGATCGTAGCGTAATCACTCCCGGCCGAACTGCTTCCCTCGCTTTCACCGGTAACATATACATTCCCGCCGGTATCCACCGCTATTGCATATGCAGCGTCATCATTGCTTCCCGGGCCGTTATATCTTGCCACCCACACAACATTTCCATTAGTGTCGTATTTGATCGTGGCATAATCCTCATCGGTTCCATTTCCTTGACTTCCCCCTGCGACATATACATTCCCGCTGCCGTCCACTGCTATTGCATATGCCGTGTCGTCGCCGTTTCCCGTGCCATTGTATCTCTTGACCCATTTCTCGTTCCCGTTCGTATCATATTTAACCGTGCTATAGTCATAGTGATATGTGCTGATCTTGCTTTTTCCTGTTATATATACATTCCCGCTGCCGTCCACTGCTATTGCATATGCAGAGTCATGATAGTTTGACGGGTTGTCAGATCTCTTGACCCACAATTCATTTCCGTTTGCATCATACTTTACCGTTGCAAAATCAAGACAGCTCCCGCTTCCCTTGCTTTCTCCAGTTACATATATATTCCCGTTGAGGTCCGCCGCTATAGCATACGCCGAATCCTGGAAACTGACAGGACCGTTGTACCTCCTCACCCAGATCTGATTCCCTGACGCGCCGTATTTAACGGTCGCATAGTCAAAGCCGGTATTATTTCCTTTGCTCTCACCGGTAACACATACATTGCCGCTCCCATCGAGGACAATGCCGTGAGCGATGTCCTCGCTGCTTGAAGGGCCATCGTACCGCGCCACCCATAACTGATTCCCGTTCGTATCATACTTGATGGTGGCATAATCCAGATTGCTTCCGCTTCCCTCACTTTCACCGGTCACATAAACGTTTCCATTGTCATCGACAGCAATAGCTACGGCCCTGTCGTCGCTATTTCCCGGGCCGTTATACCTGACAGACCACAGGAGAGCCCCGTTTGGACTGTATTTCACGGTAACGTAGTCCGGACCGCCGCTGCTTCCTTTACTTTCACCGGTTACGTATACATTCCCATACTGATCCACGGCAATGGCATTGGCTTCATCATAGTTATTCCCAGTGCCGTTGTATCGCGCCGTCCACATCTCCTGAACAGTCTGAGCATAAGAAAAAACCGGTATGAAAATACAAACAAGCGCAAGCAATAAAATCCATCTCCTCATGATCCTACCCCTATTCCCTTTTTTATAAATTTAGTCAATTTTACTTATGATTCCCCTTCACCCCTCTTTTTATCCCCCCCTTACCAAGGGGAGGTACGGTGGGGTTGTTACATGTTCATTTAATAAATTCCTTTCAGCATCCCATAAAGCTCATTTTTGCGCAGTCCCGAAAGCTGTCGAGATCAGCCTGTGTTTCAATAGACGCAAACTAAAGTTTGCGGCTACATTTCTATCAAATTTTTGTAGCCGCAGGCTTCAGCCTGCGTTTCAAATCATCACCCTTCCTTGTGTCCCCTCCCATCAATGGATGGAATTCATCTAAATACCAGCGGTCTCTGCCGCTCGATTGGGTAACTCCCCCTTCCCCCTCTTAACTTAAGAGGGGGCTTATTCCTCCCCTTAAGACAAGGGGCGATAAGGTGGAGTTATGTCGTTTTCTTCTCTTCTATCTCCGTCTCGTTTGCTTCGTTGATTCCCTGCTTGAAATTGCTGATCGCTTTTCCCAGGCCGCTTCCGATCTGTGGAAGTCTGGTAGCGCCAAACAACACGACGACGATCACCATGATGACCATAAGTTCCTGCATTCCTAAACCGAACATTTAATCACCTCCCTTTTAAAATCATCAATAACCAACCACCAATTACCAAATAAATAACTAATGATCAATAGCCAAACATTAAATTCATCGGCGTCTGCTGTTGTCATTCCCCCTTATCGGGAATCTTTCTTCAGATTCAAAATAAGTCAGAAGGATTCTGGACAAGCCAGAATGACATATAACTTGGTCATTGGTTATTCCCACCATTTGGTTATCATTTGATTATTGAGATTTGGTTATTGGTTATTGCCATTCTTTAGCTCCTTCATCACGACCTCAATTATCTTCGGTATCCTCTCCTCTATTTCAGGCGACAGCTCAATGCCGTCGTTCATATCTTTTGGTTCAATCCCTATGACAATAGTTTCTTCCGGTTTATTGCCCAGGACTTCTGACAAATAAAGTGCGTGCAGAAAATCTATTTCATGAAAGGACATGACTGCCTTTGGTTTAATATTCAAATTTTTCTCTGTGAGACGGTAAATAGTTCCAGGTTTTTCGCCGGCTTTGACAGTATCTATTACGATTACCTTTTTTCTATCGGCAATGAAATCCGTAAGATCCAGGCCGGCGGTGCCTCCATCAATAACTTCAACATTGTCGGGTAAGTGGAATTCTTTCAACTTTCTGACAACATGCACCCCCACTCCTTCATCTTTTAGAAGGATGTTTCCGATGCCTAAAATTAAAACGTCCTGAACCTTCGTCATGACCCCTCACCCCTCTTATCCTCCCCTTACTAAGGGGTTGGTGGGGTCTTCCTCTCAATCCCCCTTTGCTAAAGGGGGAAAAATAAACCAAAGAAGGATTGCGGACAAACCGCGATGACAAATACTGTGTCCATCTCATTCTGTCATTCTGAACTTGATTCAGAATCTCAACCCCTCCTTACTCCTCTCCTTAGTAAGGGGAGGATGGGTGGGGTTAGATGCTGAAATAAATTCAGCATGACCCCCTTTGTTCCCCCCTTAGTAAGAGGGATATAGAGAGGTTTAAAAAAACAACAGGAGGTGCAACCAGCACCTCCTGTTGTATAAATACATATCAGAGAACCTCTCCTGACTATCCTGGCAAGGCCGGTACGTCCACCGTTTTAACTTCTCCTTCCGGAGTAATAAGGTGAACAGCACAGGCGATGCAGAAGTCATAGGAATGTGTAACCCTGATGCACTCTATGCCCTGAGCAGGATCCGCAATCCACAGACCACCGCCAGACATCAACGATTGTTCTGCAGGTCCCGGATTTCCATTGGCATCTCTCGGCGATGCATTCCAGGTTGTAGGAACTATAGCCTGATAGAGTGTAATCTTGCCGTTTTTGTACTTTAGCCAGTGGCTCAGCGCGCCACGCGACGCCTCTGTCATTCCATAGCCCTTCTTGGCAATATCCAATACAGGAACTGTGTCATCAGTGATTCCTGTTGTCGCATAACCACCCGTAATGGTTCCTTCGACCTGACTCAGGAAATGCACTAACTCATCGCACTGCATCCTGCACTCAAGGGCCCTTGCGGCAATCCTGTCAAGCACTGAGTCGCCGTTGTAAGCAACACCGCTCAGGTTTGGACCACCTGTAACACCGGGGATATTGGCATAAACCCCTCGTAGAGCTGCAGCAAAAGCCTGCAAGAGACCGCCATCATTATAAGGCGGGTTGACAGGGTCTCCAGTAACAAGGTCAGGACCAGGCTGCCCGGCAACAGGAGCAACAGGGTATAGCACAGCTAGCACCCCGGCATAGTAGCACCCGTTGACAACCATCCTTGATAATGGTCCGACCTCGAAGACCTTGTAGTCTGCCTGATTGTGAAGACCAACCGTGTCATACCTTGGCGACTTCAGGAAGGAATACCCAAGAGAACCTTTTAACCCTTCAGGGTCAGGTACGGTTACCCCGCTCCACGGATGTTTGAACCCTGCATACGGTTTGTACAATGAACCGGTAACCGACTCACCAAGATTCATGATGTTGATGGGGTTTACAACTACCGGCGGTATGCAGCCAAGTGCGCCACCTGCCACCCATCCTCTTCTGGAGGCTCTCTGGTCAGGATTAGTCTTGCCTCCGGGGAAGAGAAGCCCGCCGTAAACACTGTCGGAGAAGTTGATTGTTCCGGCCTCTTCACCCCAGCCATACGCCATATAGTTTCCACAGGAATTTCCCATCCAGAAGTACTCAGGGAAGAGATGGGCTGCTGCCACTACGTCAAACATCATGGTTCCGGCTTTTCCATTAGCGAAATCTGAAGGATCACCGACAAAATCCATGACTGTTCCGGGTGCAGGATCTGCCGGTGTTCTACCGACACCACCCTCATAGAGTATCTCTCTGGACTTGTTTATGTCTGCCTGTGTGGCAGAAGAGGTTTCACCGCTTGGCGTCCATCCGGAGTTGTGAGGAGCCCTTCCTGAGTACTGGGCTTGGATCTCATGGCACATCCTCCTGATGTTGAGCGCCCTCAGGTACTGGCCTGTGAGGTAGTTGTTTATCGCGTCTCCCGGATTAACTGCCCAACCAGGCAGTCCTTCTAAACATCCACTGCCATCACCTTTATACACTTTCGGATGCAAAGCTGCAAGCAGCGGTGCTATAGCGAGCACCCTTGCTGTGGTGATGTAATAGTTGTCGTCATACCTCGGTGCGAGGAACGGCCTCGTAAGAGGTACGAAATTACCACCAAGAAATGCGACCGGTTTTACATAGTCAAGAGCCACAAGGTGGTAGAAGTGGAGTATATGCGACATGATGTGGTTCGACACATGTATTATGTTGCGGAACCTTGCCGCATTTGCCGGCAGAGCCTTAGTGCTCCACCCTTTCAATGGCCTCTGAAGCTTTGGCAACTTGTCCTCATAATGTGTCTGATACTTGAATCCTGTTCCGATGCACATCGACGATGCGCTCCCATGTCCAATGGGTCAGACACCTCAGTGTCGCTGGGTAATGACCATCGCATCGCGGGGGTCGCGTTTCTTCAAAAGCTGCTCGAAACCACGGTACATATTCCCTCGGCATTGCGCATTTGGATTGAGTCTGAAACCGTTACTCTCAGCAGGAGTAATATCCGCTTCTATTCCCAAATGGCCTTCCATCCTGTTAACGGGATCAATAATTATCTTTGCCATGTTTTATCACCTCCTTTATACACTCGTCTTTGGTTGTTTGTAAAATGGTGAAGTATAGTCAGGGAAACCAGGATCAGTACAACCCTGGCACGGCATGTTATTGCCCACGCACCAGTTGTTCTTCGAATGATCCTCAAACGGGTTCCACTTCCTGGTCGGGCAGTCTGCCCTGTTGTTTTGCGGGGCATTGAGCTTTCCATTACACCCTACCTGGAATAAGCACTGACCATTCGGGTGGGCAGCGCTCTTCTGAGCTGCAAGAAGAGTCGTTGGTCCCGGCATGGACGGTCTCCTCGGGCAATCTAAACAGAAGGAATAGGTTTGATCCACATGATAGATTGCCGTGCTTGTGAGTTTTGGCCTGCCTTTGTGGTCGAGTGTTTGATCGAGATTGAGCGTGCCAAGTATGAAGGACGCCACTGTATGGATAAACCAGTCAGGGTTTGGAGCGCAGCCAGGCACGTTCACAATCGTCTTATGCATGCCATTAATTTGGTTGATCCATTCCCATCCGGATTTTGCTCCTGTAACGGCGCCTTTGGCAGCGGGCACGCCTCCATAGGAATTGCAGGTCCCCATACAGACAACGGCAGCAGCATTGTTAGCAAGCCAGAGCGCCCCGCCGGCCATTGTAACCTCAGTGCGTTTCTGTCCGGCAGCAACACCGTTCGTTGTATCAGTGGTCGTATACACATTGACATACGGGGTAGCTACAGCGGGCCAGCTCGCTTGAGCAGTGAGATCTCCCGGCACATCCATGATCTTGCAATACTTGCCATGATTGTTGATCGGGATAGCTCCGTCCATCATCAGGACATAGCCGCCTGCCTCCACTATTGACGCCAGGTAAGCGTTGGAAACGTCCCCGGACCCAGCCATGACAATGTAAGCCCACTCGATAGACACTATCTCAAGGACTACTTCTGCAATGTCAACATGGCCGTCGCCGCCCAGAGGATAAAGAGTCTCAATGTCGTCGATAGGGGTAACCGCACCCTGAGCAACAGCACCAAGAACGGCGTCTTCGTCAGCAGGATTACCAAGATAGTTAAGCAGAGTGGTGGCACATCCGCCGCAGTCCTGACCTGTAATCCAGATGACACGAGCTAATGTTCCCGCTGGCATCGTAGGGTCAGGCGTGGGTCCGGCAGCAAAGGCATTCTGCAGCTTGAGCAGATCAGTCTGAGACATTCCAACGGCTGCTGCAGATGCTGTCAACCACTTCAAAAATTGACGTCTCGTAATTTTTATACTGAACATCGATTTACTTCCCTCCTTTCAAGTTAATATTTACTTCTTTGCTTTCGGGTTTCGAAGAATCAGCAGTCTGTTTTTTCAAAGCGAAGGGGGTTTGATCACCTTTTGAAAACTCTGCTTTTTCTCTCTTACCCATAGGTCTTGCAACCTCTCTTCCTTAGTTTGCACTTACATCTCTGAAACTGGACGCCATGACGGCGTCCAGTTCAGTTTTAATTTTTATTACGGCGCAAGAATCTTGATAATGAATCCGTTGCTTACCTTTCCATTACCAAGCTCGATCTGTACGCATTTCTTCTTGGGATATCCAGTGGTACCGAACCCTGGAACCTTGGCTACGACTTTGGTTGTGCTCCATGTCTTTACAGTAGCAAGCTTAGAGCCAGTCGCATTTGCATAGCATGCCTCTTTCTGACACGGTTCATTCGCCTCGCATTTTCCATTGTCATTGCCTCTTCCATCACCGATCATTTCAGTCCAGCCCTCGCATTTCCCGTCTTCATCGCCTATGGGAATGGTGGTGCCTGAAATTACATCCCCGATTATTTCCTTGCATGCGCCTACACGAACTTTACTGGTGCCCTGGCTTGCGCCAAAGTTGATTCCGGTAATCTTCATGTTGTCGCCATAAGGGATCTTTGTGGAGTTGATGTTCCAGATAGCAGGATTGCTGTCTACATTGAACATGGCCGGTGTGCTTGTCTCTCTCCAGATGAGCGTGTCACCGGTACCGGTTCCACTCGGTCCGTCTGCCAAGTCCCACGGCTTAACGAATTCAGGGTTCAGGTCAAGCTTCCCAGTGGCTGGATCCATGTATACGCCGTCACCGTCATCAATGAAGTAGTCGGTAACGACCGTGACGCTCCAGTTACCCACGTAGAGCAGTGATGAAAGCGCGGGAGGTATCGGAGCTCCGGTTTTGACATCGAGGAGTGGTTTCAACCTCATGCCAAAATCGGTCGGATCCCATGGATCAACCGCTGCAAGATACTTGATCACCCTATAGTTGTCGTTTGATGAGCTAAGCTCAACATAGGTGTAGAAACTATACCCTCCAGCCGTAATAGACTTCTGACCGGTATAGAATCCCGCACCATAGACAATCACGTCCTCGCCGTATTGACCGGCGCTCGGTGCAAGAGTCGTGATCTCCGGATGCTTCCTGATTGTGAAGTTCCTCTGGTTGGAATAATCAGAGCCTGTTGCGCCTTGCTTATGGACCCTGACTTTCGCATTTGTATCAGGAGCAAAAGTCCATCCGGGGACCCTGGCCCTGATCAGGTGCTCATCCCATGAATAGACAGGCACATCTTCCCAGTTCGTATTGACAGTGCAATCTGTTACAGCTGGCTGACACATCTGTACACTGTCACCCTCCTGTTTCAATCCAAAGTCAAGAGGGCCGCTGGTTTCATCAGGCTGGATGTCAAAAACAACGCCCGGTGAACCGAAGTCGATTGTCAACGGAAGTATAGCCGGATGTACAGGGGCTTCTGGTGCGGCAGGCATGTTGTTACCATGGCAAGCAACGCACTTCCATGCTTTGCCCGGTTCATTGTAGACGGTCTTGTTTAGCTCACCATTGACAGTGTAGATATCGTTGGTTACAACGTGTTCTTCGATGCCATGGAGTGTATAGATGTCATGGCAGGTTTCACACGCCCTCATGTTTAGCGGATCGTTCGGGTCTGTGTTAAAGGAGTCATCCGGGTTCATGCTGTGGCAGAGATAACATTCAGAGTAAAACTTCATGCCAGCCTGCTCATGGGTTCCCTCCGAACTTGATCTCCATGGCTTGGCAGACATGGTTACTCCAAATCTGTTGGTGCCGCCGGCCCACAGAGCTCCACTCGTTTCGATGCCATTAGAAGCAATCGGCGCTGGATGCATCAGCCCGTCATTATAAGAAGTGGGTTTTGGCAATCCTATCCAGGTTCCCCAATCAGTCAGGAACTCTGCAGGATCATTTCCACCCGTTCCATACGTAGCTCCTACAGTATGTCCCGAAACAGTTGCTATATCCGACTGCCAGTGGCAGTTTTCACACGCCCCCGGTGTTGGAGTAATGTCCGAAACCTCATAAGCCGGTGGCGGAACAGTGTATGTCTCACTCAGCAGGTTCGGGTTATGGCATCCTGTACACTGCCAGGAATCAGCCAGGTCAGAGTTGTGATGCGGTTGGCCAAGAAGCGCTCCGCCAGTAACTCCGGGATAAGGCACGATGCTGCCTGTGTCAGTGTGGCATACCTTGCAGTCCCTCTCGGCGGGGATTGTGATAGGATACCCATAGTGACAGTACAGACAGTCATTGTTAAGGGCATACGTCGTGTGGTGATGCCGCTCTGCTGTGGACGTGCCATGGCAGGTCCTGCACTCAGGCTCATTGAAATAGGTATAGACGGAGTCGTAGATTCCGACGTTCTGAGGAACATAATCCATCGTCGGGTTCGCGGGACGGGATGCATTGCCTATTCCGATGCCAAGGGCAACAACAGCAAGACAGACCACCAGTATTAACTTCCAATGAGAATTTGTCTTAACCATTCTCTAAATCCCTCCTTTCAATAATGTTTAAAATTTTAAAACCAAAGTACACACTGCTTCTCTTAGTTATGCTGAAATTGCACCACCTCCTCGTCCCCCTTCAGAGGAGAAATCTCTTCTCCTCTAATCGATTTTAAGGTTTTTTAACTCGGCCGAGTCTACGTGAATCTTAACGGCCTTTCCAAGTTCTGCAATCTTTTCGTCTATGAGCTTCCTGCCGTATTCGTTCTCCACTCTTTTCTTCACATCTTCGAATGGAGCAATACCGGCATCTCTGCGGGCGGTGAGCTTGATGATGTGATATCCATCCTGTGCCTTTATCGGTCCCCGGATCTCGCCTACTTTCATTGAAAAGGCAACATCTCCATATTCCTTCCTCAATGTTTTCCGGTCCCGGAAGCCGAAATCTCCTCCCTTATCTGCATTCGGGCCCGATGAATATTTCTCCGCAAGACCGGCAAAGTCTTCACCTTTCTCCGCCTTTTCCAAAACCTCTTTGGCCTCTTCTTCTGTTTTTGTGCGTATGGCCGAAATTCTCACCAGCTCCGGGCTCGAATACTCCTTCTTATGTTCTTCATAGTATTTTTTCTGGACATCCTCTGTATTCTTTTCGCTGAGGTACTGACGGAGGTACATATCGGCCAGGAGCTCACGGCTGTAAGTCTCTGTCTTCAATTTGTAGTCTTCCCTGTCCTGGAGATCCATCTTCTTTGCCGCCCGGATAAAAAGCTCTTCATTAATAAGTCTGTCAAGAAACTTCTCCTTATCCTTTAGAGCCTGAGTGCGAGCAAAGGCCGGCATTAGACTAAGCCTTTGTTTGAAATAATCATCGGTTACAACGAACCCATCCACGTTTGCAAGTTCTTTCGTTTCTGCAAAAGATATGCCACATGTAACCACAACTGCAACAATGACTGCCCAGTACCTGAGAGCCTTCATCCGCAAAGCTTCCCTCATGAAATAGTCCTCCTTTCTCACCTAAGGAATGATTCCAAAGGTATCACTTTGTTTCTCAGTATATATAGGTGTAGTACCGGCAGCAGGCGGACAGGTTCCTGCAGCACTATACATATTTACCGTGATGGTCAATGTGGCCTCACCCGTAGCTGCTCCTGCCGGGACAATCTTGTTCCACGTCCACTCATGGATATCATTATTGGAACTGAGTATCTCTGAATGGTTGAAACTCTGTTTCTTGGTCCCGGTACTGTCTTTCATAGTGCCTGCAGCTTTCACGCAGTAAGATGCAGCCGGTCCCTTACTTTTGAATTTCACGTGATAGCGAATGTCAGCGCCCCTGCTGAACTCGTCAGGGATGGGCACATTGTCGCTATAGTCAGTGGCCTGAACCCATGTTATTGTCACTCCGTCAGGACCTCCGGGCGCACGATAGTACGTTTTTTCCCCTGGAGCATGACAGCCCCAACATACATGGTTGGAAAATGTGCCGCCATTTATCTGAAATGGGTCTTCACAGCGGAGTCCGCCTGTCCTGCTGCTGTCCCAGTCTGTTACGGTACTGCCGGTCTGACTATACCAGTGGAACTGAAAAGCAGGCACCCTGCTGAAAGTTGGGGTAGAAATAAGCTCGCCGTGGCGGATCATCGGGTTCTTTACAGGGTCAGTACACGCTACGATAGATGTGCCTTGGATGCAGGGGGAGCCATGCACATTGTGGCATGCAGTGCAGCTTATGGCAGAATCCGAACAAACAGAGAAATAACTGCAGTCATTACCTGTCCAGTCATAATCAGAATCCCACGACGGATGATCATTATAATCCTGTTTCAGGTGTTCCCAATGGAAGTTCCAGGGTCTGACACCGTTAGGATCAGATTTGGTGTCGTCTCTGAAGTCGGTTGCAGCGCTTGTTTCGGTTATAAAGGGTGTAGAATCGTGGCAACTGAAACAGAGCTTGAAGGCAGCAGCCCCGTACTGGTTAGTCCGTGGAATTCCCATGCCAGCAGCGAGACGGAAACCGCTCTGGTAGTTATTGAGAGAGGCCGCGTAAGTCTGGGCATTACCATCAATATGTGATGCATAGTTACATCTTTCTCCTGTAGGGCAATCTGTGTCAACGAGACAAGCCCTACTTTTGTTAATTGAGCAAAATTTACTTATGGTGGCATGACAGCCAAATGGTAAAGGACCTGCACAGGTTGTAGCCGGGTTACCATATTGCCCGTGTCCGGTTACATTGTATCCATAGGTAACATTGTTTCCTGCAACGTTGGGCGCGGAAATGTCATCAATGACAGCAGGCGCATTATCATGGCAGCCAAGACACCAGCCTTCTTTTCCATCCTGTATTTCAGATGGCCAGTCATTAGGGTCAAGAGGCTCCTTATAAATCGCATCTACCCAGTTGGCTTTTGCATCAGCTACTCCATTAAAGGCGCCGCCCGGACTGTGGCATGTGTCACAGACCGTTGTTGAGGCCAGTGGAGCGGACTCCGACCCAAAGCGAGTGAAGTCCCCGACGGCATGACAGCCGCCTAAATTATGGGTGCAGTTATTTGCCCCGATAGCCGGTCCCTTCGGGTCATCTACATGAACACCGCCAACATATTTGCCGATATGAGTTTCATGGGATTGTCCGCCAGCAAAAACCGGTATAAAATACTGAATTATATCATCCGCAAAATGAGGATGACATACGGTGCAATCCTGCCCTTTATAGTGTTCGTGGTCCCCTGCAGGCGTATTGTTATGATGGCCGATCTGTGTGTGGCATACCTCGCAAGGTCCGTCCAGCAGCGCAGTATTACCGTCTGCCAGAGTTCCATCGGTGCCTGTGAAGGTTGTAAATTTTACTGCCCGCGAAAAGGTACATGTTTCTCCGATAGGGCAATCTGCGTCATCGACACAAGCTCTGTTTGTATTAGTTGAACAAAATTTGATTGCCGTCTTAACCCAGCGTAGATTCTTATCCGGCGGGAGTGGATAGTCATAAACTCCGTTATCAAAATCGTGGCAGAAGTTACAATCCCTGACAGATCCGCCTATCACCGAATTCCCCGTGTTATTGAAATGGCCAAGGGGATAAACATTTCCACTGAAAACGCCTATTGCGATTAAGGCAATCAGCGGAACAACAAGTGTCAAATATTTCTTATCCATCTTCCTACTCATCTTCACCTCCAACTAAAACCATTGATGTTAATTTTTGAGATTTTTTGACTAATTTTTTTTCACGAGAGTTCAATTCGCGTGCCAAACTCCGGAACCGCTGTCTGAAACACTCTGACACCTGAAAGCCTTATTCACTGTTTCCATTTGCCACATGTGTTTCCATTACGCATTTGCCGGCAGTCCCGATGCTTTCTTGTCTCTTGAATACCCTTCCTGCTGGGCGAGGACATCGAGATAAAGCGAACCTGCATCTTCGATGATGGGTATAACATCGGCTTCCAATTCATTCGTATCGACTGTTTTGATATACCGCTTGCACTTCTCGCAGACATCGATCCTGTACACTTTTCCCTCTTTCTCGGTATAAAAATATCTGAGCTTTTCGTGATCAGCGTTTTCACAGAACGGACATTTCAGTCTGTTGAAACGCCACTCATATCCACAGGACGAACAGACAAGAAAGCGCGCTCCCTCTTCTTTCATCTCTGCCATAAAAGGTTCTGATCCGCAGATCGGGCAGTAACCCTTCCACCATCTTTCCTGATCTACATAATTGCTGAGTTCTTTTGCATAAGCCTCATAAATAGGCATTATGCTGTTTCGTGAAAGAAATGCCAGAACATCCTCTTTTACCCCCAGTTTCTTTGAGAGTTCAGAGATATATTTACCATTATCAGAATCTATCCTTTCAAATAATTCCAGAAGATCTAACTCTTTGTTTTTCAACGCATGGGTTATCCGCTTAATATCATCGGATGACTTCTTATTGCGGCTCATGACCTTACAGAGTCTCTTAAACAACCTGGTCGCCGAGGGAATGTCCAGGGTAAGCGCCCTTTTCTCCACGAGAGGAAAGCCTTCCGTAGTCTTTTTCTTAAAATCTTCTTCATCAACCTCTATGGGAGCAGTTTTGACTTTTGATCGAACAGTGTATTGCTCGGCCGCAACGTCTCCAAAAAATCCCAGAACCTCTTTATGGCTTGGTCGTTCTTTGACCATTGCTGCAACCCTTTTTTTAATCTTCTCTACGCCGTTTTCAGACTTCTTCTTTTTAGCCAATCAAATCTCCTTAATCCCCCCTTGCCCCCCTTCACAAAGGGGGGATGGGGGATTACTTTTAACTAATCTCTAACTAACTCCGGCCAATTTTTAGTAAACCGCCGTCAGCCCGTATACCTCAGGTTTCTCAGTAAGAACCCAGATCACATGTGTCGGGATTCCATTCGCTGAAGGATATACATTCGCGTCAGGGTATCCATTGGCCTTCAGATAGGTAACCCTTTTGTTGGCCGCAGTCAGCATGGCAGTAGCTGTGCCGAACTTTATGGCACCTGGCGGACAGGTAACCTTGCACGCAGGTAATGCCGACTTTGTTTTCCCGTCCGTAGATTTAAAAGGAGGATTCTTCAACTCGGTTGCTTCAGGGGAGGTATTCATTCTGTTGTAACAGAGGTCGCACTTCATCATTACTGATTGCACAGGAGTTCCATCCTTCACATATTTCCATTTGGGAATACTCGATCCGTCGCCATCATTCTTAAACGGGCATCGCCTCTGGCAGGGCCTGTCCAGATGAGGTGGATCTGTAGTGCATTCCAAAGGTCTGCAGAGGTTAGGATC
>Ga0153915_10003554_pt1 | contig 14300 bp, 7 predicted proteins | sample Opewatmetagenome_2_FD_107003 | JGI IMG/M metagenome (GOLD analysis project Ga0153915, IMG submission 107003) | Freshwater wetland microbial communities from Ohio, USA - Open water 3 Core 3 Depth 3 metaG | ecosystem: Environmental > Aquatic > Freshwater > Wetlands | place: USA: Ohio, Lake Erie... | reverse complement strand
GTTATTGATGCACACGTAAATTTGTCTTTTGTAGGGCTGCGGTCTCTGAATCATGAAACCTCCCTAAAATGATAAATTTGGCACCTGAGGCGCTTATAACAAATAAATAATCAATTTGCACGCGGGCCCTGCTATTCTTTTTCCGGCATACCCGGATGAGTCGCGCGCCACGGGTCGAGAATCGCATTTAGCTCATCGTCCGGCACAATGTTTCGCGCCTGGGCCACTTCTCGAACCGTTTTCCCCGCATTAAGCGCTTCCTTGGCAATTTCCGCCCCTGTATCATATCCGATTACAGGCGCGAGTGCCGTAACCATTGCCAGACTTTGCTCCACCATCTCATTGCAGCGCTGCTTGTTGGCTTCGATACCGAGGACGCACTTCTCGGTGAAAATTTTGACGACGTTGGCGCTGAACTCAATCGCTTCCAACAGGCGCAGGGCCATGATCGGCATCATCACGTTCAGCTCAAAGTTGCCAGCTTGACCGCAGAACGCGATGGTCGCGTCGCATCCCAGAACGTGGGCGGCGACTTGAAGCACCGATTCGCAAATGACGGGGTTAATCTTTCCCGGCATGATCGAGGAGCCTGGTTGAGTATCCGGAAGTCGGATCTCGCCTAGGCCGCAGCGCGGTCCGGAACTCAGCCACCGCAGGTCGTTGGCGATTTTCGTTAAACTCACGGCTAAAGTTTTGAGGCTTCCGCTGACATAGACAACCGCATCTTTGCTCGCTTGCGCCTCGAAATGGTTTTTGGCTTCGCGAAATCTTATGCCCGTCATTGCGGAAATTTTTCGAATGGCTCGTTGGGCAAATTCGGGGTGGGCGTTGATGCCGGTTCCGACGGCCGTGCCTCCGAGCGCGAGTTCTTCCAGGCCGATCGCAGCGGCCCGGATTCGCTCCCGGCTGAGTTCGATTTGACGCGCATAACCGCTAAATTCCTGGCCCAACCGTATCGGAGTAGCGTCGGTGAGGTGGGTACGGCCGATCTTTACGATCCGGTCGAACTGTCTTGCTTTGCGTGTGAGGGCGTTGTGCAGCCGTTGGAGCGCCGGCAAGAGTTCCTGACGGATAGCTGTCAAGGCAGCGACGTGCATTGCCGTAGGGATTACGTCGTTGCTCGACTGATTCATGTTAACGTGATCGTTGGGGTGAATGGCCTTGCCCCCCCGCGGCTTCCCGATCATCGCGAGTGCGCGATTGGCAATCACTTCATTGGCGTTCATATTGGTGGATGTGCCCGAACCCGTCTGAAAAATGTCGACGGCAAACTCGCGGCTGTGTTGGCCGTTCATAACCTCCGCGGCTGCCGCGCGGACAGCGGCGGCCATTTTGCCATCAAGCAATCCGAGCTCTTGATTCACGGTCGCCGCCGCATGCTTGATCAGCGCGAGCGCGCGAATGAAGCGCTGCGGGAATCCGATTCCGCTCACGGGAAAGTTGCCGATCGCGCGCTGGGTTTGAGCTCCATAATAAGCGCCTGCGGGGACTTTGACCTCTCCCATCGAATCTCTTTCAATGCGGAATTTTTGCCGAGCCATGCACGTCTCCTTTCTCCTCGTTAGTTAACCAGTTTCGCGGGCGGAGGCAAAGCCGGCAAATCGCCATCGATACCGAACTGTGGCCTAGGGAAAGTAGATCTCGATTATTTCGGAAACCGGTGCGCGACTCACTGAGGATTCTCGCTGATGTGAAAGGCGGCAGTCAAGCCGGCGCGAAAAGAAGTCGAGTAGCTGGCAGAGTTTGGCTATCCGGGACCATGCTCGTTGACCTGGTGTCAAACCGTAGCGGTGATTTCTGGCGCTGCGGGCCAGGGCGAGCTGGATAGCCATTGACTCAACGCCTCAGGGGCAAGGGGCCGGCAGATATGATAGCCTTGCCCGATGTCGCATCCTAAACCGGCAAGCGAATCCCATGTCGGTTGATCCTCTACGCCTTCGGCAACAACGACCAGATGCAAATTTCTCCCCAGGTCGATGACCGACCGTACAATGGCGATGCTGCGTTGTTCGCTGATCAACCCCGCGACAAAAGACTTATCGATTTTGATTTCGTTCACAGGCAATTTTTGCAGGTAGGAGAGGCCGGAGTAGCCCGTGCCGAAGTCATCGATAGCGAGTCGAACGCCGATGGCGCTGAGACGCTGGATGGCCATTTCCGCTTTGACGGGATCCATCATAAGATCCCACTCGGTAAGCTCGAGGGTCAGGGCCGAATGCGATATATCGGCGGCCGCGCAAAGCTTAGCAATGTACTCGGGGAAGGACTCGTCTTCGAGATCACGCGCCGAGACGTTAACCGCCATGCCGACATCGATACCCGCATCTTTCCACTGGCGCGCTTGATTAACCGCCGCGCGCAAGACCCAAAGCGTGAGGGAGTGGACTAGTCCGGCTTTCTCGGCGATAGGAATAAATTGATCCGGCGGAATCCACCCGCGGTTCGGATGGGGCCAGCGCAGCAGCGCTTCGACGCCCACGGTTCGCGCAGTTTTGAAGTCTATCTTCGGTTGGTAATGCAGGAGCAGCTTGTCGTGTTCGATCGCGTCACGGAGTTCGCCCAATAGCGCGAGGCGCTCCGGGCTGTAAGGCACCACACGGTCGGGATAGATGAGATAGTCCTCTCCGGACCTTCTGGCGGCGCGCTGCGCCATGTCTGCGCGACTCAAGAGGCTGTCTGCATCTGCCGCGCCGTCGGGCACTAGCGCAATGCCGATGTTGCTGTGCAAGGTAACAGGCAAGCCGTCGAGATAGAACGTGGGCTTGAGGCTATTGATCATGTCATCAACACCGCGCTGGACCCGCGCAGTCGTAGGGGCGTCTCTCACCAAGACTGCGAATTCGTCTGCGCCGAGACGCGCGACGATTGCCCGATCGGAGAATATTCCGCTCAATCTTCTGGCGATTTGCTGCAGTAGGCCGTTGCCATTGCGATAGCTGAGCGTATTGTTGATCTCCTCAAACCGATGCACGTTAAGCAGATATAATGCCGAGCGGCGGCCGTCGGTAATGGCCTCTTCGAGCCGGTCACGCAAATGGGCGCGATTGGCAAGGCCGGTGAGCGAGTCGTAAGAGGCTAAATATCGCAGCTTCGATATCGCCCGGCTGAGCGCGATGGCCTGGCCGATCTGATTCGTAATGGCTTTGGAAAAGGCGAGCCACTCGGCGTTCAGGCGCGACGCGCCGGAGGTCAGAACGATGACTCCTAATTCATCTCTGCCACAGCGGAGCGGGCTGATCAGAAGACTTTCCGAGCGTGAATCGGAAAGTAAGCGGGCAAACGGATTGTTGCGCTCCGGCTTAGACGAAATGGACAACGGCTCTTCCCGAACGATGATATCGTGGAGCATCTCTTGATGGCCGAAGAAAGTCGGCAATGAATTGGCGACCTGATTCGGAAAGCCGATTTGAGCCGACAAGATGAGCTGTTGCTCGGGTCCACTGAGATAGATCGCGCCACAGGAGAATCCTAAAGCATCAAGATACTGCGCCAAGAGGTCGTCCAGTAGACTTTGGCTATCGACGTTCCCTTTCAGCAGGTCTTCGCCCAGCCGCGCTAGAACCGAGATTTGTGCGCTTTGCGTGGCGCACTGTCGCGCGAGCTGGACACTCAAAGTGACGTGGCGATCAAGCTGCCGCGCCAGCCGTTCTTGATGCGCGGCTTGGACGGAACTGCCATCATCCGCCGTCACCGGCGGGCCGTCTTTCAGACTTTGTAGCGCATCGATCGCGGCGCGGAAATCCGGTGTGATCTCCACTAAAGTCCGAGCGCCCACTTTTTGCGCCAGTCGTCTGTCCGCATCTTGAGCATAATTATTGCTCAGCAAAACAACGGGAATCCCTGCCAGCTCCGGGTCAGAGCGCAGATTCATGCACAACTCGAATCCGTCCATACCGGGCATTAATACATCCGAAGCAATGGCATCGGGACGGTGGTTGCGCGCCTTGGCCAGCCCGTCAAACCCGTCCATCGCGGTGACGACATCAAAGCCAAGATGTCTCAAATAGGTGGCAAAAAGTTTGAGTTGGGTAGGCTCGTCATCAATGATGAGAACGCGACGGTTATTGATCGGCTTTTGCAAACCCGCGTCGTTGGATTCGAGATGAGTGCGAATCGTGCTTACCAGAAGCGAAGGCTCTACGGGCTTGAAAAGATAGTCGGTAAATTGCGCATCGACGATCCTCCCTTCATCGTCTTTGGCCATCAATCCGGTTAGAGCCAGAATCGGAATTTTGGCCGCTCCCGGCAACGCGCGCAGTTGTGACACCAGTTCGAAGCCGTTAATGTCAGGCAGCAAGAGATCCTGCAAGACCAGATCGGGCAAGTGTTGCGCCATCAGTTTTAAACCGGTGCCGCCGTCCGCGGCTTCGACTATGGTGAAACCTTCCACTTGGAGCGCCGTGCGGACGGCCTTGCGTGAAATGGGATTGTCTTCGATGAGCAAAATCTTGTGAGTCATCCCGTTTCGATTCTGAGCAGCGTTGGGAATTCATATCCATGGCGCACGCGCAAGGAGTATGATTCCGTGCTGGTTGACTTAGCCGTTGGTTGCCCTTCCGATTGTTGGCTGTCTTTTCAGGTAGCCCTTGATTGAATTGGGCAAGGTGCGCGTATCGATGGGCTTGGGGATGTAACCGTCACAACCGGCGGCGATAATGCGTTCTTGGTCACCTCTCATGGCATAGGCTGTCAGCCCGACAATCTTAATGTTGCGCGTCGCCGGATCGCTTTTGAGTTTGCGCGTGAGTTCCAAACCGTCCATTCCGGGCAGTTGGATGTCCATCAGGATCAAATCAGGCCGGGAGCTCCTGAGCTCCCCCAGGGCCGCTTCAGCATCTAGAGCCGTGCGCACGTCATAGCCTTCACTGCTGAGCAGGACGCGCACGAGTTTCATGTTCGCCGGATTGTCATCGACGATCAAAATGGATTGTGCTGCCATGTGTGACCTCCCTATGCATCGTTCGTCGGAGACGCATTCGCTGATAGCGGTTGCGACTCGACCCCAGGATTGCACAGAATATGCGTTAACTCATCGATCAGACCGTAGCCGCATCGGCCATTATAACCCATCGAGCTCCGCTCGGCGCCGAGTTTATCCGGCTCCGACCCGGTAAGCTCGTCCCTGGTACAGATAATGACGGGTGTAATGCGTCCGCTGCCGGTTTTTCTAAACTCTTTAAGAAACGCTGCGCCGGCGGGATCGAGGATGATCGCCGCGGGTTGTTCGCGGGCGGCGGTTACGAGCGCGCTTGCGGGGTCGTGCCGGCAAATGGTTCGGTAGCCTGCCTGTCGCAGTAGCTCGTCTGCGGGCTGCAGGGCCGATTGGTCGTCATCCAACACCAGAATCGGCCGCGAGTTGCCGGGCACCAGACCGGAGCGCTCAACTGCGTCGAGAAGCTCATTCTCCGACAGCGGTATTGCCAGGATGTCGTTGACCTGGAACCCGATGACGGTTCCCTGCTGATCCGCAGAAATCGCGACGATTACGGGCGTTTGCTGGTTGAAACCCCGTTCGCGCATTTTCTCGAGAACGGCGCGCCCGCTCATGTCCGGTAACCTGAGGGTCAGCGTGATCGCATCGAAGCGAGACTGATGACAACGGGCGACGGCCTCAAAGCCTGTCGCCACGGTCTCGACTGCAAAGCCGCCGTTTCGCAGCAGTCCCGCGATTCGGGCGCGCTCCTCGGTATCGCCTTGAATGACCAGGACGAGCGGGGTTTCCGCAGGCATCGTGACGGATTTCGTTTCTTCAACGATCTTGTTTGAGGCGCGCAGGACTTGCGGCAAAACCGCGTAAAAGACGCTTCCTTTTCCCGGCGTGCTATTCACTCCTACACGGCCTCCCTGGGCCTCGGCGATCTTTTTAGTGAGCGCTAAACCCAGACCCGTGCCGGAATATTTTTTTCCGATGCTCGCGTCCAGCTGCTGAAACTCGACAAAAAGGCGTTCCCGATCCGCGGCTTTTATTCCGATGCCGTTATCTTCCACCTCGATGCGGAAGTGATCCGCGCCTTCGGCTTTGGCCCTTACCGTGACCACGCCGCCCTCGGGGGTGAACTTAAGCGCGTTGGATAAATAGTTATAGAGAATCTGCTTCAGGCTTCGGGGGTCGGTGCTGATGTGCGAGAGCGAGGCATCGATTTCGCTGCGCAGATCCATCCTTTTTTTCGCCGCCAACGCGCGCACGATGGCGCGCGCTTCCTGCACAACCACCTCAAGATTAACGCGTTCGGGCCTAAATTCTATCTTGCCGGCTTCCACTTTGGAAAGATCGAGGATGTCGTTGATGAGCTGCAACAAGTGGCGCGCGCTTGTCAAAACATCGCCGAGATATTCTTTGTGTTGCGACGAGATGGGACCGACCTTGCCGTCGTGCATGATCTCGGCGAAGCCGATGATCGCATTGAGCGGCGTCCTGAGCTCATGTGACATGTTGGCCAAGAACTCGCTTTTCAAGCGGTCAGCCTGCTGGATGCGGCGGTTCTGCTCACCGAGATCTTGATTGGCGGCTTCCAGCTGGGTGGTGCGTTCGGCGAGGGCGACAGCCATATGATCGAAGGCGCGGCCGAGATCGCCCAGCTCATCTTGCCGGGTCAGATTGATGGGAGCGGAGCGACGACCTTCGGCAAGCGCGGTGGCCGCCTCACGCAGATGGACCAGCGGGCGCGTTACCCTCAGGGCCAGCCAGCCGGTAACCGTCGCAGTAAATAGCAGGAGTATCGACGTCCAGAATTGGCTCTTGTTAAGGGAGGTCCGTACGGGGGCGAAGGCATTCTCGCTGGGCTGCAGTATCAACACCCCCCAAGGCAAATTCGGTACGGGCGCAAAAGCCGCTAGTACCCACGCGCCTTCCGTATCGGTGGTCTCCATCGCGCCTCTCTCGCGATTCGACATCCGGACTCCGGCTTCATTTCTCCGGGAAACGGGCTGGAGGACGCGCTGAGGGTCGCGGTGCGCAAGTATCATTCCGCCGCGTCGGCTATCCGCTATGGACACGCGGACACCCGGACCGGATTGAAATTTGGTGATGGCTTCGCTGAGCGCGGTAATGGAGATGGCTCCTAGCAGCACGCCTCGTAGTTCCTGATTGCGATTGAATATGGGAACGGCGTAGGGAAGCACCGGTTGTTTTGATCCCCGTGAAAAGATCGGCAGGCCGAGATACGGGTTCCGTGACGCTACGGCCTGTTGAAACCATTCGCGGTCACCCGCGAACCCGCCGACGAAAGACGGATGAACGCTTCCGCTAGCGCTCAAATGGCCCATCGAATCGAATAGACTGCAAATAGTCAACGATGTGTTGGCCTTGAGAAATTCCTGCAAGTCTGAAGTGGCCCGTTTGAAATCGCCGCTGAGCACTGCTTCGAGAACGTGTTGACTCCGGGAGAAATACTCAACGCTCCTTTCCGCTCCTTGCACGTAGCGCCAGGCGAATTCGGCGGTGAGATCGGCAGCGGCTAGATTGGTCGCGATAATTTCCTCGCGCAAGGCGGTTTGGCTTTGGCGCGCCATGACGATGCTCACCAGTCCGCCGGCGAGGAGCGCCGCGGATACCACCAGGGCAATGACTTGGGGCACTAAACTAAATTGGATCCTGGCGACTATCGTTGTCAGCCCGCCTTCAGGCCGAGTGCATATAATCCCGCAGGAGAGGACGATGACCGTCACGGCCGTTATCCACGCCATTTCGGTGCTGTTGCCGATGGTGTAAAGAGCCGGCATTTGGTGGATATGGCCGATGAGTGAAAAAGCCGGGGTCACGACCGCGGCAATAGCCGGAACTTGAGGGAGCCACTCGGGCCGCAAATTCTTGGCCGCCAGGAGCAGCAAGGCGAGACCTAGAAGAATTAAGTTTGTCGTATTCGGCGGCGAGATGCGCCGGGGGAACGTCAAGCTTATGATGGCTACGTTCCCGCGATCGAGTAAGCCGTCGATGCCGAAGTCCGCGCCCAAAATAGATTCACTGAGTGTCACGACACCAATCAGGAGAATGATGAACGCGCACACCTGCGCCACGAAGCGGTTCGGACGGCCTCGGGGCTCGTTCTGCAGCAGCCAAAGCGATACCCCGGCGAGGACAAAGGCAAGAGCCATGTTGGGTTTCATCTTCGCTTGGCCGCTATTTAATACCCGCAGAATCGGGAAATCGAAGTTCCAAGCCGCGAGCACCCAGCAGCCGACAAGGATGGCGAAGACGCTCGACGCCAGGGAAATTGAGGGTATCAAGGCAGAGAGCGTTGTGTGGCTTGAGCGGGTCATGACCGGCGCGCTAGAGACTTCTCGCTGTTGGAGGCAATGCCTTCCGCAAATGGCGGCAATGACGGACAATATAAATTCGTGTCAATATTCTCACTGGTAAATCGGCCAGAACCTTATGAACTTTTACTGGAAGTATTGTCTTCGACTTTATCTCGGGGATGAACGGGTTGGAGCCCTTCTGCCGGGGCGTCGCCGCGCGCGCCGCCGATCGGTGGACCGTCAACAAATTGACTTGAGCTTCAGTCTGCTTCTTTTTGGAACTAGCGACGGGAATCGAAAGTGCTGAGGCGATACGGAATGAAATACGTAAAGACGCAGCCGCTGCCAAACTCCGCGACGCAACGCAATAGCCTCTTCCCATCTTCCATTTCTCTTACGCGGAGCAATGCGGGCGCTTGATTCACCAAGCGGTGGAATTTTCCGTGAATCCGGGATCGCTTTTGCAGTGATCTCGTCCCGCTCGTAAGGTTCTACAATTCCTTCCGTTTCCGCTCTTAAACAGCTTCGGCGAGCAAGCTTACAAAGGGAACCAGCATACAAGGGAAGGAAAAAAAAGAAAATCGATGAAATACCCTAGAAGGAGGTAATAAAAACCTGAGTCACGGGGTCCGCTTACGGCCTAATTTGGGAATCTCAGAGCATTTTTGTGGCTTCAATTATTTATTACGCTCTAATCAAACCGGTCCTGATGGCGTAGCGAACGAGACCGGCTGTTTCATGAATATTCAGCTTAACCATAAGATTTCTACGATGCGAATCCACGGTTTTGACGCTCGCGCCGAGCTCCTGAGAGATTTGTTTGTTTGACTTACCCTCGGCAATCAGCTGTAAAACTTCGCGTTCTTTTGGGGTGAGTGGATCCGATTCTTGTTCGTTCTGGGTCAAGGCTGCCTTGACCACGCTCTCCGACACCGCCGGGCTAAGATACAAGTCTCCGTGGAGAACAGAACGGATCGCTTGAACCAGCTCGGCGACGGCCTGGGTTTTTAGAACGTAGCCGTTGATGCCGGCGCGTAGCGCTCGAAGCACGTGAGGTTCGTCTTCGTACATGGTCAAGAGCAGCGTTTTGGTCCGCGGCGCCGCATGATGGATCTGGCGGGCAGCATCAATCCCGTTAAGTAGCGGCATGGCGAAATCAAGTATGGCCACATCCGGAAGCAGCTCTTTGGTCATCTGCACAGCGTCTCTCCCGTTGGACGCTTCACCGACGACCGCAAAGCCTTCTTGAATCAGAATATACTTTATCCCGTTTCGAACGATGGCATGGTCATCCGCGAGCAATACGCGGTGGCTCATGGTGTTTCTCCTGAGATGTGCGAGACGATGTGTTTGCCGGATAGTCGCACAAGGATGATCCGCTTAGCCTCTTACTCGCTGGTCGAGATTAGCGTGCCAAAGAAGGAGTGGGTGAGTTACACCTTCACGGATTCCACTTCTTCTTAACCTGTTTGCCGTAGGGTATCAAGTTGCCTTTTAGAAGTCGTTGATAGTGGGAATGGACCCATGGCTGAGAATGGGACGTCACGCGAGTCCCGTCTGGTGCGGCGCCGAGCGGGACGCGCGCAATCGTAGGAGCGCTGGCGATAAGTTCGAATAGAAGCCTATTCGCCGCTTACGGGTCGTTCTTCGCCCTCACCCGGCACCAAGCCAAGATTATGCATTTTGTACGAGAGAATGCGCCGAGTAATCCCGAGGGCTGTGGCTGCGCGAGTCTTGTTCCAGTTGCATTTATCGAGAGCCGCGAGAATCATCGCCCGTTCGAATTGCTCCACCGCCTCGACCAGGTTCTCGGTTTTGGTCGTGTCGCTCGCCGGGTCGGGTACAGGCGCCAGGGCCGTCCCACGCAGTACCGCGGGCGGCAGGTGGGAGGGTTGGATTTCCTCCTGGTCGCAGACGGTCAAAGCCCGCTCTATCGCGTTTTGCAGCTCCCGCACGTTGCCCGGCCAACGGTGCATGCAAAGCGTTCTGAGAGCGGCGTCGGAAATTTCTTGCGCGCCGTACTTGCCTGAACGGCTTGCGACGACGAGAAAATGGCGCGCGAGTTCCGGTACATCGGATATACGGTCGCGTAACGGGGGCACTTCGATCGTGAGCATATTGATCCGGTACAAGAGATCTAAGCGAAACAGGCCTTGTTTAACGGCTTCTTCAAGGTTGTGATTGGTGGCGCAGATGACGCGCACGTTTACGGCAATCTTTTCATCACCGCCAACACGCTGAAAAGTGCGCTCCTGCAGCACCCGCAGCATTTTAGCTTGGGTGGTGAGTGGCATGTCGCCGATTTCGTCAAGGAAGAGAGTGCCGCCGTGGGCTTGTTCGAATTTTCCGCGACGGCGGGATATAGCGCTCGTGAATGCGCCGCGTTCATGACCGAAGAGTTCGCTTTCAATAAGCGTCTCGGTCAAGGCCGCGCAATTCACGTCGATAAACGGCTTCCCTAGCCGATCGCTCGCGTAATGAAGCGCCTTGGCAACGAGCTCCTTGCCGGTGCCGCTCTCACCCACGATCAGTACGGTGCCGTCACTCGGAGCGGCCTGCCGGATCAATTCCCGAACCTGGTCCATTGCCGCCGAGCTGCCGATCATGTGCTCGAGCCTGTAAGTCTCTTTGAGTTCCGAGCGAAGTTGCGTGAGATCCTGCTGCTGGCGCAGAATCTTCACCGCGTTGGCCAGGGATACGACCATGCGCTGGGTATCGACCGGTTTGGTGAGGTAATCGGTGGCTCCGCCTTTGAGGGCCTTGATCACGTCGTCAACCGAATCCGAGGCGGTAACGACAATAACCGGCGCGCCCGGCAGCCGAACGCGCGCTTTGGGAAGCAATTCTAATCCGGAGCTGTCCGGAAGATTGAGATCGAGGAGCAGGAGATCGGGCTTCTCATCGGTGAGCGCCGCCAGAAACCCCTGTCCGGTGGTTACGACCTTTATCGAATATCCTTCCGACTCAGCGATCGATTGGACGAGTCGGCCCGAGGGTGGATCATCCTCGGCGTATAAAATGTGAACCGCAGCACGATTGCGATTTCATGGCATGGGCAGTACCTACCTAAGTAAAATGCGCGAACAAGCCTCCATGAGATTCATGGCTGCGCTCCACTCTCTACGCCGGACGCGGTTCGCGGGCGCAGAATCGCGTTCAACTCATGAATGAGCTGATTGGCTTGATTGTCTTTTTTGGCGATTGAGCTGACCGATGAGCGGAGCTCGGTGCGCTCGCGCTCGCTCAGGTCCTTGCCGGTCCAGACAATGACCGGCGTCCGCCGCCCGCTTTTGCTTTTTCTAAAGCGTTTAAGAAATTCGAAGCCGTTCATTTCAGGCATCATGAGGTCGAGGACAACCGCGGCCGGGCGTTCTACGGAGGCAGCCTTGAGCGCGCTTGCGGCATCCTGTCGGCAAACCGGGCGAAACCCGAGTTGTCGGAGTACCTGGTCCGCCACTTTCAGCGCCGATGCGTCGTCGTCAATGACCAATACGGAACGCCGGCTGTCGGGCGTTATGCCGCAGCGCTCGAGTGCTTTTACGACCTCGCCTTCGGAAACCGGCTTTGGCAGTATGTCTACAACTTGATACCCGGCGACCATGCCTTTTTGAGCCAGCACGGTGACCACGACCACCGGGGTCTCTTGGTTGAGGCCGCGCTCGCGCAGCTTTTCAAGCACGGCACGGCCGCTCATATCCGGCAGCATGATATCGAGGGTTATCGCGTCGAAGTGCTGCTCGCGGCAACGAATCAGCGCCTCAGAACCCGTAGCTACCGTTTCGACGCCGTAACCCGTTTTCCGTAGCGCATTGGCGATCCAGGCTCGGTCATGGGCGTCGTCTTCGACAACGAGGACGGTCGGTGCGCCGGCAGCAGCCGTGACGGTTTGCTTCTCTTCGAGCACTCCGCCAATGGCCCGGAATGCGCGCGGCAGGACCGCGTAAAAAATGCTCCCTTTGCCGGGGGTGCTGTCCACTCCGACAGTCCCGTTTTGCGCCTCCACGATTTTCCTCGTCAGCGCCAGCCCTAACCCTGTTCCGGAGTATTTCTTTCCGGCTGACGAATCGAGCTGCTCGAATTCAACAAAAAGGCGGTCCGTATCGCTGGCGCTGATCCCGATGCCATTATCTTCTACCTCGATGCGAAAGCGCTCGGTATCCTCTGCTTTGCCGCGTATGGTCACGCTGCCTCTCTCCGGCGTAAACTTGAGCGCGTTGGACAAGTAGTTGTACAGGATCTGCTTGAGGCTCCTCGGATCCGCATCGATGGCCGAGAGAGCGGGATCAATCTCGCTGCGCATTTCGATCCGCTTGCTGGCAGCCAGCGTTCGCACGATCTCGCACACTTCTTCGACGACGAGTTGGAGGTTAACGGCCTGCGGTTTAAATTCCAACTTGCCGGCTTCGACCTTGGACAGATCGAGTACGTCGTTGATGAGCTGCAGCAGGTGGTGCGCGCTGGTGAGAATGTCGCCGAGATACTCCTTGTGTTCATCCGAGATGGGACCCACCCGGCCGTCGTGCATTATTTCCGCGAAGCCGATGATTCCGTTCAGAGGGGTGCGCAGCTCGTGCGACATGTTGGCGAGAAATTCGCTTTTGAGCCGGTTCGCCGTCTGCACCCGGCGGTTCTGTTCCTCCAGTGCATTATTCTTCTGACGCAACTCCTCTTCCAGTTTCTTTCGCTCGCTGATGTCCCGGATGACGCTCATGGCGAAGACGCCTTCTTCGGTCTTCAAGGGACTAAGGCTGATTTCGACCGGAAATTCGGTGCCGTCTTTTCGGCTCGCATAAAGCTCCAGGCCGGCGCCCATCGCGCGTGCCTTCGGCTCGACGAAATACCGTATCCGGTGCGCGAGGTGAGCGGCGCGAAATCGCGCCGGCAAGAGAATCTCTATGGGACTGCCCAATAGCTCCTCTTTTTTATAACCGAACAATGTCTCCGCCTGTTCATTGATCAAAACGATTCGCCCGCTACTGTTGACCATCACGATTGCATCGGGGACGGTTTCGAGCAAACCCCGGTACCTGGTTTCGAGAGCCTTTCCGTGGCTGAGCACCTTGAGGTGAGTTACGTCCTTTTGGCTGAGAGCGATAAATTTAAGCTTGTTGTGATAGTCACGAAGCGCCTTGGCGGTAATGTCAACGTAGATGATGGAGCCGTCTTTCCGGCGCCGAATAGTTTCATGTACCGTCAAGCCGCTTTCGATCGCCGCGCGCGTAATCTCTTTCGATTCTTCGATAAGATCCGGGGGCACGACCAGATCATGGAGGCGGCATCCGATTGCTTCAGCCTTGGTATAACCATAAACGGCTTCCGCGCCGGCGTTCCAAAACAGAATCGTGCCGTTTCGTGCAACGGCTATGAGTGCGTCCGGGGAGTTTTCGATGAAGGTCTCGCGCAGCTCGCGGTCAAATTGCGTTGAGGCGGGAGGCTTGAGGGCATGGCGTATTGTTTTCGGCCTGGTTTGTTTTTTCGTCATTCAAACATCAAATCTGAGCCGTCAAGTCGTGATGTCTTCTCCTTTCGCTTGCGAATCTATAGAAGGCCATGGCGGCGGCAACAGGCAGGCGATACTTGGTTGGGCCGTCGCAACGAGCGCGTGCGCCACATGACGTTCACGAGATAGCGCGACGCATCCAGCCGAGTATTCAAACCAGCGGCGATCTCTTTGTTCGTTGAGGTGATAACGGGGACGTTGCGGCGCGTCGAGATTTGCCGAAAGCCGTTCATGAATGCCAATGGGTCACTGTCGTGCATTAACAGATTCAGCACGCGGAGAGTAGTTGTTTTTATTGCCGGTTGTCAATAGGCAAGCCCCGCCCATAGTGTGATGTGTGAAAAGATTTGCCGCGTCGCATCGCGCGGCATCCGCGTTTTGGGGCGATAATCTACCATGTTTACCCGACTCGCTCATGGGTACTCATCCATCGTAGTGTTATTCGTAGTGTTATTTGACGAACAGCTCGGTACGTCGCTTCCCGAGGCTTGATGGGATTTAGCAACTTCTATTCACCCCGCTTGAATTCAATGGTCCAGTGGGCCCCTGGCGCTGGACCGCT